>Ga0247610_10004570_pt1 | contig 14790 bp, 28 predicted proteins | sample 174DNAGHGhighgp2_FD_193483 | JGI IMG/M metagenome (GOLD analysis project Ga0247610, IMG submission 193483) | Sheep rumen microbial communities from Palmerston North, Manawatu-Wanganui, New Zealand - 1742 DNA GHGhigh gp2 | ecosystem: Host-associated > Mammals > Digestive system > Stomach > Rumen... | reverse complement strand
AACAAAGGTTTAAAATCTACTTCTTCAGTCTCCTTATTACCCTCATCAGTCTCACTTGATTTTTGAGTCTCATTGGTTTCTTCGGTTTCTGAATGTACTTCGTCTGCTTCGTCAATATCTTCAGCAATAACCTCGTTATCAACATCTGCAAAGAAGTCTTCATCTGATTCCATTGTTTCCGTTGGTTTACTTTCAACAATTTCTTCATCTTCCATTTAAATTTCCTCCCTTGGGTATGGTAGCCCATAGTACTTTTATAAGTACTTCTATGCTGCCGTGAAAAGAGTGTGACAAACGGCAACATAAAACTACCTATAAAGGTAGTTGTTTTATTTTTTCTTTTTTCTTTTTAAAATATCATCAGCCTGTTTAATTCCTTTATCAATTGCTTGTCTTCTCTCTGCTTCTGTTAAATTACTGTTGTTCTTTCTTTTTTGTGTATTATCTGAAGCGGAAATGTTATCAGGTGCTTGATTGTATTTTGTATAACTAGAAAATTCACCTTTACTAAAGTAAGGAGAAACATCTTTGTATTTCTTTCCTACTTCTTGTTCCGCTCTTGCATCTTTTGAATCATTTGACGAGTTCAAATTTACATTTCTAACTCCTTGAGTTATGGCAGCTTTTTCTGCATTTTTTAATGCCTCTATTTTTTTTGCTTTTTTCAATTCTTCTTTTTTTCTCACGATTGATTACCTCCAATTTCTTGTAGTTCTCCCATTTTCTTTACTGCGTTTCTATCTATAACTGTTTCTGGTTGCATCATTTTATCCATTCCTGGTTCTCCCATTTGTAAGGTAGAAGCAAGTTCTTCTTGCGTTGGTATTGGGTTTTCCATATCTTGTACTGTGTTATATCCTTCTTGACCTAATGCACCCATCATTTCAAGAACCGTCTTTTCCATCTGCTCTGGTGTTAATTGCATTAAGTTTGACCTTGTTACTGGGTCTAGCGTATCCATAAATTGACCCATTAGGTTATACAATGCCTGTTTATATAGGTCTTGTTGTTCAATAGAGTTAATCAAATCGTTCTTATTTGGAATAATTTCATCAGGAATTCGTTTTAAGTACTCTATAAACTCTATAAATCCATTGTTTAGTAAGTTATCTAATGTTTGAACACTTGCAACTTCTGAGAAGTATGAAGCATTTCCAACATCTGTCTTAATGTGTAGCCACATTCCTTTAAGTGTATCAAAATCAAAATCTTCAACAACTCTTTCGTTTAATGGTCCAGTATATACAACAGGTCTTACACCATAGTAAGTGCCCATCATATCAATTATGATTCTTCCACAATCCTTAACAAACTCATAAAATGCAGCCTTAACATTCTCTAATGGAACGGCAGCACTCTTTTGTATTGCTATGATTGCTGTTGCATTATTCATTGTTACATTTCCTAAAGAAGCATCTCCAACACCTAATGTTTCTTTAGTGTATTGCATAGCCAATTCTATCGCTTGAATAATTTGATTACTCATTTGTGCTGGTTCTAAATATCCAGCTATATTTCTAATAGAGTCTCCCTGAAGGTTTGTAACAGGTATCTGAGCCCCAATTTCATTCGTCCATCCTTCTATACGGTCTGCATCATAAACTCCCGTAGGAAAGGCTGTAAGCATCAAATGATAGATTACCATAGCAAACATTTTGTTAATGGCTATTTGGTTAGGTATAATTCCAGTCGTTTCTGCACGACCGTGATAAGACCCTTTAACCTCCTCCCAGTTGTTAAATGCTACTGGGTAGTATGTCATATCGGTTTGTCTATCTTTGTAGATGTATGTGCCTTTTACGGACTTATTAGCATATACTACACCATCTTTTTTGTAATATTTGATTATGTATAATGCTTTTTCATATCCTTCGGCACTATTTTCTAATTTTCCATTGTCTCCCATTTGATAATCTGTTTCAGAATCGCCTTTGATTTTATCTAAATCCTTAATTCCGTTCTTTTTTGCCTCTTTTTTTAGGTTTTCTACCATATCTCTACCAATTATGATGATATATGGCTGTTTTTCTACCTCTCTGGTGTTAGGATTTCCAAATAAAACATTAGTTGAGTCTATAATTTCTGCCTTTATGACTCCTCTTACCTCTGGTCTATACTGTTTAAATGGTTGCTCATCCATATCAAAGTAAAAATGTAAGCACCAATCACCTGTATCAAATCCATCACTAAGTAAAGTACGGCTTTTTGCATCAAAATTGATGTTTTCTAAGATGTTTTTTAACTCTGCATTGGCTAAATCTGTGTTTTTTACCTTCTGTTGCATAGCCAAATCGTTAGTTTGTGGTCTATATTCCATTGGTTGAATTGATATTGATATAGCATCACCCTTTAATGACGCTATTTTAAACTGTTTTACACGCTTAATTATGTTAAAAACAGGTTTTGGAAGCCCATCTGCTTGAACATTTCTCCATTGGTCTCCTGTTGCAAAGGCTATATTTGTGTCTATGACATCATAATAATTTCTATCGGCACCATACATTCCTTGATTATAGTGTATTCCGGCTTCGTATAGTTCCCAATCTTTAGTTACTTCTGCCCTCTATATCACTCCTTCTTCTTTAACGCATCTTCATATCCATACCCCATCATGTTTTCAAAAGATTTTCTCATTTTTTCTTGTTTTTCTTTTTGTTCTCTAGTCAATTTTGCTTGTTTTGGCTTCTCAACTACCGTAGGAGTCTCTTTTTTTTCTTCCTTGATTGATTTTAGTAGATAAAATTGAAAACCAATTATTCCAGCCATTATGATAAATATTCCAATTTCCATATTATCCTCCATATTTCATATAGTCTCTGTTGGCTGTCGCACCAGCAATTCCTAATATTCCTAGCCTTCGTCTCTCTTTTCGTGATTGTTCGTACAAAAGTTCTTCCTCTGTCATTATCTTAGTAGCCTTAGTTCTTTCTATACAGAACGCTCTTAACGCATCGGGTGCGTGTGTTAGTTCGTGAGGCTCTTTAGCACAGTCATTTGGGTTCTTTTCATCCCTTTGAATAACTGGTAAAGTACGAATTAAGTTAATACAAGTATCAAATATTCTTAATTTACTTGTTCTAATTTCTTCACCAGTTTGTTCATCCTTTTTATTTATTATTTTTAAATGTTCTTGTACGGCATACCAACCTAATACCCTGTTATTTGATGACTTTGTTAATATTACGCCGTTTTCACGGAAAATATCATACGCATTTTTACCAGTATCATTTCTACGATTCCACAAATCAGGTGGTGCATAAGTTATTCGTATCTTATCGTCTCCTGTAACCTCTAATATCCTCTTAGCAGCATCACTTATGATTAAATCACTCTCATATAGTTCCTTATAGCAAAATTCGTTGCCGTGTGGGTCTATTGCTATCCAATAACACGCTAACATATCCAATCCATAGTCGATTGCCCTATACTTATCCCATTCCTCAGGAATCATAAAAGGCTCTATAACGTGAACTGAACGGTCAAAGTCTTTAAAGTACTGACCATCAAATATATCCCAATTACCTTCTTTTAACGCTTTTCTTTCCTTCTCAGGTAAAGCATCAAGTCGTTTAACATAATCTGGGTCTTTTTCCATTAAGAATTTATTATCAGTTACGAATGAAGGTATAAAAAGACGAGTTGTTTTCTCACCTGTTTCTAATCTACATTCGTGCATTTCTCCATATTTGCCTATATCTATAAATCGTTCCTTAACCCATACGTGTCCCACTCCACCAGGGTTAGTAGAACTCTTAATGTGTTTAGGGTATCCATTAGCACCACGACAACGTGAAATCATATAGGTATACATATACTCAGTAAAGTGAGTCAACTCATCAAACCTTATTACATCATATTCAGCAGATTGATATTGATAAACATCGTTTTCATTATCAATATATCCAAAGTCTATAATTGAACCATTTTGAAATGTCCAAGTGTGTTTAGATGAGTTATATGAAGCAATTTCTCTAGGATACAATTCCATAGATGTACGTATAATAGACCTTTCCAAATCAGGGAATGTTCTACGGAAAATAATCTGCTTTGATTTTTCGTAAGTAAGTGCATATATCAACGCATCTACTAATTGTCCGTAAGATTTACCACCACCAGCAGCACCTCCGAACAATGTTTCAAATGCTTCGGAGTGTATAAATAAATCTTGTTTTTCTGTTATTCGTAAGTTTAAATCCATATTCACTCCTATTTTTTTGTATCTAGTAGGTCCTGCCCCTACACGTCAGTTGCCCCACAGCGGAGATGACCTCATAACTTTTTAAGATTTGTCTACTAATTCCATCATAGATACATTTTTGGTTGCTGGAGGTGGACTTGCACCACCGACCTCAGGCTAAGGAAACCTGCAAGCTACTCCTGCTCCATCCAGCTATATAAAAAAGAAGGCTCATCACCTTCTTTAGGGGGTTAATCAAGTGCCCTACAAAACACTTGGTGCCTTTATAAGCACCATAGAATAGATATACTGTCAAAGACAACAAAATGGGTATATCTACTCTATGCTACCCATAAGTAGCACACTTAAACTAGGGTTTTACATTTACTCATATTAGTAATACTAATGCTTTCAAACAACATAACTCCCATACAAACTAGATTTATTAGTTTTCCTTGCATAATCTTTATGCAGACACTTATTAATCGAAATAGTACTCTTACGAATACCATTATGAATAGATATACCCAAGACCCCACAATAACTCAAACCTTATAGTACACCAAGTTCACTGGTACTATTTTTGTTATTATGTTTTCTTTTGAGAGCAGGTTAACTCTTCCCATATCTACCCATAATGCTACCCATAAGGATAGCACTAAAATTACAACAGGTACTGTGGAATACCTAGTACTCTTTACAAGTACTGTACTAATGATATACTCACAATATGGGAGAAGTCTAGGTTCTCAGTTATTCCCTCACTTGGAGAACTCCACGTTACACATAAAGTGTTTCGATTTTTAAAATCTCATCAGACGTGCTTTTTTACCTAATAATAAGGTGTGAGGCTAGATGTTTCCATGTCAACTTCTCTGGGAAACCCACGTTGTCAATATATCATCAGTACACTACCTACAAAGTAGTGTTATCTTACTAATTTCTTTCCAAATGTTTCTAATTCTTGACTTACTTTTACAGGGTTTCCATGTTTGTCCATATCTACATCTACCCACCAACATGATTTATCATTACTAAAACCCATACTTCTCTCATAAGGGGTTAAGTCTTGCAAACAAGAGGTTTGAAAACAATGTGTCTTTCCTTGATGCATATAAAATGCTTGATGTGTATGCCCCATTTGCAATATATGTGGTCTTTCATCAGCGTTTATACTGTCTAAATATTTTTGAACACGATAACTTCTTGCATAAGCATTTCCGCCAGACCCGTGCCTCATACGAATACGAAGCTTGCCAATTTGTAAATCTTCACAATCGCTTCCAAGATAAATTATGTCATCTCTCCTATTAGCGATGTCTTGGCATATATCAGCTCCACATTTCTTAAACCACCACATATCATGGTTTCCAGCAATTAAGTAGGTTGGTATGTTGCTTTGTGGATAATTCTTTACTACATAATCTCTCTGACCAGTATAAGAAATGGCATCTTCATGTAAAGAATAAACTTGTTCAGGTCGATTGCTGACTCCTTCGCATAAGTCACCAGAGTGAAGTACATAATTGACTCCATTCTCCTCGGCTTTCTTATAAAGGTATCTCAATATGTCTAAACGGTCATATTTTGAACCCAAGTGCGTATCTGATAACAAAAGCAACTTAATATGGCTCAAATTAGTAGGTAATTGGTATATTCCAGCATCCTTTTCAGGTTTTACCTTCCTTATTTGACCATCTATTATGTCAAACAAGTATCCTTGGCGTTTTAGCATCTCTAAAAGACCATATACTTGGTACTCCTCAATCTCTAAATCTTTAGCAACATTCTCTACATAAGGTTTTTTCTTCTTGATTAAATATTCACGGAATTTTTCAATCAATTCTTCCCTTCTCAACCACCTCAAAGCATCCTCTATAACTTAATAAATCTTCTGCTCTATCCTCATCTACGGTGATAACTTCATCAAGAACAATGTGTTTATTCAATACTAAGTCATCAAATCCTAAGAAATTGATGCATCTTAGTCTAACTTTATTCTCTCCAGGCTTATAATGGCTCTTAGAAGGTATCAAAATGTCTCCATAGCCATCTTTTATAGGCTCAAAAGTGAATTTTAAGCGTTTTTTCATTCGTTTAGCGACCTGTTCTACATTAAAATCGTCCACAAACAACGCATTTTTGCCATCTTTTATCGAATATTCATCAAAATAAGGTAGTTTTCTGGCTACAATAGGTATTCCCCTATAAAGTGCTTCCCTAATTGTGTAAGAATCTCCCTCACACATCGAAGGTAGTACTACCCAATCCGCCATTTTTAAGAACGGACTCACATCTAATCTATTCTTAACCCATACTACATTCTTATTTAAGAATATTGGGTTATCTAAATACTCATCAGTCGTTAGAACAAACCACACAAACGGTATTTCTTGTCTATCTAGTTCATTTGCTATCGCTAACATCAAGTCTCCACCCTTTTGTTTCGTTAAACGAGTAGGACTGACGATTATTAACGCATCAGTATCCTCTATCTCTAAAGGGTTTCTACATAGTTGAACATTCGTTGAATCGGTCATCAACGACCATTTATGTATAATATCCTCAGTTATCGCTAAGTAAGCCTTTATACGAGGGTCCTGAGGTAATGGTCCCATAGCAGGATGAGTATAATCAGCGTGTACGCCTTGATATATACCTTCCTTACTTCCCTTAGGAAGGTTCTGTCGCCATATCCTCTCGGGTAAATAGTCTATTATCGTAGTATCGTAGTTAATTATCGCAACCTTACACTCAATAGGCTCATTATGAAACATATATACAGGGCAATATTTCTTAAGTCTCTTACGTTGAGTAGCATCACACGTCCGACATACTACCGCTATATCCAGATTACGGTATTTCTTAACTAACTCATAAACATAGGTCTCAACTCCACCTATCTTAGATATGTCCCTTACATAAATTATATTATCGTGTTTTATCATTACCAACTACCCCCAAATGAATGGTAAGTATATCCCTCATCTTTCGTATGGAAGTAACTATTAGGATATACGCTTAAATGCTTTAATCTCTGCTTAGACCCATCTCTCTTTAGCCCCAACAACGCATACACGTTCGTCTGAATACACGGAGATGTCTCCTCATACTTAATATAATCAGTCCAAATATCATACTTAATAAAATCAATAGACCGATAAAAGTCTAATAAAAGTCGGATATAAGGATTGTCTTTCTCAGCCCCTATTACCGCAGTAGATAAATAGTTCGTATCCTCAAATCCCATAAAGGCTTCTTCTCCTAAGAATTCATCTAAACTCTTATACACCTCAACATCGGTATCCATATAAATTCCACCCTCATTTAGAAGCACCCACAATCGGGCAACATCCGCTACATAAGCCCATTTGCCTTCCTCATAAGCCTTACGAGTGAAATCACACATCCCTACATCAAAGTTATCCTCATTCCATTCGATTATCTCATAGTCTGGTAGATACTTCTTCCAACTTTCGATACATTTCTGTACTCTCTCGCTCTTTTCTCCTCTACCAAACCATATATAATGTATCTTTTTCGGTATCATTGTTACCTCCTCTTTCAAGGTACTCTCTATTAAATCACCTATGCCCATTTTTAACCCCGGGGGTACTTTACACTCCACTTTTTTGTATCCCGCCCGTGGACGATTAGCACTTTTCCCTTATATATCAACACTTGTAAACTTTACAAATTCACTCTCAATTTGACATTTTTGCATTAAAAAACACTCTTTTGAGTGCTCTCTCTTTTATATTTTTGTATGTGTGAGTGTATATATATAGTATGTATGGTACCATTGGGACTCCTATTTTCACGGCATAGGTAGTATATGGGGGGCGTCTAAACCTTTGCAAACCCTTACTGTGCCTTGCTCTGCTCCCTCTCGCTCATCTCTCCACGTGTCCACTGCGTAAATAAAACAATAGTTCGCTTCCTATAATATACATTATGTTAACATCTTCTACTTCTCCACTTTAATATTAATATTTATACTGTTATTGCTGGTAGATAAGTTATGTTCTAGACGTGATTTATCGTATAAAATACCGCCAATTTTGGCATAGTCTAGGGCTTTTATGTCCTCATCTTCTATCTTTTCCCCTAGTTTATCAATGGTTTTTTCCAGTATCATATCTAATTTTTTGCTAAAGTTCTTTTTGCTTTCAATTATATGTTGTTCTAATATCTCCTGCCCTTGTTTAGACTTCACAATGTCATAAAGAGTAGTCTCTGATATATCGAATCTACTACATAGACTTCTTACATTCTCTTTTTTTCTATTAAGAGTATATTCTACAAGTATTTGTCTCTTATCTTCTGGGGAAAGTTTGTAATTGTGTTTCTTTTTAACTAATGTTTCCATAATATCATTATAATATAATATATAAGGCAATAGATGGCAAGTTTTTAAAATTATTTCAAAAAATGTATTGACAAGCCGTTCGTTATATGTTAAGATGAATGTGTCAGTGAGATAATAGCTTCTGAAGAATGCCCCTACACTATACTTATATAGTAAAGGAATTAAAAGTGGTAATGAAAGAAGCTGAATCGATATGACATTTTATTTAAACATCTTTTGACAAGTCGGCTGTTATAAATTAAAGGAAAGAGGTAAGAAAATGAAAAAATTAAAATTAACTTATGAAAATGAATACAAAAAAGTTTATACATCAGAAGAAACTAACAAAAAAGGAGAAAAAATCATCATAGAAGTATCAAAATGTTTTTATGATAACACGCACAAAAACAGTTTACCTAACTTATGGAAGAAATACGGTTATACTGACCATCTTTATAATTCTGTTATTTGGATAGATTGCGAAGTAACAGATAAAGAAGGAAATGCACGTAGAAAATATGAACCAACCTCTAAATTATCAGAAGATAAAAAAAGAATGGTAATAAATTTTGATTGGATGTATGAAGTATCAGAAGAAAACGAAGAAAAAGTATTAAATGAAACCATCAGAAGATGGAAGGAGGCAAAATAACAATGATTTTAAGAATTTTAGCAAAAGAAAAAGAACTCTAGCAAGTTCTTAGGTTGAGGGGTTTTCCCATCACCTATAAATATAACATAAAATTATAAAAAAGAAAAGAGGATAAATTATGAATAAAAAAGAAATTTTAGAAAAATACAATTCATTATGTGAAGATATATGCACAAGTTATAATAAAGTAAAAATTATTGATAATTACGATTGGAACGAAGAAAGCCCTTATAGTGTTATTTATTTAGGTAAAAACGAAAGTTTTGATAGATTTAAAGATTCATGGGAACAAAACAAAGAAAAATATCGTGATGAATGTTATGATGATATTATGAATTATTTTAATGAGAATTATAAAAACGGTTTTGACTTTTTTGAGTGTGGAACATTAGATATTTATACAGAGTCAGAGTACGAATTGAATATTTAAAAAGAGGTGTTATTATGAAATATTTTTATATAGTAATGGCAATAAAAGAAAACGGGAAACAATATGCTTATGTGTTAAAACACAATCAATGTAACAATTTAATAGGAGTTGCAGACCAAAAAAACGCAGAATTTGCTTATTTATGTAAAACAAAAAAAGAAGCAGAAAAAATCGCTGCCTCATGGGTTGAAACATATAAAAAGAATGGCACTTATATGTTTGATTATGTTTAGGAGGAATTATGAAAAAAATAATATTTGAATTTAATTATAAATCTATGACATTAGAAGAAATAGAATCATATAAACATTTTGACTTTATATGTGATGGAGATAATAAAAAAATAATAGCAAAGGAGATGGAATAATATGACTCAAGAAGAATTTGATAGACAAGAACTAGAAAAGTTATTAGACGAATTAAAAGACATAGATAATTATACTGGTTTTAAAGACGGTGCTTTTGTTTACTACTTAGGAAAATATAAAGGTTCCCTATTGGTTCAGGAAATTGAAAGACTAAGAAAAATTATAAATATTGCAGTAGAAGAACTTGAAAACATTCCAGTCGGTGCAAATGGTGGTCAAATATTAGATGCCGAAAGGAATATATATCACATATTAAAAGAGAAAAATTGACACAATATAGTACAAACGTTATAATTAAAATGAGGTGATGATATGCCATTATCAAAAAAAGCTTTGGAACACAAAAGAGAATATAATAGAAGAAGAGCGAAAGAAAAATTAAAAACTTTTCATGCAACATTAAAAAAAGAAGAATATGAACAAATTGTTGAATATTTAAAAGCCGTTGGAATGAATAAAGTGGAGTTCATCAGATGGGCTTTTGATAAAATTAGAGAAGATTAAAAAAGAGCCTAAATGGTTCTTTTTCTTTCTTCCGTTCCTAATTTGTACCAGTATCTTGCAGAACGTGGACTACAATAAACTCTATCGGCTATTTCTTGCCATGTTAGATGCCTTTTCTTTCCGTTGTATTCTCTAATAAATTCTTTTTCTTTTAAACATACAACAGCCCTTATACATTCCCCATATTTTGCAAGCCTTCCAATCTCTTTTTCTTTTAACTGATTTAAATCTTTTATTCTTCCTCTTATATAAAATATTGTAGTTTCTAATTGTTGTTCATTCTCTATCTCTACATATTTGAGTATATTATCAACGTGTTTTCCCCCATCAACCATTATTTTATCAAATTGCGTGGCTTGTGGTGTTACCATGCTTTTTAATGTTTCTAATCTATTCTCATAAAATTCTAGGTTGTTTTCTAATTCTTCTAATTGATTATATATCTCTTCTAACGTCATTTATCCTCCCATTTCTTTCTTGTTTCTGATATGTATTTATAAATCTTGTAGTACATACTTCTTTGGTCGTATTTTAAATCTTCCGTTCTTAAATCTAACTTTAAAGGAATTTTTTCTCTTATAAATTCCATCATTTCTGCAAACTCTTTATCATTCATCAAAAAAATCCTCCGTAAGTGCATCAATTAATTTCTTTTTTAGTGAAGCTGGCTCAAATTTTGTCTTGTTTATTATCTCTAATGCCCTTTCAATCTTGTATAAAGCTCTTGCTTTGTCCTCCCTAGCCCATTTTGTCTCATCAGCTAACATTATGTTTGCCTCTAACACTTCGTTATAACTTTTTTCTATCTCTCGTAGTTCTCTTTTTAACTCTGGCACCCCTCTTCTCATTAAACTTCCTCCAATTCTATCCCATATTTATACTCAAACATCTTCTTTTTAAGCCTATATACTTCTGTTCTAAAGCCTTTTACATCTACAACGTGTAATTTATCGTCCTCGGTCGTAACATACGTGAAATCGGCTCTATAGCATATCTCACGCCTTGTTTTGTTCCCTAGTTTGAACTTTTCTTGTAAAACAAACTCTTTTTGAAGTTCTAAATCTTTTATTATACCGTTTTTTTCTAATTCTTTAAGTTTTAAATAATATTCTGATTCTCTTTTGGAATCAAACTTAATTCCATCTACAACTACTTTCTTAGAAAAATACTTAGTCCTCTCCAATCACTCCTAACACAAAACCAAATATAAAACCGAACCCACAACCAATCAAAAAACTAATTATCATGTCCATCTTCTTTATCCCACCTTTTTAATTTATAAATAGCATAACTTATTACTGGGAAAGTAATAAACCCTACTATAAATCCTAATATTTCTTTTGGTATATACATATTATTTCTCCTATATCTCAATATTTTTACTAAACTTCAACATATCAAACTTATCTAAATAAATTATTTCGGTTGTTCCTGTCTTTTCTGACATATAACTTAATCTATTTTCTTTTAATTGTTCAAAAAATCTTTGTTTAGTCATCATAATATGTACTGTGTAAACTTTTTTATTTTTTATATAACAATATATATATGTATCTATCATTCTATTCACTCTCTCTTTCTTTATCTAATATTTCTAAAACTTGTTCTATGTCGCCTTTAAACACTTTATAATCAGGTATTCCATAAAACTTTGCTTCATTTTCATTTATATTTTTTTCTATATATTCTCTAACTTCTTTTATTATAGAGTGTAGTCTTTCTATTTCTTTTAGTAGTCTATGCTCTACTGTATCGGTAGCAGTTCTTACATACTCAATGCTGTTTCTATTTAGAAATTCTTCAATATCGGTAGTTGCATAAAAAGAAAATTCTTTCCAACCTAATCTATGTCTTGCTCTTACTTTGTATTCAAATATCACTCTTTATCACTTCCATATACATCTTTTAAATCTTCTATATACCAATCTGCAAAAGGCATTTCTCCATTCATAACTTTTATAATGTTCAAAAGTTGTTGTATTTTGTCTAATATTTGTCCCTCTTGTGTATAATAATCATAATGTGTATTATCGATTTCTTTTTCTAACTTTTTTATTAAAATAGTTAACAATTCCTTATTCACTCTTTATCTTCTCCTTTTAGTTCTAATTTAGGAAACGGTGTTGCATCATACCAATATAAATTACCAATTTCGGTATTATAATCTAGCCATTTATCATATTCTTCTAAATGCTTTTTATACTTTTCAATAATGTTATTCAATCTTTCTATTTCTTTGTCTTGTCCTTCTATAATATCTATCAAATGTCTATATGCTTCTCTTTGCTCTTGTCTTAATGCACCCCATTTTCCATAATCTATATCTCCAAATTGGGGGCATTTTGTATATTCTTTAATTTGTTCTATTGTTATCAATGCTTGTCACCACTTTTTAACTTTCTTATAATGTTTTCTAGTTTTTCTATTCTCTCTTTTAACCTTCTATTTTCATCCACTAATTTCACATTTGCATCAACTATGTTTTTATTCATTTTCTCTAATCCGTAATCAATCATAATTTCTCCTAATCTTCGTAATATTTTATTTCGTATGCACCTTTTCTATATACCATTCTTGTAAAATCGTGTATTTTCATCAGAATCTTAAATTTTTGATAACAGTAGTTTGTAAACTCACTCTTTGTGTAGTCTAGTTCTTTTGAGTATTTCACACTGTTTAACATGATTTCATTCCATCTATCGGCTAAAGAAAGAGCCAGTTTAGATAACTCATAAGCAGTTGCATAGTCGCTACTGTCTAAGTTGTTATAATCTTCAACTAGCCCGTTATATAGTTCAATATCTTTTTCTAAGTTTTTCAAAATGGTAAATCCTCAGGTGTTATTTGAATTTGCGTGCCTATTTCGCTTTCCGTTTTAACATTCATGTCCTCGTAAGGATTCTTTTCTTTTTGTTGTATTTGGGTTATATCCGTAACAACTAATTTAAAATCAACTGTTCCATCTTTTTTTTCGTATGTTGATAAGAAACCATCAACCTCGTACAATCCGTACTCTATATCCGTTCCTTTTGGTAGGTATATAGGTAAGTATTTCTCAGTGTGTTTGTCGTTATAATCATTTTGTACTTTTGTGTAATATCCTTTTCCATCTTTACTCTTGCTTATTACTATTTTCATTATTTTCCTCCAAATCTATCAATTTTCCTTTTTTACCTTTAGGTAAATGAATCATATAAAAATGTTCTATTTTTTCTCCTGTAATGTACTCTATTGCTTCGGCATACATCTTTTCTTGTTTTAAACACTTTTCTCTATTTTTCTTAGTTGCAGTTGCATACGTTTTAACGTCAAATATAGCCTTTTCTAGGAACTTTTCACTATCGGTAGTATAAATCCTCAAAAACTCATAAAACTCGTCTGTATATCCGTTTATACCACCTTTTAGATAGTCTTCTATCTCTTTGTGAACTAAAGTCCCTCTGTTTTGAGCATATTCCAACACTTCTTCTGGTATGTTTTTATACACACCATCATCCAACAACTGAGTAACACTAGGAATTATTTCTCCGTTGTACCTGTAAGTGTGCCATTCAGAATTGTAAGTACACGTTGGCTCAAAATCTTCTATTCCTGTGATTATGTCAACAGTTCCTCCGAATTTGTCGGTGTTTACTATCTTCTCACTTAGAATCATTTTGTTTTCTCTCTATTACTTGTTCTGCCGTTTCTTTTGGCATATCTTCTAATTTGCTTAGTTTAAAGTAGTTAACCATAGCAGGAATATCATCAACCAACTCTTTGATTTTCTTAATTTGTTCTTTTGTTATCTTTTCAACTTCAACCTCTGTGTTTTGGTTGTGATATTCATCAGTATCTGCGTCTTTTGTATCATCAATCAAGAACAATCCGTTTAAAGCGTACTTTCTAGCATAACTTGAAGCCGTACCTGTAATCTGACTTCCATCCATGCCCTTTTTAAATTCTTCTTCTCTTGCGTATGCTGTGTTTTCCATTGTTGAATTATCTTCTAAGTCTAGCAACCTAGCCGTTGCTTTTATGTAATATCTTTGGTTTCCTGATACAACTGTTCTCGTATTTTCTCTTTTTATTTCTTTATCAAAGTATGTTTCTTCATAAACAGAAGGTGTGCTTTCTCCAATAACCACCAACTCATCAAATAATTGTAATGATAATTTGTTCTTAAAAAGAATTGGTTTAACTGCCTCTAAAATATCTTCACAACTTCTATACTTGTATTTTCCAAATGAATTGTATTGCCCCTTTGGTGCTTTAAGTTCTTCTTGTACCTTTGATAACTTTTCATATATTCCCATTTAAAAATTTTCCTCA
>Ga0247610_10004569_pt1 | contig 14791 bp, 13 predicted proteins | sample 174DNAGHGhighgp2_FD_193483 | JGI IMG/M metagenome (GOLD analysis project Ga0247610, IMG submission 193483) | Sheep rumen microbial communities from Palmerston North, Manawatu-Wanganui, New Zealand - 1742 DNA GHGhigh gp2 | ecosystem: Host-associated > Mammals > Digestive system > Stomach > Rumen... | reverse complement strand
TCGCTAAGCGGGTTTTAAGTGCGTTCAGCCTTAGATTTTGCTGTTTTAAGGTCTCTTTGGCCAAATATTGATCCAGTTGCTTTGAGCGAATTTTGTCAGCGTAGCGATTTAAGAGCTCTCTTTTTTTTCGTCTGTCCGTCATGGGGCGATGAAAAAGCTCGTTGCGGTTGCGGATTTCATGCTCCAGCAGTTTTTGCTTGCGGTTAATGTAACCTTCTTCGTAACTGATTCTTTCTTCGCAATCGGCAATCTCTTTTTTGAGTTCGGCTACCGTGTTTGGAAAATCGTTCATAATAAGATGTTTTTAATTGTTTGACATATTGTTATTTGTTTGCGTCCCTTATACAGAATTATCTTTGCTTTGTCAAATGCTTTGTCTGGCGGCTTTTCGCTTGCGGCGAATTTGCGATTGCGCCTTGTATTCCGCAATTATCTTATCTTTTCTTTTGTAAACATTTAAATAATAGCCGATAAAGACTACTGTGGCTCCACCTACCCAAGCTAAAGGTGAGGCGTAAAATATCCCTTCATAACCAATCTTTTGCGCTAATATGATGGCGGCAAATGAACGTATGCCCAACTCTATGAAGCCGGATAATACCGGATAAAACGGTTTGCCGATACTTTGTAAGGTGTTTTTAAAAATAAATATCATACCTAAGAAGAAATAAAACATAATGGATATGCTTAAATAGGTGGCACCGACCGAAACAGATAACGGGGTCGGTTCGCTTAAAAAACTGCCGATAAGCGGTTTGCCGTAGGTTAAAATAAATACGCTTAAAACGACGCTGATGAGAAATGACAATAAAGATGTTTTTCTCACTCCGTCACGGATGCGCGTTACTTTGCCGGCACCGAAATTTTGTGCCACAAAAGTTGCCAGCGACATACCTAATGCTAATAATGGTTGCGTGCCTAATTGTTCAATGCGCAGCGCAATCGTGAAACCGACGATTATTTCCGCACCGAAAGAATTGCAGACCGCTTGTATGACCATAATGCTTAACGATAATACGGAAAATTGAATGGACATCGGGATGGCAATATGTAAATGTTCACGCATGAAGGCTTTATTATATTGCCAGTCCTCTTTATGCAATCGTAAAATCGGATAGTTGTGGTTGATGTAAAAAATACAGCATATAACCGAAAAGGCGATGGCAATCACCGTGCCGACCGCCGAGCCGATAACACCGAAATTTAAGTATTTTATCAAAATGAAGTTAAAGAGTATGTTTAACAAAGATGAAAATATTAAAAAATAGAGCGGGGTTTTGCTATCTCCCAAGGCGCGGATAAAACCGGATAATAAATTAAAGGCAACCAGCAGAATCATACCGCAGCCTAAGATGAAAATGAAGTTATATGAATCTTCATATATTTCTTTTGGTACATTTAAAATATGCATAATCGGATGCAAACCGCCGACAAGGGTTGCCGATAAAATAAGGCTTAAAACAAAGCTGGCGCGAATGGAGTGGGTGACCGAACTTCTGACACCGGCATAATCTTTGGCGCCGAAACGTTGGGCGGTGACCGCGGTTAAACCACCGGTAAAAGAAAAGGCGATAATTAAAAACATAAAGTAAACCGGTGAGGAGGCACCGACTGCGGCAAGGGCATTGGCACCCAGCAATCTGCCGACAATAAAAATATCCGCTAACTGGTAGAATTGTTGGAAGATATTACCTATCAGTATCGGGATGGAAAACAGCAGTATCAATTTCAGGGTGTTCCCCCTGGTCATATCTTTTATCATTTTTTCCTCGTATAAGCTTTCACATTTTAGAGGGGCGGTGGTTAAATTTATGCTAATTTTTGAGTTTACATTAAGCCTTTTTTATGCTATATTTGACGTATGATAAACAACAGATGACAGGCCTTTTTTAGATGAAAATTGAAGATTTTATCAAAAATAATCAACTAAACGGTGCGGTGTTAGAGCATCTGTTACAAAATTTTTCGGCAAAAACGGAGATTTCCTGGGGTGAAAACGGCTATTACCAAAAGAATTTTACTTTTGAAAACGGGGTAAAACTCGGGGTAGATAGTCAGAATAATTGTTTTATTCAAGCAAATGACGGAAAATCCGCACGCTTTCGGGCAGATAAAAGCCTTGAAACGTTGATTGAAAAAGACGGTAGCGGTACTTGTTATTTTGCCAACGGTAAAGTTGAGAGTATTCTCTTTGCCAACGGTTCGGGTTTATGTTTTGAGGAAGAAACCGGAAACGTTTTCGGTTATCGGAAACCGGGGGAAAAAGAGTGGAATACAATATACGGTTATGTTGAAAAGTTCTTTCATGATACAACCGCTGATGAGGCAGAGGCTTTGTTTGAAGTTATCAGCACTTTGGAAAAAAGCGAAGTGCAGGCGATGACGGTTCATGTGCATAAAGGCGAGTTTGTTAATGAGCTTAATGATTTTGATGAAACAACGTTGCCGTTTGCACCGGACGGGTTTGTGGCGGTTTATGATCCGCTGATTGTTAAAAATGAGGATATTCCTAAAGATATGCAAAATATCGGTATTCAAATCAAGCGTGATTTTGAGCAGGCTTTTGTTTCTTGGGATGAAAAAAGCGGTGAAAAAGTTTATCGCAACGAAAAAGGCGAAATTTTTAAGCCTAAGGCTAAAGACAGTTGTGCTCATGTCGGCGGAACGAATATTATCGTTCATACCTGCCAATTTATTTATAGTAAAGAAGACTATCGGCGTATGCAAGAGATTGAAAAAGAAATCAATGAAGCAACGGCGAAATTTAACAATGCGGCAGATAAGCATAATCTTAAATGGAAAGTGTTGTGCGCGCTTTCAGATAAGGATTTCGGTTTTTATATGGATTATGCTAAAGATCATGATATTAAAAATACGCTCTACCATGAGATGAAACACATCAAAAATCGTCTTTTATGCGAACACAGAGCATTTGCTTCCGATTATCTTAAGCCGAAAATGGAAAGGGAGTATGATTTGGAAGCACATAACGAGCGCACGGCAACCTTAGAGCCGTTGGCAGTGGCTATCAAAAAATATCTCAAAAAAGGCGATTATAAAGACCTTTCGCCCTTTTATCCGGATTTTGATGATGTGGCCGGTATGCTCAGATATAAAAGCGAAGATGAAATTAAGAAAATGTGCTATCCGCCACAGGCGTTAATGAACGAGGCACTTCATCATTGGAATAAAAATTTTCTGGGCGAGTATTTTGAGCAAATACAAAGAAAATGCGAGGGTGGAGCAAAGGCTATGCTGTTAGCCAAAGATGATGGCAATGACAGGGAATACGAAAAACAATGCCGGTTGATGTACACGTTTGAGTGTTTTAACCCTTATACCGGTAAAGAAGAAATGATAGATATGTCCCATTTGCTTGATATGAAAATTTCCCATAGTGATGAAGCCAAAAAAGAAATTATTGAGCCGTGTCAAAAAATGCGCCGTGAGGAAAAGAAAAAAATCGCTGATTTTTATCAGGATAACGAGGGAAAAATTTTGCTTTCCAATATGGCAGAAATTATGCGGCGCGAATATATGCTGATTTATAAGAGAAATATTAAAGGAAGCGGTGCGGACAATATTATGGAAGATGCTAAAAAAGCCGTGCCGGTATATCGCGGGGTTTGTAATCGCTTTGTCGGAAAAGCGGTTCAGCTTAAAAAACATATTCTGCATAAATTTGCACACGTTAAAGAAAGATTTATCCCCGAGGCGGAAATAACTTTTGATGCCAAGATGCGTACAGAAATGGTGCAAAAATTTATTAAACATACCGGAAGATGAAAAAATTTTGAACATTTTTATTTTTTTGCCGTTATACTCTTTGTAAGCTTTAATTGAGAAAGGCAAAAAAATGGATAAAATATCACAATTACTGCAGGAAGCAAAGCCGCTTTATATAAGGCGTCAAAATGAAAAACGCACGATTATATCCGCGATTTGTTCACTCTGTGTGGTCTTCTTTATTTGGAGTTTGCAACCGAAAAGCATCAGTTTTGATGATGAGCGGTTTGATACCTACTTTACCGCTTTATATCAGACAGATTTTTCGGAAGCAGATGACTTTGGCGAAGACAGTGTTGTTCCTTTGGATTATTACGGCTTATACGAGGTGTAGCTGATGGCGGACGAAGAGACTAATCGCCACTGTAAAATGTTGGTGCAAAGCGTGGTTAAAAAAATGTTGTTGCGCCGAGATGAAGATGTGGAACAAGAAATCTATATCCGCCTGTGGGAGAAATACCCCTCTTATCAGGAGCAGGATAAACTCTGGGCTTGGGTCAGAATTGTTGCTGAAAATTATTGTCGGGATTACTTGAAAAGTAAGAGCCATAAATTGTTTGCAGCAACGGTTGATGAGGAGGAGGGCGGTCTGGAAAATCTTTCTTATGAAGATAATCCGGAACGTGCATGGCTCAAGAAGTGCCGCCAGAAGCTCATCTTAGATGCAGTTAATGAATTGCCGAAAGAAATGAAACAGGCGATTGTGTTGGTGGAATTTAACGGTCTGTCTTATGAAAAGGCAGCGACCAAGATGAAAATTAATGTCGGAACGTTGAAATCACGCTTGCATAATGCGAAGGCAAAGTTGCACGATAAATTGGCTTATTTGGAACTTTAATTGTTTGCTTGAAAGGAATTTATGATGGAGAAAAAGAATTTTTGGATTGCTGTCGGCGGTGGTTTTATTGCCGGTGTAGGAACAGCGTTGATTGTCAGCACATTGTGTTGTGCACAGGCGCCCAAAAATATGAGTATGGCAGAAGCTATGCCGCAAAAAATTGAGATGATGAAAAAGGCTCATCATATGAAAGGACATCATGCCAGACATTTTATGGGGCGTCATGCTATGCCGACACCGGAAATGAGAGAGCATTTTGCGAAAAAATTGGGGTTGACCGACGAGCAAAAAGCACAGCTTGATAAATTCCGTGATGAGGATATGGCAAAGATGAAACCGTTGTTTGAGGAAATGGATACATTGCATGCCAAAATGGAGGAATTGCGCAAAGTAAACCGTGCACATTTTGAAAGTGTGTTAACTGATGAGCAAAAAGAAATCTTAAAAAATATGAAGAAGGAGTGGAAGCATCATAGACATCACAAGCACATGGGCAGACACCATGGTATGCCGAAAGCAGATGAGGCGGTTCAAGCGGATAATGCGCCGATAGCTGAAGATGTACCGGTTAAAGAAACTCCGGCTCCTGAAAAAGCCCCGGCTGCGGTTGAGGAAGTTGTTGTGACCGAAACAATTGTTGAAGAAACACCGGCAGAAAATGCACCGGTAGCGGCGGAAACACCGGCTGCAGAGGAAACACCGGTTGCAGAGGAGACACCGGCTGCGGTTGAGGAAGTTGTTGTAACCGAAACGATTGTTGAAGAAACACCGGCAGAAAATGCACCGGTAGCGGCGGAAACACCGGTTGCAGAATAAAAGATTTTTCTATATTTTCTTTAAGGTTAAAAAAATCCCCCTTTTTGTGATAGAAAGGGGGATTTTTGTGGTATAATAAGAACTTTTCAAACCATGTCGGCGGTTTAGCTACAAGCAACAAACAGCCCGGCACCGATGACAACGAGGATACCGATAACGACGCCGAAGCAGCCGTTTCTTTCATACCCCATAGCACCGAGTGCGTCATTGGGACCATACATTCCTGCCATGATTGTAGAAATTTAAAAGTGAAACATAGAGATAGAAATAAAAATCAGTTGATATTTTATCTCTAATCCGATTCTTATTATTTGTCAATGTAAATGATGTTGTTTTGGTTTATGCCGTGTGTCCGGTATTTTGGTATATGTTTAAGGTTGGTGAAACTTGTGTGTTTGGTTTGGTATTAGGCTTGCTGTCTTGTATTTTTTTCCCAGAGCGCCCCAAAAGAGAGGGGTTATAACCGGCTTGTTGGAGCATATCCTTCAGTTTATCGCTTAATATGCCTTTCCTGTTGGCTTCACCAATTCTTATAGATGTTATTCTGACCAATTGTTGTCTTTGTGTACTGCCCTCCGGGTATTCATTGATAATGGCCACCATTTGTCGTACAACTTCTTCGGCCGGAAGCTGAGTGTAGATATAGTTGTCCAGGTATTCGCGGCGTGCATTTATTTTATCCAAAAAATTAGACTTTTTGCGATTGCTTGTACGCTGGTATATGTTCTTTAGCATATTACGACAATTTTCCGGTGAAATAAGGGCATAAGCTGCGGCACGTATTTTGGCCATATCTTCAGAAAATTTTGTTTTTTGGGGATGTTCTTTATTGTTAATACCATTTATAAGGTGGCGTAAGTTGGTGTGTATGTTGTCTTGGTTTGGGGTTTGTACCAAGTGGCCATGCTTTTCGGCCCAGTCATCCAGACTGTTGACACCATCTAATTTCGGGATGGCAATTCCTAATGTCTTGTTTAAATCTTTGGCTCCGGCTTCTTTTAATACCGCAAAAACTTGGTCGGCGCAATTTTCAGTCAGATAATTATAGTCTTTTCCTTTGACTTGTTTTTGGCGTTTTTCAATGGCTTTTTGCAATTTTTTTGTATCTATACCGGCTTCACTGGGGTAAATGTTGTAAATATAACACCCATAATTTTTTCTTAAATGTTTGAAAAAACCTTTTGAACCGAAGTCAATTACCTGTTCGCCGTAGCTTAGTGACGCGTGGCTTACGGGGCATTCTAGCGCGCCAAACGGGTAAATGTAGAGTTTTATCGGTTCTTCATTCGGTTTCATCTGCTTTCTCCTATGTTTCTATGATATCACAAATAATCATTTATTGCAATAAAAAGCGCCCTCTTTGGGGGCGTTTTTTATGGCGGAGAGAAGATTGTTTATCAACCTTTTTTTAATACAATATAGGTTATTTATTGTTTATGTCAGGTTGCAAGGGAATAGGTTATGCTTAAATCCAGGGAAATTTATGTTGTCACTTTTATTTTTATTTTAGGAGTTATCGGACATTTTTTTGCGGCTGATTTCTTAAAAGCCATGGCAGTTTATCCTGATGAGATGCGCTATTATTTGTCGGCACAAAGTTTGTTTAAAGGGACGGGGAATATGATATATAATCTGCCGTCAGCGTACCAAAAATTGGGCTATGCGTTGTTTTTGGTGCCGTTTTTTGCAATCAGCGATACACTTTTGAGGTTGCGAGCAATAGCTTTGGGAAATGCTTGCTTGGTGATGAGTGCGGTCTTTTTTGTGTATCTCTTAGCCAAGGAAATTAAATTAAAAACAAGAGATTGCTATTTGCTTGTCTTGTTGACGGCGGTATGTCCGGTGACAATGCTGGTTATGGGGTTTATGTCCGAAATACTTTATTTTCCGCTGGTAATGGCGTTTTTTTATGTTTATGTACTCAATGAACGCAAACAGAGTTATGGTTTGGCTGTAATGTGCGGTATTCTCGGTTATTTGGGGTATGTGACCAAGGAGATTTTTTTAAGTCTGATTATAGCTATGATTCTGACCGAGGTATGGGGGCTGGTTACTTCATATACCAAAGGATTAAAGCAGGCGTTCAGCAAGCGGTTACGATTACTGGCAGTGAGTGTGGCGGTTTATCTCGGACTGTTTGTTTTATTTAAAATGCTTTATTTTTACGGATTGGGCAATTCTTATAACCAAATGGGGCTGGGGCCGGTGATGAGCTGGCACGGTATCGGCTATTTGTTCTATGCTTTAGCTGATTATGCGGCGGCAATGTTCGTGTGCTATTTTGTGCTACCACCGATAATGACGATTATCGGTTTCAGATATGCAGACCATGTGGTAAAAAAAATGACGATTTTTCTGTTGTTAACGGCAGTTATTGCCGGAGTAGCGGTGACTTACACCATTTTAATTCGTGAAGATTTGCAATATTTCATACCGCGTCTGCATTTGCGCTATGTGGCACCTTTGGTTATACCGTTTGTGATGTTATGCTTAAAGGCATGGGATGAATTTTCTTATGTCAGAGATGGACGATTGTTGGTTTGGCTGACTGTTTGTGCATTACTGTTTATCGGGACGATTTTTGCCGGAACGATTGTTTCCAGCGCGGCAGATCAACAAGATTTATATTGGTACACGGGGCTACGGGATAAGATTGGATATATTGAGCGTGATGGCGGCGGATTTTTATTTGTCGGCGTGTGGACTGTTAATATTTTGATTGCAGTGGTTGTCGGTAGTTTTGTGTGGCTGATGAAAACTTCCTTTATAAAACGCGCAAAATATTTGTTTGTCTTTTGGGTATTTGTGCTGATGACTTATAATTCTGTGGCGGTGCATCGTTCTTTTTTAACCGAATACGGGGTAACGGAAGAGCAGGTCGCAGAAATGCGTCGTCTGAATGATTTTTTTGCCGATAAAAAAGGTAATATTGTATTTTTTACCAACTATCCGTATCGCTCAAGAATGTTGTTTGATACGTATTTCCAATATGATGGAGAGGTGTTTACGGTTGAAGGCTGGGAAACTTTGCGTTATGGGGATTATATGGAATTTAATCTCTCGGATTATACTTTAAATGATGCATGGTTGCGACGTCCTTATACAAAGCTTCATGAGGCGGATTGGATTATTTTGGATAAATCATTGCAATTTGGCTATAAACATTTTATCGGCGTAACAGAAGTGAGCGGTGTTGGCGGAAAAATGTTTGATGTTTATCATAATTCGGATAAAAAATACATTCGTTTAGACCACGATTACAGCTTGGCTTATAACGGCGGAGAACTTTATGTCTATTTTGATGGAAAACAAGATAATTCCAGGTATTATGTCATGTTTGGTATATATCAGTCAGAGGATGACAGGGGATGGACAGATCGGGATAAAATGGCTATTAATGTGCCGTCTTTACAAAGCACGGGAAAAGTCGGGGTTGAAATTAAAGTAGCGGAAACTTTTTTAAATAAAAAATTTGATTACACGCTTTCGCACGGGGATAAACCTTTTAAGGATGGTTCAATTCAAGGTGCAGGTGTTATTCGGTTTGAATTACCGATTGAGAGAAATATGATTTATTTTGAAATGAATATTAAGAATACATTTTATGTATATGAAGCACTACCGTTTCGTGGCGATATTACCGAGCTTTCGCTTAAAATAGATAATATACGGATTTATCCGTTATCCGAATAGCGGTGCAGATACATTTTAATTGCGGTCAGCAAAATTTTAAGGCCGTCTTTACAGGTATGGAGTTTGGAAGTACTGCCTTGCGGGCGGTCACGATAATTTACCGCAATATCTTGGGTACGCATGTTTTTTAAGATAGCAAAAATGGTCATCTCCGTTTCAACCTCAAAGTGTCGGGAGCGACAGGGAAAATCTTTGATGAAATGATATGACAGGGCGCGGTAACCGGTTAAGATATCTTTAGTTTGGCTCTTAAACAGCAAATTTACCAAAAAGCAGACTAAAGTATTACCAAAACCATGAAATGGGCGTTTGTTTTCCGTGAAATAAGTGGAAGACAATCTGTCGCCGATAACCATATCTGCTTTGTTATTCAATATTGGGGCAACAAGTTGGGGCGCAATGTCTGCCGGGTAAGTATCATCACCATCAACCAATAAATAGCATTCGGCTTTGATATCCTTAAACATCTGTCTTACAACATTGCCTTTACCTTGTTGTTTTACAAAACGAACAACAGCACCGGCTTTTTTTGCAAGGTCGGCACTGTTGTCAGTCGAATTGTTGTCATAAACGTAAATAACCGCTTCAGGTAAGACTCTTCGAAAGTCTTTTATAACCGTGGCTATTGTTAGTGCTTCATTATAACACGGAATGAGTATGGCAACACGGTCGTTCATCGGTAAGCCTTATTTTAGTTTAACAACGGGGACCAAGCCGGGTCAGACGCATCACCCGGGGTGATAACCAAACGTTCGTTCTGGCCGGTAATATCTACCGAATACAACTGTACCGGTGCGTTGGTGGTGGCGGTTCCCTTGTTTTGTCTGAAGAACATCAAGACACGACCGTTCGGTGACCATGTCGGCCCTTCAACCAACCAACCGGTGGCCAATGTTCTTTCGCCGCTGCCGTCCGGATACATCACACCGATATAGAATTGTTTTCCTTCCATACGGGTAAAGGCGATATAATCCCCTCTCGGTGACCATGCCGGCGTGGCATAACGACTGCCTTGGCGGAAGCTGATACGCTCAACGTTACTGCCGTCCCTGTTCATCACATAAATTTGTTGATTACCGCCACGGTCTGAGTTAAAGACGATTTTCTCTCCGTCCGGCGAATAACTCGGGGAGGTATCAATGCTCGGGCCGGAAGTTAATTTTTTAATCTTTCTGGTGGCTAATTCCATTTCATAAATATCGGTCACACCGTTTTGGGCAAAGCTCATCAGCAAATATTTGCTATCCGGCGAGAAAGCTGGTGCAAAGGTCATGCCGGGGAAATTGCCTAACAGCTCGGTTTGTTGTGTCCTCAAATTATAGAGGTAAACACGCGGTCTGTTATTAACAAATGAGAGATAAGCAATGTATTGCATATTCGGTGAAAAGCGCGGCGTTAAGACCAAATTGGCACCGGAAGTTAAGAACTGATGACCATCACCGTCTTGGTCCATCATTGCTAATCTCTTGGTGCGGCGGCTGGCCGGACCAGATTCGGAAATGTAAGCAATAACGGTGTTGAAATAGCCTTTATCACCGGTTAATCTCTCGTAAATGGCATCAGCCATGGAGTGTGCCATACGACGCCAATTATCTTTATTGGCGGTGTAAGCTTCATAAAGCAGTTCTTTTTGGCTGACAACGTCCCATAATTTGAATTTTAACTTCAATTCGGTATCATCTTCTTCCCAGATTGCCGATTGTACGATAACTTGGGCATTTATGACCGTCCAGTCACCGAAAATCGGCTGGTCTTCAATGGTTTTGAATTTTTGGATGTAGCTTCGTTCGTTGATGATTCTGAACAAACCGCTTCTTTCCAAGTCTGCCAAGACAACATCACGCACCTTGTTGGCATAAGAAAAGCCTAAAAAGGCGCCTAAGCCGTTGTTATCAGAGATAATGGCAGGGAAAGCGACCGGAATCGGGGCTTGGGTGGCTCCGTTAATGCTGACGTTTAATTGGGCTTTGGCAGGGGCTGAAATCAATAAAAACAGCGCTGCAATAAGAGAGAAAAGCTTTTTCATTTGATATCCTTTTAAAATAATCCTAAGTTGGGCTTATTTTATGAGGGTGTTTAGAAAATGTAAACATAAAAGAAAGGTTATACACGGTGACAGTGGTGGCAGTGGTGGCAGTGCCACCTCCAACACTATTGGGCTTTCCTTTGGGGGTTCGGGTATACTCTCCGACCGAGAGAATATTCTGAGTGAGTGAAACCATTTAAAACGTCATGCCCTGAGTGAGTGCGACTATTTAAAACGTCATGCCCTGAGTGAGCGTAAGCGAACGAGGTTAGGCATCTTCAATATTGTAATAAGGATACATTTTATCCCCTCAATCCCCTTATTTATAAGGGGAAGACCAACAAGGAAGATACCTAATCAGCCGGACCTTGCCGGCTGAGGTATGACGAGTTTAAAAAGACTGGCGCTTTTGGTTGTATGACGAGTTTAAATGGCTTCGCCGAATGCGGTATGACGGTGCGAGGCGCACAGCCAACGATTGGGCATTTTACGGAAGTTTGTTTCTGATTTCGGCAATGCGTTTTAATAAGTCCGTATTATGCGCTTGCTTATTATCAAATTCCTTGGTGTATTCCGGAATCAGCGGAATTTCCACACACTCATCAGCTGTCTTTTGCAGCTGCTCATTGGTACGCTCTCTTAACAGCGATAACATTTCTAAGCACGTTACCGGCTTTTCTTGACCTTTGTTTTTCAGATAGTTAAAGTGACGATACTCTTTCTGAGTTTCAAAAATAAATTTCTTGGCATAGTTTTCATTGCTCTCCAACATTACCCCTAAGTTGGCAAACTCGTGTAATTCTTCATCAGTCAGTTGCCTATTTATGCACATCTTGCAAATCATAACGGCAGGGTCTTCATATTCGGAATAACTCATGTCTTTTCTCCTATGCACGGGCTTGTCTTGCGGCACTGAGATTTAAGCTTAAATCTTCCTTAAACTCGCCGCCGATACCCAGTTTCTTATCCATACCCTCTAACGGATGTTCTGCCAAATGCTTGATACTTGGGGTTAAATCCGTTGCCAAAACTTCTTTGGCTTTAGCTTTTACTTCAGGTGATTCTATTTTGGCTTTCAAATCACCAATGCCGAAAATTTTACAATCTTTGCAGCCATGGGCTAAAATAATCATCTCTTTGGGGTTTTCTTTGGCAATATCCATTAAGCTTTTCTGCTCATCAGCCGAAAGTTTTTCCCATGATTTGCCGGTGAACATACCTAAACTCGTTTCCGCTTTGGCTTCTAACACGTTCATCATCTGCTGAATTTCAGGATTGGCTTCTAAAATGCTTTTCAATCCTTTGGCACTACCTGTGCGGTGAATTTCTTCAATGACAATATCTGCGGAAGTACTTCCTCTATCTAACAGATCATTTGCAAAAAAGGTTTGCAATTTCCACATGTAGTCATAGTTTGTTTCTTGGTAAGTATTTAAACTGGAATTTGATAAATCTGTATTCATATCAACATTTTTTAACATTTCTTCGTTTAGTCTGCTAAAGTCTTTATGTAAGATGTTGTATACATGTAACAGGTCTGTGGCAGATGATAAAATCGGTTCGTATCTTTCTACATTTTCCTCATTTGTGTTAGCTTTAACCAAAGACATATCCGTCTTGGAAGCAGAATCCGCTTTTTTTAAATCCTCTGTAAAAGCTTCTTTTAGTGCTTCAATATCTTTTTCATCCATACCTTGAAGCATATCACCATAGGTTTCTTGGAAAATTTCATCAGGGGTCTTATTTACCGGAATCTCTTCCGCCGGTGTATTTGCTTCAGATTGTTCCATGACAAATGCATCTTTTAGCATTTTGACGTTTGCTTCAAATTCCTCAAGCTCTTTTTCCGTCATATCAGGCTTTTTCATGCTTTCAATCATCTCACCGTAGGTTGCTAAGAATAAGTCGTCAACTGTATTGGCACTTGTCGTTTGGTCTGCTTTTTTGCTGTCTTTGCGTGCAACGTCTACTTTTAATAAAAATATTTCTTCTTCTTCAGAAAGCTCTTTGCCTTTTAATTCCGGCCATGTTTCTGCCAATATTTCATTTATCTTCTCTGTCATGTTACACCTCTTTTAACCCTTTATATGTGGTCATTATACCACGATTTTAGCTTGTTGGCAAACGTTTTTATGCAATTTATTGTGAATTTATTGTTTTTTTGTTAAAAATGCTTGACAGAACGGATTTTATGTTATAAAAGCTTTCTCAACTTGAGCAGAATGGTTGGTTTTCAATGGTTTTGCTCGGCGCTGTCCAAGACCGCAGGCGGTCACGTTTTTATTGAGTTTGAGCTAACTTAGCCTTTCAGTGAAAACATCCTTAATTTCCTGCGCAGACGGAGTATATGAATTGAGGTCGGGGTTGCCCCGAGCCGCTTTTTTTCTCCCTCCGGACAGATTTGGTACTGCCGGTTTTTTTGTTTTTAAAATCAAAATCTTCGGCAGATGTGGTAACGTTTTGCTTTAAGGTTTTGTCTTTTGCAAAATCATAAACAAAACAATTTTTTGGAGTAATTTAAAGTGAATCGCGAAGAAAAAGCTGAGCTCTTAAATGAAATGAACGGCTTGGTTTCCGGCGCAGAGGCTGTGGTTGTTGCTCATTACAGAGGTTTAACCGTAGCTGAAATGGATGATTTAAGATCCAGAGCCCGTAAACTCGGCGCAAATTTGAGAGTTACTAAAAACCGCATTACACGTCTTGCTCTTAAAGGTACTGCTTTTGAGGCTCTTGATGAGCTCTTCAAAGGTCCGGTTATCATGGCTTATTCGTCTGACCCGATTTCCGCATGCAAATTGTGTGTTGAATACGCTAAAGACAATGAAAAGTTTTTGGTTGTCGGCGGTGCGCTGACTTCCGGTGTTCTTTCTCAGGCTGAAATTGAACGCTTGGCTACTATCCCGTCTATGGACGAACTCAGAGCCAAGATTATCGGTCTGTTGCAGGCCCCGGGTGCCGCTCTTGCTCGCGTTACCAAAGCTTACAGCGAAAAAGAAGCTGCTTAAGCCTTTTATTGAGCTTGACAATGTTTGTTTTTTTGCTAAAGGTTTTGCCTTTTAAATTAAAACAAACGCTTAATGAACAATTTTAATTAATAAGTTTAATTTTTTATTGGAGAAAAATAATGGCCGATTTAGCCAAGTTAGTTGAAGAATTATCTGCTTTGACAGTTATGGAAGCAGCTGATTTATCTAAAATGTTAGAAGAAAAATGGGGCGTTTCTGCAGCTGCTGCTGTTGCTGCTCCTGCTGCCGGTGGCGCTGCTGCAGCCGGTGAAGAAAAGACCGAATTTGACGTAGTTCTCGTTGAAGCCGGTGCAAACAAGATCAATGTTATTAAGGAAATCCGTACCATCACTTCTTTAGGTTTGAAGGAAGCTAAAGACCTCGTTGACGGTGCTCCGAAGACTGTTAAGGAAGGCGCTCCGAAGGCTGAAGCCGAAGAGATTAAGGCTAAACTTGAAGCTGCTGGCGCTAAAGTAGAATTAAAGTAAAAACGCGAAATTGTTGTGATTGAGCTCTGAAATGGAAGCCTCACATCACTCGGGTCACGTACTTCTATGTACGCTCCCCTCGCTTGGAGGACATTTCAGGCTCACTCGCAAAATTTCATCGTTTTTTTAGGGGATTGTA
>Ga0247610_10004565_pt1 | contig 14809 bp, 13 predicted proteins | sample 174DNAGHGhighgp2_FD_193483 | JGI IMG/M metagenome (GOLD analysis project Ga0247610, IMG submission 193483) | Sheep rumen microbial communities from Palmerston North, Manawatu-Wanganui, New Zealand - 1742 DNA GHGhigh gp2 | ecosystem: Host-associated > Mammals > Digestive system > Stomach > Rumen... | reverse complement strand
CTCCTAAAGAACCCCAGGATCGCGGAATCTTTCGTCATGAAGATCTGTGAACGCAAAGGCAAAGAGTTTAAGGAGATCGAATATGCACATTCGATCAAGAGCCACACGAAGACCAGGAAGGCGCTTCTGGAGGCCGAAAACTGAAATATGGTATACTAATTAGTCAGGAGGGATAGTAGCATGGCAGATACAATCAAATGTCCGAATTGCGGATCGAATCTCACACTTAATGCCGATACTCAGAAACTTGAGTGTCCCAGCTGCGGAGCATCTTTTGATCCTGCTGAGTTAAATACCATTACAGTAGACGAGCTTGAGGCAAAGCCCGCCGAGCCGACAGATCCTTCAAAGGAATACGAGCAGTCACAGGCTGCCCGGCAGCAGGCTCAGACAGAGGCTCCCCAGGCACAGGCAGTGCCTGAGCAGACCGAGTTTGTCTGCAATGCGTGCGGCGCAAAGATCGTAACTGATGCACATACGGCTGCAACGTTCTGCGCTTTCTGCGGATCTCCTGCACTCGTGGGCAAGAGACTCACGGAGCAGTTCCAGCCCCAGTACATGATCCCTTTCAAGTATTCGAGAAAGTCTGCCGAGGAAGCTTTCTTCAAGTGGGCAGGCAAGGGCAAGTGGACACCGTTCGGATTTGCTTCAAAGAAGAACGTCGAGAAGATGTCCGGCCTTTATGTACCGTTCTGGCTCTTCAACATCGATGCCACGATCGATGCACAGGGAGAGGGTGACAAGGTCCATTACAGAGGCAACGACGAGATAATCGAGACATATAACTTCACACGTAATGCAAAGCTCAACTGGTCACATGTTCCGCTCGACGGTGAGACGAGGATCGATGATGCACTGATGGAAGCCATCGAGCCTTTTGATTTTGATGCGCTTATTCCTTACGACTACAGATATCTTCCGGGCTTTTATGCCGACAGATATGACCAGACACCTCAGGATCTTGCCGCGCGTGCGACAAAGAGAGGTATGGACGGTATCGACAAGGCTCTCAAGGGTTCTTTGAAGGGCACATTCGACAGATTCAGGATCAAACAGAACTTAAGCAGGATCGATGCGATGGAAGCCAACTACGCGCTCCTGCCTGTATGGTTCCTGTCTTATAAGTACCGCAACAAGTATTACTACTTCGCAATGAACGGCCAGACGGGAGAAGTTGCCGGAGAGGTTCCGGTAAGCCCTGTTAAGAGGATGATGTTCTTCTTCATCGTTTTGGGCATCTTGGCTGTTGTCACAAGATTCGTCTTGGGAATCATTATGAGGGGGTTCTGGGGATGAGCGAAAACGTTGAATACAATGAACTGAATCAGAATCAGGGTAAGGGCCCCAAGCTCTCGGTCTTATCAGAGCTTAACGGAGCATCCATAGGTGTAGGCATCGCGCTTATCTGCATCATCATTGCAAGCGTTATCTTCTACATCTTCATGAACCTGTCACCTAAGAAGACCGTTAAGGTCGTAGATGACGCTAATCTTTTCTCAAGCGAGGAATTCGATGCTATCGAGGACGCTGCCAAGAAGCTTTCAAAAGAGAAGGACATCAGCGTAGTAATCGTTACGACAAAGGACAAGGGCAGCAAGTACTCCAACTCCGATGAGGACGAGAAGAGATTTGCCGAAGATTTCTACATGAAGAACGTTAAGACCGTTCCTCTTCAGAACAACTCCGGCGTTTGCATCCTTATCGATGTTACCCTTGACTATCAGGGCGGAAGATTTTTCTGGCTCTACACATACGGCACGGCACATTTCGCAGTATCCGACGATGAGTGCATGAGCCTTTTCAGAAGCCATATCGGCGAATTAGGCAGCGGCGAATACGGCACAGCTGTAGAGAAGATCACAAATGAACTTAACGGCTACTCCTATCAGAGCTATGCCGCTATCGTATTCTTTACGATCATCATCCCTATCGGATTGTCACTTGTCACGACCGGTTTTGCAACGCCTAGGAGAAGACTTGATAAGCTTCCTGCTATAAGCACATATTCAGTCCCCGGCTCCAATATCGTTGACAAGAGCGATGCATTTGTAAGAAAGAGGGTAATTCACCATGAGTCTTCCAGCAGCGGCGGAGGCGGATTCTCCGGCGGCGGTGGCGGCGGCTTCTCAGGAGGCGGCGGAGGCGGATTCTCCGGCGGTGGCGGCGGACGCTTCTAATTACCGCTCAAATCTTTTAAGTGAAGGAAAAACATGCTCAGCATAGTCGTGCCTGCCTATAATGAAGGCGAACACATCTACGATAATCTCATGACGATCGACAAAGCGCTTAAGGCGTTTACGTCGGACTATGAGATCATCGCCATTAATGACGGCAGCGCAGACAATACCGGTGCGGAAGTGGCCCGTGCGGCAGCGGATAATCCCAATATCAAGGATTTCGGCTACGAAAAGAACAAGGGTAAGGGTGGAGCAGTCTCATGGGGTGCCATAAACAGCAAAGGTGACATCGTCGGCTTTATCGACGCCGACCTTGATCTGTCACCCGACTTCATCAGGATGTACTACACCGAGATGATGGCCACCGGTTCCGATATCGTCATCGGCTCGAAGATGCATAAGGATTCCAAGCTTGAATATCCTTTCGCAAGAAAGGTTTTCTCCGTCTGCTATTACATCATGCTCAAGATCCTGTTCGGTCTTAAGTGTCACGACACCCAGACCGGCATCAAACTTTACAGAGGTTCAATAATCAGGGAGATCGCCCCTTTAAGAAAGATCGACGGATATGCTTTCGATATCGAGCTTCTGGCTCTGGCTTCAAAGAAGAAGGCCAAGCTCATCGAGATGCCTGTCGAGCTCAATTACACGAGAGGACAGTCCTTCGGAAGGATCAAGTTCGGCGACGTCTGGAAGATGTTCACGGACACCTGGAAGATCTGGTGGAATCTCAAGGTAAAAAAGTCGTATTTCAAGTGATTTTTCGCCCGCAAAAACTAAAATCTGTTTGAGCGATTTGCGTTTATAAACAGATAGGGTAGTGAGTGTCTAAAGACAGTACAAATTGCCTTACTTTTCCTGACACAATGACCTAAAAATGTAATGAATTTTATAGCGTAAAAATCAAGTCTATGCGTTATACTTATCAAGGTGCAAAAACAAAGCTTTGATAATGTCAAAGCATAAGAGGTATAGATTGGCTTTAACTGTTGCAAAACGCATAACTGAATATAAGCTCGCGAAGGAATTATTCACACGCGGCAAAGACATCATCTTGAGCCCTGAAGCACAAGTAATGAAGACATTTATTCAGCACGGTGAGACTACTGTTTTTGAGCATTGCCTCGCAGTAGCAAAGTTCAGCCTCCTCATGGCACATTTCCTCGAGAAGACACTTAAGATCGAAGTAGACAGAGACAGCCTTGTAAGAGGTGCTCTCCTTCACGATTATTTCCTTTACGACTGGCACGACAAGACTGTTAAGGGAAGAAGAGTTCACGGCTTCACACATCCCGGCGTTGCCATGAGAAATGCAGACAGGGACTTCGGCCTCAATGATATCGAAAGAGACATCATCTCCAAGCACATGTTCCCTCTGACACCTTTCCCGCCCATGCACCGCGAGAGCATTCTCGTAACACTTGCAGACAAGTGGTGTGCATTAGCTGAGACATTCAGGGTTGATGTTTCTTCTTACATCATCTACAGAGTTAACTTCAATATCGCACTTGCAGACGGCGACTATTCTATCGACTACGGCGAGACTAAAGCTGAATATTAAGCTATAATTCTCACATGCGCGTAGAGAATCTCACAACACTTATCTACATCACCAGAGGCACGGACTGTCTCTTTATCCGCAAGACCAGAAAAGGCGATATGAACCTTGATAAGTATCTTGGTATCGGAGGCCATTTCGAGTCTGACGAGACTGCTGAAGAATGCGTTCTGCGTGAGCTTTCAGAGGAGGCTTCGATCAGCGCAGGTTCTCTCGGAAACTTCTCCTACAGAGGCCTTATCACATTTATCTCATCCGAATATCCGACCGAGTACATGCACGTGTTCACGGCATCAGTTGCAGATGACTTCGAGCTCCCTGAACGTGCCTGCGATGAGGGTGACCTTTGCTGGGTCCCTCTGTCTGACGTTTGTGATCTCCCCATATGGGAAGGAGATAAGATAATGTTCGACTATCTTTTCGGCTCCATGAAAGACTCAGGGTTCTTTACGATGAAGTTCCGCTACGAGGGCGACAGGCTCGCAGAGCACAGTGAGAAGAACTGGTAAGCATATTGCCAGCCAAAAACGGATGTGTTATATTTCACCTGACTAAATCTTAAGAAAGGCAGATCTCATATGCATTGGATCACAACCAACATTCATCTCATGTTCGGTTCCGTAAAGGCGTCCTATGGGAGAAGTCTGCCTGTTTATAGGAAATAACACCTGAAATTCAACAGAAAATATATGGCTTCTCCTTTGATCAAAGATGAATCAAAGGAGTTTTTTATTTATGTCTAAAAATATCATCAAAAGGCAGCTGGGACTGCTTTACATATCGAACTTTTTATTCAATATTCCCATTGCGGGCGCCGCATGGGTACTGCTTCTCGTATCCGACGGATATTCGCTGATCCAGGTAGGTTTTGCTGAGACTGTATTCCATATCGTAAGTCTTCTCGCAGAGATCCCGTCAGGCATGTTTGCGGATGTTTTCGGAAGAAAGAAGAGTCTTATCCTAAGCTCAGTCATGACGATGTGCTCGGCGCTCGTAAGAGGCTTTGTGCCGGGCTTTGCGGCAGTGTGCATATCGGTAGGCTTTTCCGCGCTCTCATATAACTTCATATCGGGAAGTGACAGCGCTCTAGCATACGATTCGCTTCTTGAAGAAGGGCAGCAGAATAAGTATGACAGGTTCGTCTCGACCCAGACCGTGATCTACAGGATATCGAACGGCTTGGCGACGCTCTTTGCAGGCATTGCCGTGATGATGGGCAACAGGAATGCGCAGATGCTGTCGGTCGGTATCTCAGCCGTAAATTTCATTGCGCTTCTTTTCCTGAAAGAAAACAAGGTCATATTGAAGAAGGCAGGAGATTCGCTCGGCAAAAGGATCAAAGACGTTTATAAAGGAAGTTTCAATTTCCTTAAGGGCAATAAGAAGGTCGCAGGGCTCATCTTCAGGAATGCATTGGTGGGCGGCATCGATGTGCTCCTGCTGTTCTTCCTGCAGGCTAAGCTCCCCATGACGGGAATCCCTGACTGGACTTTGGGACCATTGCTCTTCATCATGTCGATGGGAGGCATTTTAGGCGCTCTGGCTGCGCGTAAGGTGAAGAAGACTACGCTTGGCAATTTATTCATCTTCTGCATCTCGCTGGCTCTCATAGGCCTTGTGAGCGAGTTTACGGGCATATGGTATGTCATGACGCTCGGAGGGTTCCTCACTGCATTTGCAGATGATCTGATCCAGATAAGATCTGATATCGCTCTGAATCAGATGGTGCCTCCCGAACAGAGGGCGACGCTAATGTCGGTCAACTCATTCTGCTTCTCTGTCCTCATGATCTTCATGTCACCTCTGGCCGGATTTGTCTTTTCGCTCTAAAGAAGATTTGATAGACTTTATTTAGTGCAAATATCTTTTTGGGGTAATAGATTATGCGTTACGATCCGGAAAGCAGGGAACTCTTTTTCAACACTGAGATGGTCTTAAGTGAGGAAGGCTCCAGGCTGAATTCCGAGCATTTCAGGGACTTTCAGTATGAGGCCGTAAGTCATCCGGGCGGATCTTCGTGCACTATAAAGATCGATCCTGACGATCCTTCACGTGTTATGGGAAACTGCAAAACATATGCTGCAACACCCGCCATCTTTGCGCTTTGCGCTCTTGTTGCATCAATTGTTTTTACGATACTCGCTACCAGGTGATAAGAGGATGACTGAATGAAAAAGCAGGATGCAACAGAACGCATTAAAGAGATGGAAGAGATCCTAGACAGTGTATCGGAAGTCTTATCGCGCGTTGAAAAGGATCTGGATGAATTTGAGAAGATCCAGTCAGATATTCAGAAACTCGAATCCTACTACACGGGCCTTGACTGGAAAAAAGACTTCAGGCTCGATGAGGAGGGAAAGCTCCCCAAAGATCTTAAAAGAGGTGTCTTATCAGAGGACGGGATCTATAATCTGCTCGAAAAGAACAAGGAATTGATGGAATTGATCAAAAAAGAGGATGAGGCTTAAAAGCCTTGCGGTTGACACGGTGTAACATTGTTACACTGCCAAAAAGGAGGGAAAAGCATGCAGATCTACGACATTTCACAGGAAGTTTTCGGATGTGCAGTCTATCCAGGTGATCCGTCTCCTGAAAGACAGGTCATGCTCAGCATAAAGGACGGCAAGGTCTGCAATCTGACAGCATTCAACATGTGCGCCCACAACGGAACACATGTCGATGCGCCTTTCCACTTTATTGACGGCGGCAAGACGGTAGATCAGGTCGATATGGAGAGATTTGTCGGACTCTGCTATGTCATTTCACATGAGGGCGATATCACTGCAGAAGACGCTCAGACGTTTATTAATAAGGCAAAGGAAGCATCTGAAGGCACTGACTGTTATAACAGGATCCTCGTAAAGGGAAATGCCACCATGACTGAGGAAGGCGCCCGGGTCTTAGCAGACAACGGGATCTATCTTTTCGGAAACGAATCCCAGACCGTGGGACCTGTAGACAGCCCGATGGCAGTCCACCTGATAATGCTGGGTGCGGAAATCGTCCTGCTCGAAGGAATCAGGCTCTCTGAAGTGCCTGAAGGTGTATACTTGCTTAACGCAGCTCCGATCAATCTCGGAGGCTCTGACGGTGCGCCGTGCAGGGCAACTCTTATAAGTAAATAAACATTTCAAAAAGAGAAGACCATGACAGACTACGAAGTAACAGAATACATTACGCCCGAAGAATACATGAAGATGCGCGAACTTGTCGGATGGGGATTATTTCCTCTGGAACAGGCTGAGCAGGGATTAAAGAATTCTTTTATCCTCATTTGTCTTCGTAAAGACGGTGAACCTATAGCTTTGGGAAGAGCCGTAAGCGATCACGGATATGTGGTCTATATTGCAGACGTTATCGTTTGTCCGGATTATCAGGGACAGGGCTTGGGAAGGGTCATCATGGAAGAACTCCTTGCACGGATCAAGGCATCCTTAAAGCCGGGATACAGGGTTATGATCAGTCTTCTTTCGGCAAAAGGCAAAGAGAAGTTCTATAACAAATTCAGTTTTACCGACAGGCCGAATGAGAATTTCGGATGCGGAATGCACCAGTGGTACGAAGCAAAGGAAGAGTACTATTCAAGGCACCCTGAATACGAATGGCACAACAAGCCCCAGTAAGGAATTAGAAAGAAGTCAGCTCCCATTTCATAGGAAGATATTTGCCTTCTCCGTCAATTACGGGGAAGGAATTAGACTTGGAATTCCATGTCATGAATTTTCTCTCGGTCTTAGATCCGTACCATGAATCAACGGCGAGCACGTTGCTTGCGCAAAGATAGACATAATAGCCTTCACCTCCGCCGATCAGTTTGGAGGCGCCGAAATCTTTGTGCCAAACGATTACATCAGTAAACTTGGTTGTGGAAGAGCCGTCATTAAAACCTATGAGAAGTTCATCTGTGCCGTCTTTGTCAAGATCAACGAGAAGATATCCGAGCTCCATGTTGCTCTTAGGCTCTTTTAAGTCTTTGGAAATATTGAGCCTAAGGGAAGGATCCTCGCTGGTCCATCCGTTTTTGATGTTCTCGGTGTAATACTCCAGCGTCTCTTTATACCAGTTCTTACGTTTGTTTCCGCAGCCTGTAAGTCCGGGAAGAGCCGTGACCAGCATAGTCACTACCAGGATAGTTACTAAAGTCCTTTTCATATTAATTTACCCCTTATTCAAAATATAAGAGATATTTTACATATTTTCTCTGAACTTTTCCAGTCTGATGAGATGTTCCTCATCGGGTTCGGTTATGCCGTTCTTGTAGTTGTAGCCCATCTTGAGGTAGAAAGGGATTCCCGTAATGGATGCGGGGATCTCGATACGCTTAGCCCTTAAGAAGAACTCGTCCTTTTCGAGCGTCTCGACGATGCGTCTGCCAACACCTTTTCCCTGGTATTCGGGGAGCACGAAAATGGTGAAGAGCGAACTCTCATCCTCTTTGCCCCAGTAAGGTCCTATGGCTCCGCAGCCTATGATCTTCCCCTCTTTTTCAGCTACATAAAAATGAGTCCACGAAGCTCTCTCAAGTACGTGTTCGGGAGTCTCAATGCTGATGAGCTGATCCATGAGTTCTTCCGGATAATCCTTCTTATTGGAGATGCTGATAGTCGTGCGGATAAGCTCTGAGACTTCCGCGGCATCCTTGTCTTCGATGCGTCTTATCGTGATATCAGATGCCGCAGGTGCAGTAACAGCGGGTTCTGCTGCCTGTTCTGCTGCAACTTCTTCAGCCGCTTCCTCAGCCTGTTCTTCAATCTTTGCCTCTTCTCTTACTATCTGGGCGGGCTGGCCCATCTTCATCTCATATTCTTCCTTGGGCATCGGCTTGGAGTAGTAGTAGCCCTGGATCATGTTGCATCCTTCCGCAGCAAGGAAATCAACCTGGTGCTGCTCATCAACACCTTCGGCAACAGTTGTCATGTCGAGTTTCTTTGCCAGGTGTAAGATCTCGGATACAACGATCTCCGCTCTTTCGTTGTCTTTCTCGCCCCTGAAGAAGCCTGCGTCGAGCTTTAAGATGTTGAGCGGCATATCCTTAAGGGAATTAAGTGAAGAGTAGCCTGAACCGAAGTCATCCATGGATACGAGGAAGCCGTATTTCTTAAGCTTATTGATGGTATAGAGCATGAGCTTCTTGTCATCGAAGAATGCGCTTTCGGTAAGCTCGATCTCGATCAGTTCATGAGGAGCGCCTTCATTGTCAACGATGTTCCTGATCTGGTCTGCGAGATTGATCTCAGCGAAATGTGCACGTGAGATATTTACGGAAACAGGCACGCACTTTCTGCCTTCATCGAGCCATTTCTTCTGGTCTCTTGCAACATGCGAGAGCATATAGTGGTCGATCTCCGTGATGAATCCGCTGTTTTCGAAAATAGGAATGAACTTTCCGGGCGGTACGAATCCCATCTCGTCGGAGACCCATCTGATAAGGGCTTCCGCACCGAGCTGTTCGTTAGTGCGGGGATCGTATTTAGGCTGGTAATAGACCTTGAATTCTTCCTTTTCGAGCGCTTCCTTCTGGTGCTCGGTAACAAGATCGATCCACTTCTCATCCTCAACGAGCTTGTTGTCGAAGAATGCAATGCCTGATTCCTCGGTATTCTCAAGCGTCATTCTTGCCGCTGATGCGTTGTTGTAGAGAAGATCGATATCGGCATTCTTTCTGACCGTGGAAGGAATCATGTAAACGCCAGCCTGGAAATTGAAGTCGTGATCAACACCGATCGCCTCAAGGCTCTTGATGATGCGCTCGAGCTTTTTCCTGGCTTCTTCCTCGCTGTTTGCTTTCAGGAGGATCTGGAAGTTGTTGATGGTACCGTGAGAGCATATCTCGTTCTTGTCTAAGAAAGCGCAGATATTCTGCCATACCAGACGGAGCGTCTGCTCGCCCTGGTCAACGGAATGGCAGAGTACGTAGTTGCGGTATCTTACGAAGATGAGGCTTACGACAGCGTAATTGACGCCTGCTTTTCTTTTCTTGAGGAGCTCTTTGCTCTTCATGGCAAACCAGAACCAGTTGCGGTTTCCGGTGATGTTATCTCTTAAGACAAGATTCTTCATCCTTCTGTTGCTTATGTGAGTCCTGATCAGGTTAGTGACAAGGAGGGCGAAGATTAGCACCGTAAGGATATAACTTACGGCATCGTATAACATGCAGAACGCTATATCGCTGTATGTGAAAGAGAAGTTTGTCTTAAACGCGATTACCGCGGTGTTGTTCCTGACGTAGTACGCTGTCCAGTATTCGAATTTTGTATTCGCGCTGACAGTGCCTTTCACAGCACCTTCCAAAACGTTCCAGAGGTTGGGTGTAATGCGAGTGTCATCCACATTTATATAGGGATTGTTTTTGTCAGGCAACAAGAAGAAATTCTCGTTCATCTCGTCAGCATAACTGCTGCTCAAAAAGCCCAATTCATTAGATTTGAGATCGCTCGTAGGCAGGAGCTCGAAAAAGGAAGTGTGTTCCTTATCGTCATCGTCATTCTCATCTCTTTCGAGCACAGCCGTTATCTCTCCGTTTTTGCGGAGAATATTCAGATTTTTGTCAGATGCGAAGATAATGTAGCCTGAGTCGTTGAGCGATGCGAAGACCTCATCGAGTTCGTCCTCTGAAGCATTATCATAAAGCTTGGCATATTTTGCCGTGTTTTCGACTTCATTAAGCGCCTTGAGCTTTGTGGCGTAAGTCGCGATCAGATCGCCTGACAGGGAAATGATCCCGCAGGCAATAAAGAAGACCAACGAGTAAATGATAAGCGGTACGATAATATTGTTTTTTGGTAACTGGTATCTTTTATCCCTTTTAATCCTAGCCATTGTTCCTTATTCCGTCCTTATTCCATGTCGAACTGCCCGAATTATAACACGGTGAAAAGCCGATTTTAATTGGTAGGATTAATATTTAAGAGATAATTAAGAAAATGATACACAGATGATATACGTAACGCTTATTATCAGGCGGTATGGGGTATTGCCGTAGATCAGGTATTTGTAAAAGCCGTTTAAGGTTTTGTTAAGGTTTGTCTGATTGTGTGTTAAGGTTGTTTCGGTAAGATTATCATGCGAATAAAAAACAAAGGGGAGACAGGAGTATGAAAAGAGTTGCAGCATTATTGCTTGCTACTGCTATGACTGTGCCGCTTATTACGGGGTGCGGCGCAACAGTTGTAACTCAGGAGAGTTCAGCTGAGACTACCGTTAAGGAATTGGGACCGGCGAAAGCCCAGGATGACTTCTTCAGATATGTAAATGAAGACCGTTTCAACACTTCAGAGTTTGAATACGGCGCGTCCTCCGTCGAGGTTGCTTTCAAGACTGACTTTATCGATGATCAGATCGAGAAGATCATCGACGACTGTGTGGCCGGAAGCGGTTATGCAAAGGGTTCCGAAGAAGAGATCATCAAGAAGGCATATGAGATGTTCCTGGCATACGACTATAAGAATGAGCCTATCCCGGAAGATCTTATGGCTGCCATCGAAGCCGTTGACGGTGTCAAATCTGTCGATGAACTTCTTAAGATCGACGCAAAGCTCGTAAAGGATTATGGTACAAACGGCATATTAAATATCAGTGCCGGTCCTAATCCTTTTGATCCGACGGAGAGAGTGATCCAGTTAAATCAGATCAGTACTGTCATCAAGACATCATTTGAAGAGATCGAGGAAGGCAACTACGTTATCAACAATATCAACAAGGATGCCCAGATGATCCTTATCACGAGAGGCTATGACAAGGAAACTGCCGAAAAATACGGCAAGGCCCTTGCGCTTCTCGCACTTGATATCTACGGCGGCACGAATCTGGATATCGGCAAAGATGAAATGCCTTACAGATACCAGAAGATACTTACAGTTTCCGAGATGAAGGCGTTCCTTGGCAATGTCGATCTTGATCAGTATCTTACAGATCTCGGAATCGATAAGAGCAAAGTAAACAAGTACCTCATTACTGATGAAGGCCAGCTTAAAGCGCTTAATAAGGTTTTTGCAGAAGAAAATCTGAATGCTCTCAAGACATGGGAACTCGGTATGCTCTACGGAAGCTATGTCAGATATATCGCTCCCCACTACCAGCAGTTTGAGTCCTATGTGGGTAAGAGCTATAAGTCTGAACACGATCAGGCAATAGAGGAGATCTCTCAAAAGTTCTATAAAGAGACTGATCCTATCTATGTTGAGCGCCACTATGCGCCTGAGACAGATGCCGCATTAAGAAGCATGTGCGATGACATCAAGGAAGGCTACAGAAAACTCATGAAGGGAGCCACTTGGCTCAGTGAGGAAACAAGGACAGAGCTTCTTAAAAAACTTGATAACATCGTCTATGTAACCGGCACGGACATGAAGAGACATAACAATGCCGAGTATGCGGATATCTATGGAAAGAATTACTATGATCTTTCCGTAAATTACACAAGGCTCTCACGCAAGAAGATCGTCGACCAGTTCAATAACCAGGATCCAGTATCGAGAAAAGAGATCAGCATGCCGATGCAGATGATGAATGCGTGCTACGATCCATCATTTAATAACATCACGATCACTGTGGCTATTACCAATGATCCTTTCTTCAATGCAAAAGCTGATTACTACACGAACTTAGGCGGCTTGGGATCAGTAATCGCACACGAGATGGGACATGCTTTTGACAGCAACTGCATCGTATTCAATTCAAAGGGTGAATTCGATCCTTCATGGATCCCGGAAAAGGACATGAAGACTCTTGAAGAAAGAAACGAAAAGGCTGTTAAATACTTTGAGGAAAACTTTGCTGTCTTCAAGATCTACCACGTTGACGGCAAACAGACATTAGGCGAGAACTATGCTGATTTAGGCGGCGTGGAGTGCATCACTTCGCTCTGCAAGACTAAGGAAGACAGGATCAAGCTTTTCGAGAATTATGCAACCATATGGTGCGGAATGTGCACTGATGAAGCGATCATCGAACAGGTCGCATTCGATGTTCACAGCCCGTCTTATATCAGAGTCAACGCTATTCTCTCAACTATAGATGCTTTCTATGAGACATACGACGTCAAGGAGGGCGACGGCATGTACATCGCTCCCGAGAAGCGCATCTCAAGATGGTACTGATGGAGGGGATAGAAGATGAATATTATATTTAAAACGTCTTTTAAAAATATTTTCTGCAAGCCGTTCAGAACACTGCTCGTTGTCTTTGCGATCTTTGTATGCTGCCTCTGCGCATTGCTCTGCTTTGACTTAAGTGAAAGTATCACTGCCGTACTGACAAACTACATGGGAAGCATTTCCAGAGCCGACTTCATTGTCATGACCTCAGGCAGCGATGTTTCCAAACTTCCCGACGGATTCCCTGAGGCTGATACGATGACTCTTGTAGGCGAAAGCGAAAAGCTCTACAAGAAGATCGACGGTGAGTACTGCTATGTAACGACAGATTCTTTAAGGATCCTTGGTGTTGATGTTGATGAGGCTGTTGATATGCAGTTCATGGCTAAGATCGATATTAAGGATGATGAGATCTATCTTGCCAAGAAATTTGCTGATGACTTCGGATACAAGGTCGGTGACAAGATCACTATCCATGACAGGGCAAAGGAGGAACTTGAGCTTACAGTCGGCGGCCTTCTTCCTGTTAATAATAAGAATCCTCTTATAACGGCCCATTCCGGAGTCGTTAATCTCAATACAAGCACAAAGATCTGCTGCGGCGAATTAAATGCCGATATGCTTATGATCGATCTTAAGGATAACAGCAAGATCGATGAAGCAAAGAAGATGCTTGAAGAGAGATATCCTGATGCTACGATCCAGGAGCTTTATTTATCAGATTCGGACATGCAGATGATCAATGAGATGAAGGCGATCTTCTATCTCCTGTTCGCGATCACATTCCTGCTGGTTATCTTTGTAACGGCTTCGATCTGCAACAGGATCGTAAGCGAGAGAATGTCTTTTGTAGGTACTCTCAGAAGCCTTGGTATGAGCAGCGCGCGCACGGGAAGGATCCTCCTTCTGGAGAACGTTCTTTACGCATTGCTTGGAAGCATTCCTGCAACTGTATTATATTCATTCATCAGACTTCCGATCCTTAACCTGCTCTTTTATGCCGAGGATGGTACCGGAAATACGATTGCATTTGATATGCCTCCGTATCCTTTGGCACTTGTTATCGGCGTTATCTTAGGCGCTGTCCTTATCGAATGCCTGATTCCTTTGAAGGCTATCCTTAAGGCGCTTAAGATCTCCATCAGGGATATTATTTTCGATAACAGGGATACGGAGTATAAATTCAGCAAGTCAACATTGATCGTGGGATTTGTCTTCCTTGGTGTTGCCATCCTGACATTCTTCTTCAGAAAGAATATCCTGCTTGCAACGGTATGCATGCTCTCAGCTGTAGCTGCACTTGCTTTGCTCTTCCCGAGGATCTTAAAGCCCGTTACGGCTCTTATTAAGAACATTGCCGATAAGACAGACAAGCCAACTTGGGGTCTTGCAGCTGTTGAGGCAATCTCAAGAAAGAGCACTGTCGGAAGCGGAGTCCTTTGCACAACTGCTGCCGCAATGTGCATCATCGTTTATGCTCTTTCAGGAGCAATGGCGGGCAACTTGAACGCTGTGCCTTACGATTGCGATGTGTTGATAAATCCCGAAAAGGAAGCGAAATACTATACATATATTGAGCATCTTGAAAATGTAACCGATATGGAGCTTATCTACAGACAGATGGATATGATCAGTCTTAATGATTCTCCTGTTACATATGCTTACTTCTATGCTCTGCCTGAGAACGGCTACAAATACTTTAATGCTTTCGAGAAACTGCCTGAAAGCCTTGAAGAAGGAACAGCAGCTGTCGACAGCGGATTTGCAAAGCGCAAGGGCATTAAGGAAGGCGATACAATAAAGGTTACTCTTAATCCTGAGGGCGTTGTTCCTGTGGAAAGAATATACAAGATCGTTGAGATCTTAAAGACCACATCTTCCAGCGTATCTGATGTCATCATGGTCAACATGGACGAATATAAGCTCCTCGAGCGTGATACCCCGGGTGTGATCCTGATCAGATCAAATGATCCAGAAGA
>Ga0247610_10004564_pt1 | contig 14810 bp, 14 predicted proteins | sample 174DNAGHGhighgp2_FD_193483 | JGI IMG/M metagenome (GOLD analysis project Ga0247610, IMG submission 193483) | Sheep rumen microbial communities from Palmerston North, Manawatu-Wanganui, New Zealand - 1742 DNA GHGhigh gp2 | ecosystem: Host-associated > Mammals > Digestive system > Stomach > Rumen... | reverse complement strand
TTTAATTGCAATTAATAAGTACAAATAAAAAGGATAATTTTTCTAAATTATCCATTTAATTATTTACTTATCATTTTCATCTTTATAAGACTACAATCCTTGCAGCGATATTGAGGATTTTTATCTTCAGTACGGTCATAGTTTCCCCAAGAAACAATCCTATACCCTTTTGTTTTTTTATGGCAATCAAAGCAATCTACATTTTCTTTAATTTCCCATAAAGGTACATCGGATTTTTTTCTAAAAATTATCTTATCTACCCAAAAGAAGATTAATCCACCAATTAGATTTGCTATAATAGTTGCCATTAAAGTACTCATATTAGATAAAAGTTTTAAAACAATCGCTAAAATTGGCGTACTTAGTTGCCATCTAATTAAATATAGTATATATTTTTTTGCTAGCTTCATATTTTATCACCCTAACAACATTATATTACAATTAAAAAAAGTTATCTATAATAGATAACCTCTTATTTTGTACGTTTTCTTTCCTTTTGATGTACTGATGCTACAACAAAGTCAGTATTTCTAACTGAAACTACGTCTTTACTTAATACATATCTTTCATCAGCATATGAATTTAAAAGTGTTAATAAATCTTTTAATATTCTTTCTTCTTTCTTTTTTTTATCAAAATCAGATCTGACATCAACTACTCCAACAAATTTTTGCGCATTCATACATAAAAATGGAATTGTCTCTAAATCTTCTTCACTTATACCATGAGATACAAGATATGCAAATGAATCTAATTTAATATCAAGTCCCTCATCATTTATAATAACTCTTCTTAAATATTCAGACTCCTTAGGATTATCAGAATCAACATGAGCATTGAATCTTTTATTATTTGCAGGGCAATTAGGAATATAAATACCATTTGAAAAGATAGCTTCTTTATCTGGATGTATAAGTTCTCCATATATACCATCTACTTCATATTTGTCACATTCATCATAACGCACATCTTCAGAAACAACTAAACCTGATTTTAATCTACGAGTTTTTGAAAAACTATGTTTAACGTCTGTATGTAATTCTAGCACCTTATCTTGCTCTGTAGGTTTAAAACCATGTTCAGAAAGAGCTCTATAAAATGCCATTCTTTGATGCAAAGTGTAATCTTTTTTTTCTGTTACTAAATACATAAGTACCACCAATCTATATAGGTATATAGATTAGCATAATCAAAATGTTATGTCAATCATTAGAGACGCGTTCTTGGCGATTTTTGTGTATCATCTTTATAAGTTTCAAGAGACAATTTAAACCCACATTTAGCTGCCCATCTATTTAGTATAGTTGAATTAGTAAGTGTTGATTCATTAGGTGTTTTATAAGTAAATGGAGTAGTATTTGCATAAAAATATGACTTGTTTTCCTCATTTTTTATTTTAATAAGATTTAAGTATGACATAATATCTTTAATAAGTATTCTAAAAGTGCCATCGTTTAATAGATCGTTTTTTCTCATGTATACCTTAATTTTAATAAGTAAATCCTCAAGATTTAAAATATCATTAAAATTTGTAGATTTAAGATACTCCTTGTTCTCGTCAAAAAAACGAAAAAGAGCTTTTGCTTCACTTTTAGATAATGTTATCTCTTTCATATTACTTAACATCACAAACACCTGCCTTAATCTTCAATTTCATATTATCACACTTCATATTATTATTGAAATAGCATCTTTATATGCTATAATTATTGTAGGAGGAAAATGAAGTATGGATTTTATCAAGAAGAATGCTAAATGGATTGCTATCGGTGGATGTGTTCTAGGTATTATTGGAACATTCTTATCTTTTGCTGTTGCTAAAGTTCCTATGATTGGCTTCTCTCAAGGAGTTAAATTCTTTGAAGGATCTGACGGTAAACTTTGTGCTGCTTTATTAGTTGCTACTGCTATACTAGTATATTTCAAAAAATACATTATTGCATTCGTAACTACAGGTGCTGCACTTGGTATCACAATCTATGATGCAATTGATGTTAAGAGTAAATTCAAAGATCTTGGATCACTTGCTAAAGTTGACTTAGGAATTGGTTTCTGGATTGTTCTAGTTGCTATTATTATTATTGCAGCTGCTACATTCTTACTATATAAGAATAAAGAAAACTAATTTAATAAAAAAAGATTTCCAAAGAAATCTTTTTTTTTGCAAATTTTTAATTCTTTTTTGACCAAAAGAAATGAGGTTTTCTTTTACTTCTTACAACATTAATTGCAGATGCCATTTCCATTTCTTTTTTTGAAAAATACTCTTCAGTCAGCTTTGCTGTATCATCAATTTTCAAATAAGACATCTTTTTACTTATTACATCATGAAAATCGAAACCACTTAAATATGAATTAAGAAATCTACTTGAAGATAAATAATTTCTAAGTGTTACTTTGTACCCGCTTTCATTTAAAACCATACTATCAAGAGTAAAACCTTCTTTTAGTTTAAAAGCTTTTCCATCATAATCTACATATTTTTTAAAGTTTTTACTTATAGGTTCTCCTGTTATTTCGATTTCATCATAATTGCACTCATCTGTTGCTAGTTTGCTAAGAACCGAAGTATAAAGAAAATTATCTACTTTATCAAAACCATAAACTAATAATGATGATATTAAATCCTCTGTTGATATTTTTTCCATAAGATCCTCCCGGTAAGTACAATTATATAATGCAAGATTTTTATTTACAAGAAAAATTATGAAATAATTTACATTTATGTAAAAAGAAGCACTAGTTTTAAACTAGTGCTTTTATTATTGCCAGCAATTATATCTATTTTGTAGTCGTTTACGAGTTATATTATTCTTATACTCATCATTAAGGACATTAGAGACCTTATTATTAAAATCTTTGTCAGAAGAAACCTTCTGTATTAATTCTCTACGTTGTGGAATAATTGTTGGTTCTTTTTTACATTCAGCGATTTTTTTAACATCTTCTTTTGTGGATACTTTTATATAAGAATCTCTTAGTTCACTATAACATTCGGATTTGGCTGTAGTGTGCTTGGATCAACTGTAAAAATTAATTTGGGGTCATCAAATCTATCTGAATCAATTTCTTTCTCTACGTATAATTTAATTGTATCCCATTTATTCACGTCAACCTTTATACCATATAATCTACTCATAATACCCTCCTAATTAATTGTTTCATATATATAACATAATTTTTTTAAACTATAATATATAATTTGTATTATTATTAGTTAAAAAAAAATCAATCATTTATGATTGATATTTATGTAAAGTTCGTTTAAACGAACAAATAAACTTATGGTGGAGTAGAGGAGATTCGAACTCCTGTCCAATATACCCTATCATATGGCATCTACAAGTTTAGTTAGATTTAAATTTCATTACTAATATGGCTCTAAACCAACCTCATTAATAACTAGATTAGTAAAGTTCGTTATAAATACCTAATCAATACTTATAATATAGTTCATATATATGAGCCCTACATTCTAACCTATGAACGAAATTAGAAGAGAGCCTCCGCCTACTGACTAATTATGCAGCAAAAGCAGGAGTGAATCCATAAGATTCGTCATTTAATTTTAATTTTGCACATTAGGTGTGCCATCCACTTGCAGTCATATTTAGTAATATATGTCGAAACCATAACTACCCCATATGTGAGGAAATTATAGCATAAAAAAATAATAAAGTAAAATAAAAGCACCTAATTAAGTTAAGGTGCTTTTGTCCACATTTCGCGTTAAATATCAATATTACTAGAAATATCAGTTAGCTTTTCTGTAAAATCACTTAGTGAATTTTTTATTGAGCAAATATATGAAATAATTGCTTCTGCAAAATCATCTTCTGTATAATCAGCAACATTAACATCGTTAGCTTCTTTATTTAATAATATCTCATTTTCTGCTTCAAGTTCATTACACATTTTGTTAGTGATAAGTGTTAACATTTTTAGTTCATCAATAATTATTTCCTGCTTAGTTTTTAAGGATTGTTCCTTGAAATATTTCATGTATTCATCCAAATTATCCATTTTAGAACATTCTCCTTACTTCTGACTCTTCTTTATCACTTAACTCAGTTAGCCTAGATAATTTAACTAATCGAGAGAAATCCATACTTGCAAAAGTCTTTTTAAACTTACTCATTCCATAATACTGTTTTTTCTTTGCACTTATTAATTCTTGTTGGGCTACTAGTTTCTTAGCATATCCTTCTTCAGCTAAACTGATATTAATTCCTGGGCCTCCAGAACTATGAAAGTAATCAACATATATTGAAGCTATCCTTTTTTCTCTAATAAAAGAGTTATCCGCATCTTCAGTATTTACACCAGGCATTCTATCCATTATTAGTTCTGCGCAAACTTCTTCAGCCCAATCTACAAATCTAGTATCCTGGCTATATGTAAATTTTTCTTTAGTTTTAAAAACTAAGGAGGCTATATCATCTGCATCCATATATTTTGTACAATGTCTTAAGGTATCTAGATGCCTTGTACTAAGAAATATTGGTTTATCACCGTTATAAACAATATATTTACTTAAATCTTTATTAACATAGTATCTAAACATCTGAGGTGTTCCTAAACCATCTTCATATAAATCTTCTACTGCATGGCTCATTGGTGTAGCAAAGATTTTTCTTTTGAAAGTATCTCTGTTTTCTGGTGGTAATGAAGCTATGTATTCATTTAATAATTTGTATAAATTATCATATCTTCCTACAAAATCAAGGCCACCATAATTGTTGCAAAATCTTTTCATATTACTGGCAAGATTTTCTTCCAAGTATTCACCTTTTGCTTCTTGTACAGCCAAAGTATAAATATCACTTAAGGCATAACCTATTGTTTCAGGAGATATATTTTTAACCTTTTTCTTAAGAGCGTTTTCAACCTCATAAAGTCTCACTATTGCTCTTATACTTTTATCAGATATAAAGCCATGGGAAAAAGTATCAACGTTTTCAAGACCAAATCTTTGTTTAATAAAATTTAACTGTTCTTGATCTAAATAATACCCTGTTCTTAATAAAATTTTATGATCCTTTTTTTCGATTTTTACTACAGCTCTACGTTGAGTATTTTCCTCTTTTGTTTTTGGCTCTTTTCGCATGTGATGAACATCAGCCTCATATTCATCTTCACCATTAAAACGAGATTCATAGGTATAGCTTCGAATTGATCTTTGTTGTTCTTCTAACTGTCTTTTTCTTTCGGCTTCTCTTTGATTTCTTTCAAATTCAGCTTCTTTGGCCTCTTCTTCTCTTTGTTTAGTAGCAAGCTCCTTTATTTGGTCTCTATAATCACTATTTCTTTCGTGCAAGAAAACAACTGATTTTATTGCATCGTAAAGAATTTTTCTTACATCATCCACACCCATAACACTTGAAAAAAAGTCATAATATATATCATCTGCTTTAGATTCCTCAGTAAATCTTTTTTTAATCATTGTTTCAATATTTAACCCTACTTCAGCTCCAGTTGCTTTAGCAGCTAATTTGGTAAGTTCATCAACTTTATCAAAATGTTTTTTATCAGCTATTTCATTTATATATTTAATTAAGCGTCTTCTTCGATCTTCATCGAAATGATCATATGATAATAAATCTGCACATATTTTACATATACGTGCATATTTATAGATATCTTCTCCATTTTCTTTTATTCTCTTATTTAAGTCTTCAATGCGATCCATAAACACACCTACCTTATGTATATATTATAAAGTGTATTTATATATTTATATATCGATTTTATAATTAATTATACAATTGCTTTACGTCATCGTTACACACAACATGTTTAATATGCAACATAAATTAATACATAAAAAAAGATAATAAAGTAAAACTTTATTATCTTTATATCACATATCCATGTGCCTTATTCTTTTGTTTTTTTCTCACAAATTTAACGGTTCCTAATTCTCCGCCACAAAGTTCTCTAATTGCTTTCCCTTCGATTCTGTCTTTTAGTTCAATTCTTGATTGTAATAAATTTTCTGGAGTATCAACTACTCTATTATTACATTTAGAAACAGTTATCTCCTTGAAAGCTCCATCTTCAGAAATTATTTGATATCCAGATTCAACAAATGGATATAAATAAAATGGTTTTTTTATTGAATCAGATACCTTAGGACATCCGCCATTAAATACACAATTGCAATCAAAGCAAACACTTTTCATTGCACTTTTAATCTTTTTAAATTGTTCTTCTGTATAAAGATATTTTTTATATTTACCATCTTTAAATACTATAATTTGTCTCTTTTCCATAATGTTCTCCTTTTTAGCCGGGTAATAAAAATTATACCATGAAGGAACATATAGTCAAGAGCAAAAATTACATTTCTGATTTAAGTTCAAATAAGATATCTCTTAATTCCATTGCTCTTTCAAAATCCATATTTGCAGCAGCTTTTTTCATTTCAGTTTCGATATCAGAAATAGCAGATTTAAGTTCGTTTTTATTAACTTTACTTTTCTTCTCTACCTTATCTACTACCTTATTAGAAATTACTTCACTTATAGGTTTAACGATAGTTTTAGGTGTAATATTATGTTTCTTATTATATTCATCTTGTATACTTCTTCTTCTTGAAGTTTCTTCAATTGCTTCTTTCATTGAATCACTTATTTCATCAGCATACATAATAATATGACCTTTTTCATTTCTTGCAGCTCTTCCTATTGTTTGAATTAAACTTCTAGTACTACGTAAGAATCCTTGTTTATCTGCATCTAAAATACATATTAAACTTACTTCGGGAATATCTAATCCTTCACGAAGTAGATTTATTCCAACAACAACATCATAAACACCTTCACGAAGATCCTTAATAATCTTAAGTCTTTCTAGAGTTTTAACTTCACTATGTAAATATGCAACTTTAATATTAAGTTCTTTCAAATAGTTCGTTAACTCTTCACTCATTCTTATAGTTAGGGTTGTTATAAGAACTCTTTCATTTTTCTTTATACGATCATTAATTTGATCAACAATATCATCGATTTGATTAAGTGTTGGTTTTATTTCAATAGTTGGATCTAGTAAACCAGTTGGTCTTATTATTTGTTCAACATATTTGTTATCTACTTTTTCAAGTTCATAATCACCAGGAGTTGCTGATACATAAATAACCTGATTTATCTTTTCTTCAAATTCTTCAAACCTAAGTGGTCTATTATCAAGAGCAGATGGTAATCTAAAACCATAATCAACTAGGGTTTGTTTTCTCATTCTATCACCATTATACATTGCTCTTACCTGTGGAAGTGTGACGTGAGATTCATCAATAATCATTAAGAAATCTTCAGGAAAGAAATCAAGTAAACAGCATGGGGTTTCGCCAGGGCCTCTTAATGCTAAATGTCTTGAGTAGTTTTCAATACCAGTACAAAATCCTGTTTCTTGAAGCATTTCAATATCATAGTTGGTTCTTTCTCTAAGTCTTTGTTCCTCAATTAATTTACCATTATCCTTTAATTCTTGTAATCTTTCATCTAGTTCTTTTTTTATTCTCCTTATTGCTTCCTGCAATTTTTCAGAACCAGTTACAAAGTGTGATGCTGGTGATATAACAACAGTCTTTTTATTTTCAATAAGAACTCCTGTTAACGGATCAAATAATGAAATCTTTTCAATTTCATCATCAAATAATGATATTCTAATTGCATGAGCTTTTTCATTAACAGGAACAATATCGATAGTATCTCCTTTTGATCTAAATGTGCCTCTATGAAAATCTAATTCGTTTCTTTCATAAGTCATATCTATTAATTTATTTATAATTACTCTTCGGTCTATAACATCACCAACAGATAATACAAGCATGTTTTTTTCGTACTCTTCTTTTTCACCAATACCATATATACATGAAACAGATGCAACTACAATTACATCATCGTAGTTAATTAATGATGATGTTGCACTATGTCTTAATTCATCAATTTCATCATTAACTGATGAATCCTTTTCTATATATGTATTAGATGATGGGACATATGCTTCAGGTTGGTAATAATCATAATAAGAAACAAAATACTCAACATGGTTATTCGGAAATAATTCTTTAAACTCTGCATATAACTGACCTGCTAATGTTTTATTATGTGCAAGAACAATTGTAGGTTTATTAACTTCTTTAATAACATTTGCCATCGTAAATGTTTTACCAGTACCAGTTGCACCAAGTAATACTTGATCTCGTTTACCTTCATTTATTCCTTTAACAAGTTCTTTAATAGCTTCCGGTTGATCACCAGAAGGTTTATATTTAGAAACAAGATTAAACATGGTAATCACCTCTTATTGCTAAAAATATTTTAGCATCTAATAGTATTTTTAACAATAATATTATTTATATAAAAAAAGAGGATAATTATCCTCTTCTTTTCATATCTTCTTCTTGAAGTTTTCTTAAGGCTTCCTTAGCTGTTAATTGATGTTCTTCTTCAAGTACTTCCACATCATTATTTTCTGTTTGATTATTTATGGTTTCTTGATTTTCTTCTGTATTTTGCGAGTCATTTTGTAATTGTTCTGCTTCATCAAGAGACTGTGCAGTTATACGGTGGTGTGGTTGAATTGCTTGAGATAAATACCAACTATCTATAGATCCTTGCTGGTTAACGTAATTAACAAATGCTTGGATTTGTTCTTCATTAAGTCTTGTTAAGTAAATATAGTCAATGCTAAATCCAGGATAAACCGTTTCTAAAACACGTTTTATTTCCTCATTACCATTTGATTCATCCATATACTTTTTAAAGTATTCAATAAAATTATGAACATCATTTTTATCAATTTTGTCTTTTTTTCTAAAAATATTAAAATCAAAATATGGGTTATTATTTAAAGCTAATCTAATTTCTGCAACGGATTTATCTATATAATCTTCACTCTTATAATGATTTAGTGCATAATCAACAATTCTTTCTAAATCAAGAGCAGATGTGTCATATAATAAACTAAAGCAATGTTCAAATTCATCAATAATATCTTTTTTATCATAGTCTTTTTGCTTTAGTGATTGAAATACTGAATAAAAATATCTAAATTTTTCATATGATTTTAAACTAGATAAATCTGATGGTCTTAATTTTTCATCGGCCAGAGCAAACTTTTGATCAAGTAGTTCATCTACTAATACTTTTATATATCCAATAAGATTTTCTTCAGTTAAAAACTTCGTTATATCAATTTGTATAACAGGCAAGTTTTTGTATTCAGCTAGTTCTCTAGCTTCATTAAATCGCGGACTTAATTCCTTTTCTCCAAGGGTCATCGCATAAACAGCTGATGGCTGTTTATCAGTTAATACAACATGCGACGTTAGTTTATCAATATCATCAAATACCCTAAATGAAGGATTATTATCATCATAAACATAATCTAGTTTAATTGGATCAAATACATAACCTACTTCATAAAATTCGGCGTTTTTACTAGAAATGATTCTTATATTTTCTTCATCAGAAATATCGCATCCAATAAAACATGGATTATTATCTTGTATTATTTTTGAATAATCATCTAGCTTATGATAAGTACCTTTAATTAATCTTTTAAGCCGAGCATATAAATTTATATATTCTCTAGGGTCAGTGTCACTACTTCTAGATTGTAAATTAATAAACTTGTTAACTAAATCTTCTATATATATTTGAGGGTACACACGTAAATGATCAATCATGCCTTGTATTTCTGTCTTACATTTTAATCCCTTTTCAGCAACCTCATATTCTTTTAAGAATTCAACACCTCTCCTATAGGCTTCTTCTCTAGTTGATCCGAGACTGTTAACATATTCAATTAGTGTATTTTCATAATACTTATTAGCCACTTGTGCTCTTGAAGTAATACTTTGATCCTTCATAGATATAAGTTCAAATCTTTTTTTATTAATTATATTTTTTAGCTGTTCATACAATTGTTGAAGATCTTTATCTTCTACCTCAATAGTATCATCACGAACTTTATTAAACTCGATTGAAGGATTGTTAGTTATGGTTATTAGCTCATGAAAAAAATCTTTTGGAAGTCTAATAGGCTTGTCAAAAACTGGGCGAATTTTTGTACTAGTATCAACCATAATAACTCTCCTCTTCTATAACATATAATAATATAAAAATAGCTTTGAAAGTTATATGATTACATCATTTATAAATAACTAGTCACAAATTATACACTTTAAATATTTAAAACGTCGAGATTTTAATCTCGACGTCCATATATTAATATTAATCTTAATACTTGCAGTGCAGATGAAACAACACCAGCAACATAGGTCATAGCCGCAGCAGTTAATACTTTTTTAGTACCTGCTGAATCATTTCCTAAGGCAAGTCCTAAAGAGCTAAGTTGTACACCAGCTCTTTTACTAGCATCTATTTCTACTGGTAAAGTTACTATTTGGAATAATAGTCCCATGCATGTAAGTGCTATACCAATATATACAAGATTTAGTATTTGAAATAAGAAACCTGCAACAATAATATAATATGATAAACTTGTTGCTATGTTTACAACCGGAACAAGCATAGATCTAATCTTCATTAAACTATAGCCTTCTTTATGTTGAATGGCATGTCCACATTCATGTGCAGCAACTGCCATTGCAGCAACACTTTCACCATTAAAGTTATCATTTGACAAACGAACAACTCGTCTTGATGGATCATAGTGATCTGATAAGGTTCCAGATGTGGAAACAATATCAATATCTTCAAGTCCATTGGCATCAAGAATTTTTCTTGCTACTTCAAAACCAGATAGCTTTTCAGTGTTATTTTTCTTTTTATAACTATTATAAGTACTTGTAATATAAAATTGAGCTAAAAGGGGTAATAAAATAATAGCTAATATTAATAATAAATCATACATCATAATTAAGCCTCCTTATAAGTAGTTCCCTCCCTAGTATCAAGAAGAACTATGCCTTTTTCTAGTAAATCATTTCTGATTTTATCTGCTGTTGCAAAATCTTTGTTTTTCTTAGCTTCGTTTCTTTCTTCAATTAGTTTCATGATTTCATCATGATCAGCTCTTTGTACTTTTTCTCTTATTAAATTAAGTGATAGTACTTTATCGAAATCGTTAACTAAATAAAGCTTTTCAGCATCGTTTAAATCACTTTTTAAAACATCAAATAAAATTGTTAATGCATTAGATGTGTTTAAATTGTTTTCTAAAGCATCCTTAAACTCATTTTGATATTTGCTTACGTTATCATTATTTACTTCACTATTTTCCTTATTTAGTGTACCAACTTTATTTACAAGCTTATCATATAGATTTTGTGCTTGATCTAAAGCATCATAAGTAAATGTAAGTTGCTTTTTATAATGCGTTTGCAAACAAAATAATCTATATGCAAGAGGATTATAACCTTTTGATTCAAGAAGAGATACTGTTAAGAACTCTCCACTGCTTTTACTCATTTTTCCAGTTTCATCATTTAAGTGTTCAGGATGAAACCAATAATTACACCATTTATGTCCTACTCTACTTTCAGTTTGAGCAATCTCATTAGTGTGATGAGGAAATATATTATCAACTCCACCACAGTGGATGTCCAAATATTCTCCAAGATATTTAAGAGATATTGCGGAACACTCTATATGCCATCCTGGATAACCATATCCCCAAGGTGAATCCCATTTTAATTCTTGATCATCAAATTTAGATTTAGTAAACCAAAGAACAAAGTCATTTTTATTCTTTTTATTTTCATCAACTTCAACATCATCACGAACTGCTTCAACTAGATCATTTTCGTTTTGATTAGTAAGTTTATAATAATTATCTAATTTGGAAGTATCAAAATAAACATTTCCACCTGAAAAATAGGTATAACCTTTTTTCTCTAAATCTTGAATGAATAAAATATATTCATCAATTTGTGTAGTTGCAGGCACAACTATCTCTGGCCATTTAATATTTAATTTATTACAATCTTTTTTAAATTCTTCAGTATAATAACTGGCAATATCCAAAACTGATTTATGTTCCCTTTTTGCACCCTTAACCATCTTATCTTCACCAGTATCGGCATCAGATGTTAAATGTCCAACGTCAGTTATATTCATACATCTAGTTACTTTATATCCAAGATAATTTAAGGACTTTTCCAAAATATCTTCATTAATATAAGTTCTTAAATTACCTATATGTGCATAGTGATAAACTGTAGGTCCACAAGTATACATTTTAACCTCATTACCATTAATTGGTTTAAATTCATCTACTTGCTTTGTAAGCGTGTTATAAAATCTCATGATTTGTCACTTCCATTTCATAATATATTTTATCATAAATATAAAAAAATAACACAAATTGTGTTATTTTTAAAATTTTACATTATTGTCTTTATCTGAATTGTATAAGTTTTCGAATTTTCCATGACTCTTATTACGAATAACCAAGAAAGCACCAACAGCAAATAGAATTATAGAAATGATTTGTGCCACTCTAAATCCACCAAGCATTAATGAGTCAGTTCTCATATGTTCAATAAAGAATCTACCAAAACTATACCACATTAGATATGTACCTGTAATTGTACCAACTTTAACATATTTGTTTCTTCTTATAATTAGAAGGAGAATAAATCCAAGTAAACACCAAATTGATTCGTATAGGAATGTTGGTTGACGATAAACCCCATCAATATGCATACCATCAATTATAAAGTTTGGCAAATGAAGATTTTGTAGTTTTTGTAAACTTGTTACCCCACCATAAGCTTCTTGATTAAAGAAGTTTCCCCATCTACCTATTGCTTGAGCTATAAGTACTGATGGAAGTGCCATATCTATAATTTTAAGAGTATTTGCTTTAGCTCTTTTGCAGTATACATAAACTGTTATAGCTCCAGCTATAATACCTCCATGAATGGCTAATCCACCTTCCCATATTTTAAAGACACTAAGTAGATTACTACTATATTGATGAAAGTTAAAAGCAACATAATATAATCTTGCTCCCAATATACCAAATATAATCGTCCAGAAAGACAAATTAAAAATAAAATCCCAGTTCATTCCAAATCTTTTGGCTTCTTTTTTTAATAAATATACTGCTATAAGTACTCCTATTAATATAAATACTGAATACCATCTAATTTGTAGTCCGAATAAAGTAAACATAACTGGATTCATATTATCACTCTCTTCTATATCATATAATTATTATATACGATAAAATACCTAAATAAAATAAAAAAGTTATACATAAATATAACTTTTTACAATATTTTCTTAAGGAATTCACCTGTATAAGAACCTTTAACCTTACTTACTTCTTCTGGTGTACCAGTGGCAACTATAGTTCCACCACCATCTCCGCCATCAGGTCCTAAATCAATGATATAGTCAGCTACTTTAATAACATCTAAGTTATGTTCAATAACAACAACTGTATCACCATTGTCTACTATTCTATTTAGAATATTTAAAAGTTTCTTAATATCATCACTATGAAGACCAGTAGTTGGTTCATCTAATATAAATATTGATTTACCAGTAGGCTTCTTTTGTAATTCTTTTGCAAGTTTAACACGACCAGCCTCACCACCAGATAAGGTAGTAGCACTTTGACCAAGTCTTATATAATCTATTCCAACGTCGTGCATAGCTTGAAGTTTAGTTTTAATTTTAGGAATATTATCGAAGAATTCTAAAGCTTCACTTACTCTTAAATCCAATACTTCTGATATATCTTTTCCTTTAAATTTAATATCAAGAGTTTCACTATTATATCTTTTACCATGGCATACATCACATGGAACGTATACATCTGGAAGGAAATGCATTTCTATTTTCTTTATACCATCTCCCCAGCAGGCTTCACAGCGTCCACCCTTAACATTAAATGAGAATCGAGATTTTGTATAACCTCGCATCTTTGCTTCTTTAGTTTCAGCAAATACATCTCTGATATCATCAAATACACCAACGTAAGTCGCAGGGTTACTTCTTGGAGTTCTACCGATGGCATCTTGAGTTATTTGAACAACTTTATCTAAGTTATCCATACCATCTATTTTTTTATGCTTTCCAGGTAATACTCTATTTTTATTAATTTTATGAGCTAAACTCTTGTAAAGTATCTCATTTATTAATGAAGATTTACCTGAACCAGAAACACCGGTTACACATACAAATTTACCTAATGGAATATCTACATCGATATTCTTTAGGTTATTTTCTTGCGCACCTTTTATTTTAATAAATTTACCGTTACCTTTTCTTCTTTTCTTAGGTACTTCTATTTTTAGTTTTCCAGATAAATATTGACCAGTAATACTATCTTTTACTTTCATAACTTCTTCAGGTGTACCAGCAGCCATAACCCTTCCGCCATGATCTCCAGCGCCTGGTCCGATATCTACAAGATAATCACTTGCAAGCATTGTATCAGTATCATGTTCAACTACTATTAAAGTATTACCTAAATCTCTCATTTGTTTAAGTGAATTAATTAATCTTTCATTGTCTTTTTGATGAAGTCCAATTGAAGGTTCATCTAAAACATACAAAACTCCAGATAACTTACTTCCGATTTGAGTAGCAAGTCTAATTCTTTGTGATTCTCCACCAGAAAGTGTACCTGCATTTCTAGCTAAAGTTAAATAATTAAGTCCAACATTATCTAAGAATTCTAAACGATTGCTTATTTCATTAACTACAAGTTTAGATACTTCTTCTTGTTCTTTAGTAAGTTTTAATGTAGACATAAACTTACGTATATCTTTAATAGACATTTCAGTTACATCAATAATATTTTTACCATTTATATATATAGATAAGACT
>Ga0247610_10004563_pt1 | contig 14811 bp, 12 predicted proteins | sample 174DNAGHGhighgp2_FD_193483 | JGI IMG/M metagenome (GOLD analysis project Ga0247610, IMG submission 193483) | Sheep rumen microbial communities from Palmerston North, Manawatu-Wanganui, New Zealand - 1742 DNA GHGhigh gp2 | ecosystem: Host-associated > Mammals > Digestive system > Stomach > Rumen... | reverse complement strand
TGGACCTACCGCGGGCGCATTATGGACGAGGCCGAGAACAGTTTCACCATTCACGGCGGCAACATCGAGTTCAAGGGGCACAACTATATGTTCTACCACAACGGCGCAACGCCCAACGGCGGCGGTTTCAAGCGCTCAACTTGCGTTGAAGAGTTTGAGTTCGGGGCCGACGGGTCGATTCCGTTCATTCCGTTCACCAAAACGGGCGTGAAGGCGGTGGCGACGCTCAATCCGTATGCGGTGACGCAGGCCGAGACAATGTCGGACTCGTGGGGCGTGAAGGTTGACCGTCGGGCTGGACGGCGGCATTTTGTGACATCGGTGCACAACGGCGACTGGATTAAGTTGAGCAATGTTGATTTTGGCGACCGTCAGCCGCAACTAGCTACGGTTGAGGTACTTAACTGTCAGAATCCTGGCACAATCGAGTTTTATATCGACAATATTGGCAACCGCCCGATTGCACAGGTGAAAGTTGGGCCCGAAAATGCTGTGTTTCACGGAAATATCACTGGCAAGGTGAGCGGTGTGCACGACCTTTATTTGCTCTTCCGCGGCGGCGACAAGGAATTGTTCGACCTTGACTGGTGGAAGTTCAACATCGGTGTAAACCAACCAATTATACAGACGAAATACACTGCCGACCCCGCACCATACGTGCACGGCGACACCATCTATCTGTACACAACGCACGACGAGGACACGGCCAACGGATTCCAAATGTTTGATTGGCTGCTATATACATCGACCGATATGGTGAACTGGACCGACCACGGCGCGGTGGCTTCGCTCGACGATTTCAAGTACTACGACGGCAAGAACGGTGCGTGGGCCGAATGCGTGGTTGAGCGCAACGGCAAGTGGTATATGTATTGCCCCATTCACGGTCACGGCATTGGCGTGCTGGTGGCCGACTCACCCTTCGGACCGTTCCACGACCCGCTCGGGCAGCCGCTTGTATGGCAGAAGGAACACTGGTATGACATTGACCCATCGGTATTTATCGACGACGACGGGCAGGCCTATATGTATTGGGGCAACCCGAATGTCTATTACGTGAAGTTGAACGAGGATATGATTTCGTACTCGGGCGAGATTGTGCAGTTGGACTATAAAATTCCTGATTATCAGGAAGGTCCGTGGTTCTACAAGCGTGGTGGGCACTACTATCTGGCGTTTGCGTCGACGTGCTGCCCCGAGGGCATCGGCTACGCTATGAGCGACAGCCCGACAGGCCCGTGGCAGTACAAGGGGCACATTATGAACCACACGCAGCGCACACGCGGCAACCACCCTGGAATCATTGATTATAAGGGCAAATCGTTTGTTTTCGGTCTGAATTACGACCTTATGCACCTTGAGACGTACAAGCACCACGAGCGCCGCTCGGTGTCGGCGGCCGAAATGCACTACAACGCCGACGGCACGATTGCGGAAGTGCCTTATTTTCACGACGCTACGCTTGAGCCGATTGACGCCTTCAATCCGTTCCGCAAGGTGCCTGCCGCCACAATGGCGTGGGGCTACGGCCTGAAAACAACCATCAACGGCAAGGGCAAAATCTGTCTCAACAACATCGACAACGGCGAGAGCCTGAAACTGCGTAACGTGAATTTTGGCGCTGGCGCGAAGTCGATAACCGTGAGCGCGGCGGCGGCTGGTGCGGCGAAAATTGAAGTCCGCATTGATTCGGCCGACGGCGAACTGCTTGGCACTGTGAACATTGCAAAGACAAAAGACTCGCAGACATTCAAACAGTTCAAGGCCGCGCTGAAACCCGTTTCGGGCCGCCACGACCTGTATTTCATCTTCAAAGGCGACGCGGGGAAGGATTTAATGGTGATTGAGGATTGGGAAATGAGGAAATAGCGCAGAGGGCGCAGAGAAAACTGAAAACAGAGAGTTATTAAATTGGAAAGAGGGGCGCGATTGGTGCCCCTTTTTTTGTGTTCAAAGGCGCAAAAAAAATATAATGATTTTTGAGAATTGGGAAATGAAACGGTGACAAGTTGGTGACGGATTGGAATTGCAATAGCATAGGTTATCTTTGCTGAAAAATTGCAATGAAATCTTTGCTACTGAAAATAAGCTCGTTTATAGCAAAATACATGGCTGCATTGGTTTTAGCGGCAGCCATTGTGTCGCTGTTTGTCCCGGCTTCGTTCAGCTGGGTGAAAACAAGTTCGATAAACTACCTTTTGGGCGTGGTAATGTTTGGTATGGGACTGTCGCTCAACCCGAACGATTTCAAAGTGGTGTTCAGCCGCCCTAAGGATGTTGGCATTGGCTGTCTGGCACAATTTTGCATTATGCCGGTGCTTGCCCTTGCCATTGCCCGGTTGTTAGGTTTGTCAAACGAGCTTGCCGTCGGGCTGGTTCTTGTTGGCTGTTGTCCTGGCGGCACGGCTTCGAATGTTATTACCTATCTGGCCAAGGGCGATTTGGCATTATCGGTTGGCATGACCTGCGTATCGACCATTTTGGCACCGCTTCTGACTCCACTACTCACTTGGCTGCTGGTGGGCGCAAATGTCAACGTCGATATTCTGAGCATGTTTTGGTCGATAGTCAAAGTGATAATACTTCCGATAAGCATTGGGCTCATTATCAAGCGTTTTTTTGCCGAAGCCACAATGGCTGTAACCAATTATTTGCCGGCCGTTTCATCGGTTGTTATTGTCCTGATAGTTGGTTCGGTAGTGTCGGCCAATTCCGCACAACTGCTAAGCGTGGGGCTGACAATTATTTTTGCCGTTGCTCTGCACAACGTTTGCGGATTTGCTCTGGGCTGGTTACTCGCGCTGACATTCAAAATGGAAACTCGAAAATGCGCAGCTGTGTCGGTCGAGGTTGGAATGCAGAACTCCGGATTGGCTTGCACACTTGCACAGACGCATTTCGCCACTATGCCAATGGCCGCCGTTCCGGGCGCGGTGTTCAGCGTCTGGCACAACATTGCAGGCGCATTGTGGGCAAAGATTCTGTCGAAAAAAGTGGAAAAAGACGTAGCTTAAGTGGTAGAAAATTCCGCTTATTAGCCGGACAAACAACGCTTTGTTTTAAAAAAACGTATATTTCGGCCATACTTATATATAATGGGTTGCAAGCAATTGGCTCTGATTCGTCCGTAAGACTCTTCTTGCACTCTCATTTTAACACTAACTACTTAAACTACTAAACGATATGAAGAAAAACATTTTTACGGCATTGCTCATAATGCTGGCGCTTACGGCTCAAACGGCCGCAGGAAAAGGAAAAACTGTTGTGTGGGAGCACCCCGCAACCGAAAGCAACCGCTACATCGAAGGTTTTTTCAGTATCTTAATGGAGATTAACCGTGTGGAGTTTACCGAGAGCGAGACTCGCGTCATGATGCACATCAGCTATCGGGAAGAAAACTGGCTACGATTTGCATCGGGCACATACCTTAAAGCGGGCAACCGCCTTTATGCACTGAAAAGCTGCGACGGAATCGAGCTTGACAAAGAAGTGCACCTGACCGACCACAACCGGGCCGACGTGGTGTTCCACTTTGAGCCGCTGCCCCTGAAAACCGAACGTTTCGACTTTATTGAAGGCGACTTCGACGGAGCGTTCAGGCTGCTGGGCATTGAAAACGCAAGCACAAGAGCCAACCGACTGTTTCCATCGAACTGGCGCAACAACTCGACAGGCGACTGGGTAATTGGTTTCTACGACGACTTTGCCATCTACAACTGCGAGTTTTGGAACTACAAACAGCGGCAGCAGTCGGCCGACAATTATTCGTTTGTGCTCGAAAACAACGGCAAAGAAGTAAACGTCAGCGTGGAGAAAAACCGCAATGGGCAGCGCGCCATCACCATCGACGGCTCCAAGACCGACTATTCGATAATCACAACGGTAACCCTGCCCGACTACCCGCAAAAAGACACCTGCACAACATTCCGCGACACCCACTACCAAACTGATACTGTGACACTCATTGGCTGGTTGAAAGATATGCCACAGCATTTGAAAAAACTTGGAAATGAATACGAAGTGGGCGTCACAAACATCTTCACGGATAAACAAATAGACTACGTGGCAAAAATCGACTCACTTGGGCGTTTTGTTGCCAAAATTCCGCTTTTGAACTCGTCGGAAATGTTTTTCGACTGGGATCGCACCTACATCCGCACACTTTTCGAAGCCGGAGAGACTTATTTTCTTCTCTACGACTACAAGGAAGGGCACAAAATGTTTATGGGCAAGAACTGCCGCCTGCAAAATGAGACGCTGGCACACCCCATTCAGTGGTTGAGCGGAAACGGGCCTACCGCCGCCGATTCAGCATCGATAATGAAATATCTTGAAGAAATGAAGAATTTGAAGGCTGACAGAATGAACGAGCTGGCAAAAACCATGAAGGCGCACCCAACTATTTCCGACCGGTATATAACCTATCTTACAGGCAATTACAATATCAATCAAGGCAAATCGCTGGCACAAGGGACCTACAGCATTCTTTCCGCCCCGAAAGAATACTATGACTATATCTATCAGCAGCACTGGCAGAATCGGCCGCGCCCATACACTCTATACCGTGAGTTCACAAGTTTTAGAAGGTATTTTGTGGAGCAACTTGTCAGAACCCGGTATAGTTTTAAGGTTGAAGGCTTCACAATTACCACACACTCCGATATGGAAGTCAGCATTTTGTGCCGCTACCGCGAGGCCGGAAAGGTATCGATTACCGATGAAGAATTAGCTATAATCGAGCATAACGGGAAACTAATTAAATCCTTATTAAAGAAAGAGATTGACTCGATTCCAACAGATAATGCAAAGCAAACTGAGGCGATTCTGCAACGCGAGGACATTAAAAATGCCCTGGTTGCCGAAGCGCCCCTGTATGGCCTATATCAGACACTCGCTATTGCCGACTCACTAGGCTGTGACAGTGTTCTGCGCGACATAATCATAACGCACTATTTTCATAATGAAATTGAGCATGACGTACAACCGCTTGCCGAAAGAAGCATGCTGTATTTTGAAGAAAATGTGACAATGCCCGCCGCGAAAGAGTTCCTGCGAGCCGAGCAGGACAAGTATCTCTCTATTCTGAACAAAGACATTTCGAAGTCGCAAAGCATTAAATCGGCTGACAACCTTAAAGATATAAGCGACGGAGAAGCATTGCTGAGCAAAATAACCGAGCCGTATAAAGGGCGGTTTATTCTGCTTGACGTTTGGGGCACCTGGTGCGCACCGTGCCGTCAGCTTCTTTCCCAGAGCAAAAGCGAATTCGAGCTGCTAAAAGATTTCGACCTTGTATATCTCTATCTGGCAAACAACAGCCCCGACGCATCGTGGAAAAACGTCATCAAAGAGTATGAGCTCGAAGGCGAGAACATTGTCCATTACAATCTGCCGACCGCGCAGCAAAGTGCCATCGAGCATTACCTGAAAGTATCCAGCTTTCCAACATACAAGCTAATCGACCGCGACGGCCATGTGCTCGATATTAATATCAGCATGTGGAATCCTGACGCTTTGGTAAAACTGCTGAAGAGTCTGAAATAAAGCTGTGTAAAAGCATCTTAGATTTTTTTGAAGGCCGACGTCACCTTTTGCCTGGCAGACTTGTTATTTAGGCGAACTGGTTCAAAAAACAGAAGTCTAACAATTAAAAATTTAAGAAAATGCAAAATTTATTTCAACTTTTAGTGCCAATCGCCATCTGCTGCGTGCTTCCGATTATGATAGTCTGGCTGAACAACCGCCGCAGAATCATCGAAAACAACTCGCGCACACAGATTGTGCTGGCCGCAATGGAAAAAAATTCAGACGTGGATATTGAGCAACTGCTCAAGAAAATGGCGCCAACACAAAAAAAGAAACTGCTGAAGGAGAAACTGCTCGCCAAACTGCTGTGGGGCTGCATTACATTACTACTGGGTGTTGGATTGGCGATTTTCTGTCTTTGCACAAGTTTTGGCGGCGGAATGACACCGGGCAACCTTTGGTTTTCGGGATTTATGAGCACCATTATGATTGCTGTCGGTATCGCCTTCTTAATCAATTACTTTATTGGTAAGAAAATGCTCGCCAAAGAGATTGAAGCCGAACAGAACAAGTTGTCAGCACAAGCGTAAAACGTGACTCGCGAAGAATTCATCGGACACATTGAGAGTGAGCAGGCGGCCGTGCGTGGTTTCCTGCTTGCGCTCTGTTGCGGCAACAAGGCCGACGCCGACGACCTGGCACAGGACGCGCTGGTGAAGGCCTACATTGCATCGGCGGGCTATCGCGACGAGGGGAGGTTCCGCTCGTGGCTCTTCAAGATTGCCCACAACACCTTCCTGAACCACAAGGCTAGTTGCCGCACAATGGAGAGCATCGACGAGGCGCGGACGCTCATCAGCCCAACAGCGGCCGACTCATCGTTCGAGCATCAGAACCTTTATCTGGCCCTGCGGACGCTGCCGCCAAAGGAGCGCTCGGCCATAACTCTGTTCTACCTGAACGGATACAATATCAAGGAGATAGCGACAATCACCGACACGTCGGAAGACGCTGTGAAGAAACAATTATCGCGCGGACGCGACAAACTGAAAGAAAAACTGGAGATATGAATAAAGACAAGGCACTTGAGGAACTTTTTCTCGCGCAGAAACCACAATTCAATGATAGCGAAGAGTTTATGACATCGCTCGAAAAGCGTTTGGAGGCCGTTGAATTTATAAAGCGGCATCAGGAGGCAACCATCCGCCGCTACAAAATGGCAATGGTGGCGGCTTTTGTGGTGGGCATCGTCAGCGGCGGCGTCACCATTGCGTTTTTGCTTTCGGCACCCGCCGCCATTCCGCTTTTCAGTTTCCAAGCGCAAACGGTCCTGCTCTCGTGGCTGGCCGAGAACGCCCGCTCGATTGTGGCCGCCGCTCTCGCCCTGCTTATGGCGTTCGGACTAATCAGCATTTTCAATAATATTCAGGATATCAGGAGTATGCGTGAGAAGCGGAATGTAATATTCGCCAACGATAACTGAGCGAAAATTTCTCACTCAATACCCGCCCAATCAGTTTCGACCGGTTGGGCGTTTTTTTCACACGCACCACCCCAAATTTTCAAATTGCATATAACCCGAAAAAAGGTAATTTTGCGGTTCGATAAAAATCTCAAAAAATGAATATTTCATACAATTGGCTAAAGCAATACATCGACACCGACCTGACGGCGCAGGAAGTGGCCGAAAAACTCACAAGCATCGGTCTTGAAGTAGACAGCACTAGTGAATATCAATCAGTTAAAGGCGGACTGAAAGGCCTTGTGGTTGGCGAAGTGAAAACCTGCATCGACCACCCCGACTCTGACCACCTGCACATTACAACCGTTGACGTGGGCAGCCCCGAACTACTGACAATTGTATGCGGCGCTCCTAACGTGGCCGCTGGGCAGAAAGTGATTGTAGCAACCATTGGCACAGTGCTTTACGACGGCGACAAAGAGTTCGTAATCAAGAAATCGAAGATTCGCGGACAAGAGTCGTTCGGAATGATTTGCGCCGAAGACGAGATTGGCGTGGGCACGTCGCACGACGGCATTATTGTGCTGCCCCCGAGCGTGAAAGTGGGCACGCCTGCCGCCGAATACTATAATGTTGAAAATGACACTATTATCGAAGTTGATATAACCCCGAACCGAATCGACGCCGCTTCGCACATTGGCGTGGCCCGCGATTTGGCTTTGGCGTTAAGCATCAATAAACCAACAAAATACACCATTCCCGACGTTAGCGCGTTCAAGGTTGACAACAACAGCCGCAAAATCGACATTGAAATTGCCGAAACCGCGGGCTGCTGCCGCTATGCGGGCGTCACCATCACGGGCATTAAGATTGCGCCGTCGCCCGAATGGCTGCAAAAACGACTTAAATCGGTGGGACTGAACCCGATAAACAATGTTGTCGACGTGTCGAACTTCATTCTGCACGAGTTTGGTCAGCCACTGCACACTTTCGACGCCGACAAAATCGACGGTAACAAAGTGATTGTCAAAACAATGCCCGCAGGCACCAAGTTTGTGACACTCGACGGCACCGAGCGCTCGCTCGACGCCAAAGACCTAATGATTTGCAACGCCAAAGAGCCAATGTGTATGGCTGGCGTGTTCGGCGGACTGAAATCGGGCATCAGCGACAGCACCACATCGGTGTTCATCGAGAGCGCCTGCTTCAACCCCACTTACATCCGCAAAACGGCTCGCCGCCACGATTTGCACACCGAAGCGTCGTTCCTGTTCGAGCGCGGCGTTGACCCGAACATAACCATCACGGCGCTGAAACGCGCGGCTCTGCTCATTAAAGAGACCGCTGGCGGACAAATCAGTTCCGAAATCACCGACATCTACCCCACGCCCGTCAAGCCGTTTGACATTACGGTGCGTTACTCGCAGATTGACAGACTGATAGGTGAGCATATCTCGAAAGATTTTGTTAAGAAAGTGATTCGCGGACTCGAAGCCGAAATTGTTTCGGAAACCGACGAGCAACTGCAGATTCTTATGCCGCCCTACCGCGTCGACGTTCAGCGCGAAGCCGACGTGATTGAAGACATTCTGCGAATCTACGGATATAACACGGTGAAAATCAGCGACAACGTGAACTCAACGCTGTCGTATGAGCCGAAACCCGACGTGAACAAAATGCGCAACCTGATTGCCACCGCCCTGACAGGTGCTGGATACAACGAGATTATGTGTAACTCGCTGACAAAGAGCGCATATTACGTTGGCAACGACGCTTTCAGCGATTCAAACTCTGTGCGGATTCTGAACCCGTTGAGCCAAGAACTGAACGTTATGCGCCAAACGCTGCTCTACGGCGCAATGGAAACCGTATCGTTCAATAGCAATCGTCAAAACAGTGATTTACAACTGTTTGAGTTTGGCAACTGCTACTATTTCAACCCCGAATCGACGAGCGAGAATCCGCACGACGCCTACAGCGAGACCGAAAAACTCGGCCTTCTGGCAACAGGATTCGCAACTGGCGAGTCGTGGACGGCAAAGCAGAAACCCGCAAGTTTCTACGGTGTAAAGAGCGCCACCGAGCAGATTATCAGCCGTTTGGGCATCGATTTGGCGAAAGTGGGTCAGGAAACGTTCTCAAACTCAATCTACAGCGAAGGACTGCGGCTCATCTACGCGCAAAAAACGATTGCCACAATCGGAATTGTATCGAAGAAAATCCGCAAAGAGTTTGACATTAAGGCAGACGTTTACTTTGCCGAACTTGAGTGGACAGTGCTTATGAAAGCCATTAAGAACCACAAAGTTACGTTCAGCGACATATCGAAATACCCCGAAGTGCGCCGCGACCTTTCGCTGCTCATCGACAAGGGCGTGACGTTCGACGCCATTAAGAAAGTGGTGCAGAAAGCCGATAAACGCCTGATTAAGAGCGTGTCGCTGTTCGACGTGTACGAAGGCGACAAGATTGCCGACGGCAAAAAATCGTACGCCATCAGCATCATCATTCAGGACGAAGAGAAAACGCTCAACGACAAGCAGATAGACCGCTTAATGGAACAGATTATGAAATCGCTCGATACGGAAATCGGTGCGAAAATCAGATAATCGGAACGCGGATTTTTACAACAAAACCAAGCAAGGAAATGTCTGTAAAAGAACGGATTAGCATTGTCGAAGGCGACATTACGAAACTCGCCGTGGACGCCATTGTGAACGCGGCCAACAACTCGCTTTTGGGCGGTGGCGGCGTCGACGGGGCCATTCATCGCGCTGCAGGACCGAAACTGCTCGACGAGTGCATCACGCTAAACGGCTGTGAGACAGGCGACGCGAAGATTACAAGCGGCTACAATCTGCCCGCGCGGCACGTGATTCACACCGTGGGGCCCATCTGGCGCGGCGGCAACAACGGCGAGCCCGAAAAACTTGCAAGTTGCTACCGAAAATCAATGGAAGTGGCTGTGGCAAACGGCGTTCAGACCATCGCCTTCCCCGCCATCAGCACGGGCGTGTACGGCTATCCGCTCGAAGAAGCCGCACAAATCGCTGTCAGTCAGGTTGTTGAATGCCTGAACGAAATGCCATCGATAAAAAATGTGACATTTGTGCTTTTTGGTGCGAAAAATTACGATATTTACAAGGCGATTTTGTCGAATTTAAAATAGAAACGCTTGAACTACTTAAAATTTGATAGTACCGACGACACGCCTGAAGTAATGATTGACTCTGATTTGTCGATTTTTATTATCAGCGGAAACTCAACGCCCGAAAACGCACTGGCGACCTATACGCCTGTGATTGAGTGGATTAAGGCGCCCGACTGCGCGCTGAACAACTGTCAGTGCAAGTTCTTTTTCAAGTATTTGAGTTCGGCGTCGCACCATCTGGTTTTCGAGATTATGACGCAACTCGACAAACTCTACAAATCGGGCCGCAACTTGTCGATTGAGTGGTCGTACGAGAAGATTGACGAAGATATGCTGCGTTTGGGGCTCGATTTCGCATCGATTTTGAGCATTCCGTTCGAGTTTTATCCAAAAAACTGACAATCAATGACTTTACTGATAGTTGCGGTAACATTCCTTGTGTCGTACACCGCATTCAGGCGGCCTGAACTATTGTTCAAGTACGACTTCAACCCTTATCAGATTATCCACCGCAATCAGTGGTATCGGCTTGTGACTCACGCATTTCTGCACGCCGACTGGACGCACCTGATTGTCAATATGCTGGTTTTCTATTCGTTTGCCGACGTTGCAATCTACTATTTTCAAATGCTTTTCGCGCAAAACGGCACGCTGCTCTTTCTGGGGCTTTACTTTGGCGGAATAGTTGCAGCGTGCATATATTCGCTTATCAAACAGAAAGATAACTACAACTACAGTGCCATCGGCGCATCGGGTGGTGTGGCGGCCGTGACGTTCGCCTGCATTCTGTTCGACCCGCTGGGCAAGATTCTGTTTTTCGGCGTGATACCCATTCCTGGCGTGCTTTTCGGCATACTCTACCTGGCCTATTCCTACTATATGGGCAAGCGCGGAATGGACAACGTGGCGCACGACGCGCACTTCTACGGCGCCGTGTTCGGATTCGTTTATCCGCTGATTTTCAGGCCCGATATGATTGGACGGTTCATTGAGAAAATTTTTCAGTAATGGCAGGAAATAACAAAGCGGCTTTTTTTGATCGTGACGGCGTAATCAACGACGACACAGGGCATTACTACGTTTTCCGCCCCGACGATTTTGTGCTTTGCCCTGGCGTGATTGAAGGGCTGAAGAAAGTGCATCGGCTTGGTTATCTGATAATTATAATATCGAATCAGGGCGGAATCGCCCGCGGGCAGTTCACCACCGACGACACCGACGCCGTTCATCAGAAATTCATCGACACAATGGCTGCCAACGGCGTGAAAATCACCGAGATATACTACTGCCCGCACCACCCCGAAGCAGGCAACTGCCTTTGCCGCAAGCCGCAGCCGCTAATGATTGAAAAGGCATTGGCGCGGTTCGACATCGACCCTGCCAAATCGTTTATGCTGGGCGACCGCGACAACGACGTGCTGACCGCCGAAAATGCTGGCGTGCGCGGATTTAAAATGGACAAAAACAGCAATTTGCTCACCGCCATCGACAATTGTCTGAAAGCAATGGGTGACGAATAAACCGCAAAACCGAACGGAAATGTATATTTCACTGAATCAGGAATTTATCAAAGAAGAAGACGCACGTTTCGCGGTAATGCCGTGGCAGTTGCAGGCGCAAGGCGGCATTCTGAACGAAGACATCCGTGCAAACGCCGCCAAACCCTTGCTGGCAGAGCCGCACTTCAAAATTCTGGCTCAAAACGCGCGGCTGCTAAACTTCGACCTACCTGCCTACCTTGACGAGCATTTCCTATCGACGCAGATTGCTGGTCTGCTCACTCGGAATAAATTGTTTCAGGCAGCAAATGTGCGAGTTACGCTTATGCGGAATGCCGCCACAAACCAAACCGACGTTGTCATCAGCAGCCAAATGGCAGGCGACGGGCCCTACGAACTGAACCGCAAAGGGCTGTTCATCGACGTTTTCGACGAAGCCTACGTCACCGTTCACAGCCCGTACCAACTCAACCAATTCTGCCAACTTGTCAACAGTATGGCCAAGGCCGCAGCCGTCCGCCGCAAACTCGACGATATGCTGCTCTTGACCGATATGGGGTTCATTGTGAGCGCAACCGACACAATGGTGGCCGCGGTGCAAAACGGCAAAATTCTGACACCCCCGCTCGAAATTGGCGCACGCCTTGACGTTATGCGCGACCTGCTCGCCAAAGCCGCTGAAATAACAGGTTACCACCTTGACAATGAAGCGCTTATAATGCAGGAAGACCTGAACGAAGCCGACGAGATTTTTCTGTTCAGCACCGCCAAAGGGCTGCAATGGGTGTCGGGCTACCGAAACCACCGCTACATTCACAAAGTGGCAAGCGCACTGAATGAAGCGATAAACAAAATTCTGTTCACCAACGATTTACAGTTCATCGACAAAAAAGTTTGAAAACTTGCAAATAAGCCACCTTCGCGCACTTTACCGAACAAAAGAAATTGTATCTTTGTAAGTTAACTATAGAATTTAAAGACGTGCGACGAATATTACTTTTTGCAACATTTGCCTTGATAACCACCATATTGTCAAGTTGTTGCGTAAAATATAAAAATCTCGTTTACATTCAGGACAAGTACGAAAACGCTTCGGACACCATTGCCACATCGAAAAATCAGGAAATTGTTCTGCGGACGGGCGACAATCTGTATATCAATCTGATAGGCGCCAACATCAGCGATTTGGGCATCTACTACCGCGACGACCGTATGGGCTCGACCCGCGAATTTCTTGCATTGCAAGGCTATATGATTGACCCTGAAGGAAATATCAAGTTTCCAATGATTGGCGACGTGAAGTTGGCTGGACTGACGCTGAACGAAGCAAGAGACCTGATTCAAAGCAAGATAGACGAATATATCGCGAATGTGGTAGTGGCAGTCAGGCTGCTGAACTACGACATTACCGTGCTGGGTGAAGTGGCGCGGCCAGGAACCTACACCTTCACGCAGCGCGAAGTGAACCTGTTCGACGCTCTGGGTATGGCTGGCGACTGCACACCGAACGCCGACCGTCAGCGCGTAATTATTTTGCGGAAAGAAGCGGAAAATACTAAAGCAGAGACACTTAACCTGCTGCATTCGGACTTTGTGTCCAACCCATACTTCTGGCTCAAACCGAACGACGTCATTTATGTGAAACCGACACGCTCGAAGACCGTTGCGGCCAACTCACCGCTGCTGAGCGTGATTCTGTCGTCGCTGTCGGTAACCGCCACACTCATTCTATACATCAGTTATCTGAAAAAATAATCGGCTATGGATAGCAAGCAAAACTCTATAAATCAACAAGAAGACAACGGTGCCGACATCAAGCGGTATTTAATGATTGGACTGGCCAACTGGCAGTGGTTTGTCATTTCGTGCTTTTTGAGCCTTTGCGTCGCATATTTGGTAAACCGCTATACCACACCTGTTTTCAGAGTCAGTTCGACGATTTTGGTGAACGAAGAAGACAAGAAATCGAACCGCGTTGACGCCAAAGACATCATTCAGACAATGAACACGCTCAACACTGGCGTGAACATTCAAAATCAGATTGGTATTCTGAAATCGTATCTGATTAACGACGAAGTGATTTCGGAACTCGACTTTGGCGTGAGTTACCACCGCCACGGGCGCATCCACACCATTCAGCGCTATCTGCCCGACCAACTGAACCTGATTGCCGACACATCGCACGCGCAAGGCTACAATATTCCGCTGAACATCAAGATTTTATCGGACCAAAAATATCGGCTGCGGTGCGAGTACACATCGAACTACGAACCGCGCAAGATTGACACGGTGGTGCATTTCGGCGACACGTTTGAGAACGAAGATTTCAAGTTTAAAGTGCTGATTCGCAACCCCGAACGCTTCTACGACGAGAATCCTGGCGAGTACGACGTGACCATCAACAGCCACAGCGCCCTGGTGAACAAATACCGCAACGGCGTGTCGATTGAGCAGTCGGACCAAAAAAGCACCATCCTGATTCTGACCGCAACAGGCTTTATGCCCGACGAAGTGTGCGACTACCTGAACAAACTGACCGAAGTTTACATCCGCTACGGCTTGAACAAGAAAAACGACGTGGTGGCAAGCACCATCGCCTTCATCGACGAGCAGATTGAGACGGTTATGGACTCACTTGACGTTACTGGCGGCCATTTGCAAGACTTCCGCACAAAAAATATGATTATCAACATCACGCAGGAAGGACAGTTGCTCTACAAGCAATATGAGGAACTGAACACGCAAAAGGCCGAACTGCTTGTTGAACAAAAATACTACAATTATATCACTGATTATCTGAAAGATAAACAGAACACTCAAAGCGTGATTGTGCCGACGGCGGTGGGCATCCGCGACCAACTGCTGATAAACTTCATTATGCGGCTCAACACGCTGAACGAAGAAGCAATGGGATTGAGAGCACAGTCGGTGAAGTCGAATCCGAAACTCGACCTGATTGAATCGCAGATTGACGGCTTGAAACTGCTGATTTCGGAAAATGTGATTAACTTGTCGAAAACCAACAACATAGCAATCAAAGACATTGACAACCGCATTGAAGACGTCAGCCGACAGATTGAGAAACTGCCGTCGAACGAGCGTAAGTTAATGAATATCAACCGAATGTTTAATGTCAACGACAAGATTTACACCTACCTGCTTGTGAAACGCGC
>Ga0247610_10004562_pt1 | contig 14811 bp, 12 predicted proteins | sample 174DNAGHGhighgp2_FD_193483 | JGI IMG/M metagenome (GOLD analysis project Ga0247610, IMG submission 193483) | Sheep rumen microbial communities from Palmerston North, Manawatu-Wanganui, New Zealand - 1742 DNA GHGhigh gp2 | ecosystem: Host-associated > Mammals > Digestive system > Stomach > Rumen... | reverse complement strand
AAACGGATGCTTCAGGAGTCATATCAGGAAGCGGCAGCTATATCTTTGGGAGTCCGCTTGAAAACAGCGGGAAACCCACATGGCATTGGATTGGTCTGTCGTGGAATTTCGGTATCGGAATCCAATATAACGACATCGCCTTCAGGATTTCGTCAGGTTATGGCTTGCTGAACCATTTTGACAAGGATTATACGGCGCAGTATATGGGCTATCCTTTGCGCATCAACAGACCCATTGTGGGTACGGTGATTTTTAGGCTGTAATGCCCGGATGGGACTAATAGGACTGATAGGACTAATAGAACCATGAAAATGAGAAGAACATGTGCTTTGCTGGTGGTGATAGCTGTCTTGTTGGCGGGATGCCAGAGTGGATGTGAGCAGGACGGAATTACACGGCCTGAAAAGAGTTCACTTGGGAGGGTAATTGACTCCCCCGCCGGACTCCCCCTGGCCCCCTCAAGAGGGGGAATGGGCACCCCCTCTCAGAGGGGGACGGACTCGCTCAAGGAGTATTATGAGCGGATGGAGCGATGGGAGATGCTGCATGGGGGGATGAGTAGGTGGGAGAGCGATAAATGAAATGTTGTAATCAGGAATTGCAACGTGTTGTAAAACAACGAAGTGCTTTTGCAAATGTTTGTAATGGCCTTTGGACTTGAAAAAACAGCGGAAATTTGCTATACTTTTGCATCATGAAATTCAATTCAAATTATCAATACCTAAAATTAAAGTATTATGAACAACAAAAAAATCAAATTCGGAACGCTGCTAGTGTTTTTGGCGGCAATGACTTTCGCCCTTCCTTGCTTGACTTCGTGCGAGTATTTTGTAGATGTCTATTTTAACGTCGAAAACCCCACCAATGACACCATTGATTTTATAGGGTGGCAAGGTACTGGGGTGGTCAATATGACAACACCATACACCAATCGGCCAGATCAGGAATGGGAGCAAACCATGGATCATGTAACAGTAAGTCTTGCGGGCAGTATGGGCGGTCCTTCAGTCGCCATTTCAGTGGAGCAGGCTTTCGCCAGTTTGTGCAATGACTACGACAGCGTGAAACTGACCCGCCGTTCAGATGGTGCCTCCACCATCACCTACCGCCATGATGAGAACGCGACGGATGCACAACGCTATTTCTTCACCCGCGAAGCGTGGAGCTGCACCCCCGAAGGCGAGACGGAAAAAGACAGGACTTACACCCTTATTCTGAAGGAGGAGATGTTTAAATAAACTGATAGCATTAAATAATGATAACAACAATGAGAAAAGTAGTATTATTTGTAGTTTCCATGTGCTGCATGGTTTCGGCCTCTGCACAACAAACCAGAGATGGACAAGAATTGCTCAAACAGATGCAAAGCAAAATCAAGCAGGTGGAAAAATGGAACCGTTACGCCAACACCTTCAGCGAGCAATTGGATAGCGTTTACGGTGACTTCCAAAAAAGTGTGTTCGGGTATGATGAGCGCTTCAACTGCGTGAAAATCGACTATTACTGGTTTGATGACAGTTGGATGTACGACTATACCGAGAAGTATGCCTATGATGAGCAAGACCGTATCACGATGATCATGGATAGCACCGAAGGCCATGCCAGTAAATCAGTATTCCTATATGAGAATGGCGAATGGATCTCAGATGAATATGAATACGAACTTGATGGTGATGAGTGGATTGCCATCGGCAAATACACCTACGAATACGATGCTGACGGTCACATGGTGCTGTCGGTAGGCTATGCTCTTGAAGAGGATTGGGTGCCCGAAAACAAGATGACATGGGAATACGAGGACGGGAAACTTCAGAATGACATCTATTATTACCATGGCGAAAACAGCTGGAATCCACTCACAAGGAACGATTACTATTACAACGCCGAAAGTCTCTGCCGAGAACAGTTACAAAGCAATTGGGAAGGAGACTGGACAGAGAGCTGGAAGGTTGAATACGAATATGATGAAACAGGCAACCGACATACAGAAACCACTTCAACCATCTATGAGCTTGACGACTGGGTTTATACCTATATGACGGAATACTTTTACGATGCTAACGGGAATTGCTATTCTTCAGCGAGTTACTACAACGACGATTTAAGGGATTGGGAACTGGAAAGCACGATGACCTACAATTATGACCTCTCGGTACCAGTGGAGACCGTTGCGGGTATCATGATGGTTTGGGACGACGAGCTGCCCATCCATAACAAGTTGCTGGATTGGGAGTTGCGTGCAAACGATGATGGCTATACCACCACATTCTATTATTCCGAGTGTGAAGGCTTGAACGAAAAACCTGGAAGCTTGTTGACTGTTTATCCTAATCCTGCCAGGGAGAAGGTTGTTATTGAAGGCGTTGAGGCTGCCGAGGTGCAGGTTTATAATGGGCTTGGACAGGTGGTGAAGAGGGTGCGGAACTCTAATGAAATCAATGTCTCAGACTTGACGGAGGGCGTTTACCTGTTGCGGATTACCAATGCTATGGGAGTTTCGCAAACGGAACGCGTCACGGTAATAAAATAAGCCACAGAGAATGCCTTCGATGAGCAAAAAACTATTTCTTCAGCGCCTCTTCGGCCTGTTTGATCGTGCCGCGCTCGCCGTTGATGAAGGCGATGACAAAGGCATCCTTGTAGCCCAAGGCGCGCACTTCGGATTGACGTTTCATGGCAGCATCCTTGCTGGTGAACTTGCCTGAGACGTAACGTAAAGCGCCGTTGTATTCATAGACGTCGACTTCTTTCACACCGCTGAAGGTCTTGTCGGGGGAAGCCACTTTCTTGTCGCGGCTGGCAAACTGCACGGTGAAATAGGTGTCGCCCACATTGCTTTTTTCGGGTTGCTCGTTTTTCTCTTTCTTTTCGTTGACGACGGGTTTACTGGTCGTGCTGTTCTCCGCCTCAAACTCGCGTTTGTATTCCTCGAAGGCGCGATAGAGCGCCAAGGCCAACTGGGTTTGGCCTTTCTCGGAGTTGAGGAACTGTTCTTCCTTGGCATGGTTGATGAAGCCTAGCTCCACCAGGATGCTTGGCATGGAGGTCTTCCAAAGTACCAGGAAACCAGCCTGCTGCACGCCGCGATTGTGGCGACCTTTGCTGGCAAACTGTTTTTGTACCTTGTCGGCCAAGTCGAGGCTTTGGCTTTGGTAGAGGCTTTGCGAAAGCGAGAAAAGGATATAGGCTTCAGTGCTGTTGGGGTCGAAGTTGTCGTAAGCGTCGGTGTTGTCTTCCAACAAGATGGCAGCATTTTCCTTTTTGGCCACCTCAAGGTTTTTCTCGTTTTTCGACTCACCCATGACGAAGGTCTCGGCACCGTATGCCGAATTCGGTGTCCCCGTGGAGTTGCAGTGGATGGAGACGAACACGTCGGCATTGTTACGATTGGCGATGGCAGCACGCTCACTCAGCTCGACGAACTTATCTGTCTTACGGGTGTAGATCACCTTCACGTCGGGTAGGTTTTCTTCGATATACGCCCCAAACTTGAGCGCGACGGCCAGATTCAGCGCCTTCTCGGTGGTCACCTTGCCCAAGGCACCGGTATCCTTGCCGCCGTGGCCCGCATCAATCACGATGGTCTGTATCTTTTCGCCCTTCTGCGCCATGGCGCACAGAGGCAGCAGAAAAATCAGGAAAAAAACACCAAATCGGGAAATCTTTCGTTCTATCATATGTATACTCAAAATTTAAATGCACAATAATTCGACATGGGACGCGGGACTTCGGGACACGGGACAGGCTCCTAAACCTGTTGGAGGACTCGCGTCTCGCGTCTCATAGTCTCGTGTCTTATTATAATGCTGTTCATATTTTCATAAAGTTCATTTGTTTATCTTTGCAGCGAATTTCAATCGCACAAAAGTAATCGTTTTCACGTTGAAAAAACGCACGATACATAAGAATTATTTTCCGAAGGTGGCATTTTGTCTGTTCGCCATCATGGTCGTGTCGTTCTGTGGGTGTAAGCAATTATCACATACTGAGAAAAATAAGCATGATTTCGACCCAGCTATGGTGGATACCACCACGAAGGTTGTCGAACGCATAGTTGACACGATTACTCTTGTTTCGGACACCATTCAACCTGATTCCACTACATTTCATGTCGCTGATTCTTTGGTTTTTTCGACCGATAGCATTGCGCTTTCCGATTCGTTGAAGCTTCCTCTTGACAGTCTTCAAGTTGACTCTTTGCTTAGTGACTCTTTGCAAAAGGTAAAACCTCAGCGCATTGAGCCCCGACGTTCGGAGTCGGCCATCGAGACCAAGGTGATTTGCTCGGCCGCCGATTCGTCGTATCGCGACATGAACCAGAAAAAAATCTACTATTATGGTAAGGCCAAAGCCCAATACGACGACATTACCCTTGAAGCCGATTATCTGGAGTTTGACCTTGAGACCAGCACCTGTACCGCCCGTGGCGTTGCCGACTCGTTAGGCAAGATCCAAGGTCGCCCCGTCTTCAAGCAGGGTGAGTCGACCTTCGAGGCCATGGAGATGCAATATAACTTCAAGTCGAAGAAAGGTATCATCACCAAGGTGTGGACTGAAGAGAGTGGGGGATACCTGCATGGTGAGCGCATCAAGCGCATGGACGACAACAGCATCAACATCCGAACGGGCGGCTACACCACCTGTGATCTGAAAGACCATCCACACTACCAGTTTAAGTTCACCAAGGCGAAAGTCATCCCCGACGACAAGATTGTCACGGGCCCGATATACATGACCATTTCCGACATTCCTTTGCCGTTGGCTTTGCCTTTTGCTATCATCCCTAACACGAAAGGCAAGAAGTCGGGCTTGGTCATCCCCACCTACGGCGAGTCGGCTAACCGTGGCTTCTACCTTGAAAACGGCGGTTATTATTGGGCCATCAACGACAACTACGACTTGCAGGTGTTGGGCGACATCTACACCCGTGGCTCGTGGGGTATTAAACCGACCTTCCGCTACAACAAACGCTATCGTTTCAACGGCTCGATGGCCTTGGGTTTTGCCGTGAACAAAATTGGTACCAAAGGTGCAGCCGACTATCAGGAGAGCACCGACTTCAAGATCCACTGGACCCACAAACAAGACCCCAAAGCCCATCCGCGGCGCAACTTCTCGGCCGATGTGAACATCGTGAGCTCCAACTTCAACAAATACAACGCCACGACGACTGCCGACCAGTTGAGCAACACCTTCAGGTCAAGTATTGCCTACCAGACCAACTTCGGCGGTAAGGTCTACCTCACCCTCAATGCCAGCCACAGCCAAAACACATTGACGCGTCAGGTGACGGCTTCGTTGCCCGAGATGACACTGACCGTCAACACCTTCTACCCCTTGAAAAACGTGGGCAAGGCAGGCAAGAAACGCTGGTACCAAAGCCTGAGCATGGGTTATACCATGAATGGCAAAGCCTACATCAACGATGTGGATACGGTGCTCTTCCGCGGCATCACCGATGACTTTGGAGGCTGGGCGAGGGAGATGTTCCGTGACCATATTCAAACCGGTATCTCCCATAGGATACCCATCAACGCCACCATCAAGCTGTTCAAGCATTTCTCGTGGACCAACAACTTGACCTTCAACGACTACATGTATTTCAAGCGTGTCGAACGCCAATGGATTCAAGATAGCGAATCGACTGGACATCTTCAGATGGACACCATCCACGGTTTCCGTAATTTGGTGGACTTCAATGCGAGCACCAACCTCACCACCAAGATCTATGGTATGGTCAACTTCGCCAATGGTCCCATCCGCGCCATTCGACACGTCTTCACGCCTACCATAGGATTCACCTACCGTCCCAACTTCGGCGACCCGAAATGGGGCATTTACGACTCCTACATCGACGGCAACGGCAAGGAACAGGTCTACAACAAATTTGCCAACGCCCTCTATGGTACGCCCTCGCAGAACCAACAAGGACTGCTGACCTATAGCTTTGCCAACAACTTGGAAATCAAGGTGCCGTCGAGCTCCGACACTATCACGGGCATCAAGAAGATCCCGATTTTGGAATCGTTCAGCATCTCGGGCAATTACGACGTGACCAAGGACTCGGTCAACTTCTCGCCTGTGTCGATTAGTGGGCGCACCACCTTGTTCAAGAAATTGGGCATCAACTACAGCAGCTCATGGGATCCTTATTCCGCCGACTCGCTGGGACGTCGCATCAACCGCTTCGAAGTCTTGGACAATGGACGCTTGTTCCGCAAGACAGGGTCCTCATGGCGATTCAGTTTGAGCTATTCCTTCAACCAGAACGACCTCAAGAAGCTGCAAGGCAAGAAAGGTAGCCAGGCTTTGCGTGACGAAATCAACGAAAACGCCAAGAAGTCGGGCAATTTCGACCCCGATGAGCTGAACGAAATCCTAGGCAATCCCAATGCCTACATTGACTGGACCACGCCTTGGTCGCTCTCGGTGAGTTACAACCTTTCCTACACGACCTCCATCGCCTATGCCGCTTTCATGGGCATTGCCACCAACACCTATGTGCACACTGTCGGCCTCAATGGCGACGTCAGCATCACACCCAAATGGAAAGTCACCTTCTCGACGGGTTGGGACTTCATCAACAACAAAATCTCCTACACTAACCTTAGCGTTTACCGCGACTTGCACTGCTGGGAGATGCGCTTCAACTGGATTCCTATCGGCAGCTACAAGAGCTGGAACTTCACTATCAACGTGAAGGCGCAGGCCTTGAAGGACTTGAAGTATGAGAAGAAGAAGGACTATCGCGATAATTAATGGCTTTAACCAAGTTAATATAGAAAAATTGATTCCATGAAAATAATCATTCTACGTTCCTCGTTCCAGACTGACGAATTTGTCAGAAACGAATATGCCGACCTGATTCAACGGTTGGAAAACGAATGCCATGCTGATATTAATATCATTGGTGACGAAATGGTAGAGACGGTGCATGCACCGTCTCTACAAACAACAATACCCGATGCATTTATGATCGCCACCGGCGGCGTGGAAAACCTGTTCAAACGCATTTGGTCGGCCATCGATGTGGAAGCGATGTGCGGCTTATCACGCCAAAAAACCGTTACGATGATTGCCGATGGGCGCAACAATTCCTTGGCCGCCTCATTGGAGATTTTGACCTATTTGGGCAATGTCGGCGTGGAAGGAAAGATTATGCATGGGACGAATGATGAGATTGTTTCGGCTGTGGTAGAGACGTTTCAGGAAACGTCTCTACAGGGCAGAATCGGGTTGTTTGGACAATCCTCGGATTGGTTGATTGCCAGCGGCGTGGACCGAGATTATCTGCGCCATCGCTACAGTATCGAAACCGTTGACATTGATTTACAACGTCTCATCGAAGGCATCAAAACCATTTCGCAATCCGAGGCTGAGGAGGTGGCACAAACCATGGTGAAACGTGCCAAGGCCGTCAAAGAGCCTTCGGATGCCGACATGCTGGGAGCCGCCAAAGCCTATTTGACCATCAAACGCATTTGCCAAGAGGAACACTTGGACGCCATGACCGTCCGTTGCTTCGATATCGTGAAAGCCTGCGGCACGACCAGTTGTCTGGCTTTGGCCCTGCTCAACGACGAAGGCATCGTGGCAGGTTGTGAAGGTGACATGCAGACGCTGATGAGCATGTATCTGGCCAAACGTTTGTGTGGCGAGGTGGCTTTCATGGCCAATCCATCGCAGCTCACGGATAAAACCTCCATGCTGGCGCATTGCACCATTCCGTTGACGATGTGCGATGAGACCGTGGTGCGTTCGCATTTCGAGTCAGGCATCGGCGTGGCTATACAAGGCTTGCTGCCTTTGACCGACTACACCTTATTTAAATGGGGTGGCCCGCAGCTGGACCGATATTTCGTTGTCGAGGCACAAGCCGTCGAAACGCCTTACAGCAACCATTTCTGCCGCACGCAAATCACACTCGATGTGAATCTGAAGCCTTATCTGCTGCAATATTCCATCGGTAACCACCACGTCATCATCCGTGGGCGACATGCCGAGGAAATCCGTGGGTTTATGCAAAACAATGGTGTTGTTGAATACTGAAATAAGACATTGTTTTTCAATTGATGGTGGAGCGGTTTTGGAGAATATTGAAGCAATTATTAACTGATAATCAAAATAATACTATTTTTGTTGAATCCAAACACAACTTAAAATGAAAAAACACATCCTTTTTCTAATGCTCGCCGTCCCGATGCTTTTTGCCTCATGCGGGACTTCAAAGTTTTTCTCCCAGAAAGCTGAAGACATCCGTCAGATTGCCTTGGTTGAACCCTATTCCAACATTACGGATGCCATTGCCGACTTTTCCACGGACTATCTTCCCGATGCATCCCGCTTTAACCAACTGCTCATCACCGACATCGTGAATTCATTCGGAATGCCTATCCAGAAGACCGTGTCAGTGGATTTTGATGCTGCCAATCCGAAGTCCAAGTTAGGCTCTTGGATGAACAATCTGGTTGATCTTTCAGCAACCACCGCCAAGAACTTGGTGGTTCCCGACGAAATCCGTGAAGCGGTTCGCAAGAGCGGTTGTCGTTATGGTCTGCTTATCACAGATGTGGGCTATTCCAAAAACGCGAGCCAGTATGCCCTGGAGCGGGGAATCGAGACTGGTATGAAGATTGCTGATTTTATCTTCAACGGGAGTGCGGATTTCTCGAAAGACACCGAAGCGTATCTCAATGGTATGTTCGCGCTGGTTTTCGACAACCAGACAGGTCAAGTGGTATGGTATGGTAGCCGTCCCAGACGTTATGAATACAATCCGCTCGACCGTGAGAGTCTGACGAAGCAACTGACCAAGCTGTTTGCGGATTTCCGATAAACTACGGTTTGCACAACATTGCACAAACGCAGTCTGTTACGTTTTTGCAGCGGTTCTTCGCCATGAGGCGTTGAATCTCCCCAAAAGGCTTTACTTTGGTAAGGTCTTTTTGCTTTATATGGAGGTCCAGAAGGTGTTTCTCAGAACGTGTAGCCGAATGAGAAATATACTCCAAAACGGTTCACCGAGGTTCTTCTCGACCAATGCGCTGTTAGTGAGACGGGGCCCAAAGGGCTGTTGTAGGAATATTTCAACCCCGCACCTTGTGCTTCAAGAGGAGTGAGCTCGTCTTCAAACTGCATCAACGGTATCATATCCCAATTGATCAACAAATTGTACATGGCAGTCAGATAGTGGTTGCCATAAAAGTTGTAACGTAAGTCTGCGCGAAACACACTGGCATTGTCGTTTGCCGACTCCACCGAACCAAAACCGATGAAAGGCATTTGGTCACTGAAATGGCGTCCAGAAATCTCACCGCCATAAACATTCCACAAGTTGAAATAACCTGGATAACCTGACACATAGCGGCCATACACTTGAGGAATGATGGTGAATCTTCCACCACCTGGTGTGATATAGGATTGTAAATTGTATGCGATATCGAAGTATCCGCTTTGTGGTTCCAAATCCTCTTCAGAAAAGGGACTCAAGTCAAAATGATAACGACCGGATAGACTGGCTTTGACGCCATGTTTGGCAAAATAGGTATCATCAAGATTGTCGAATTCCAAGTCGACAAACGGCGTAACCAACTTGTTAGACACAAAGATGACGGAATCATAAATATTACCAGTTATAGAGGAAAGATCAAATGTCGTATTGGTGTATGATACGCCGAACTTGGTGCTGAAGTTGAGCAGGTGAAACTGTGAGATATAGGCGCTTAGCTTATTCTGTTGGTAACTCAGATTGAACATCTTATCCACGATGGCCGTTGTCCTAAAATGCTCGTTGCGAAAGTCATACGATAGATTGAAATTGGCCAATGACGACCTTGAATAGGTATAAGTAAAGTTGAGACGTGGATTGTAACTCAGTTTTGCACTGAGATTGACCTTCGAACCGTTGAATTTCTTTTCATTCAGACCGAATTTGAGCAGCAGTGCCGCGCCTTCCTCGGTGTCGTAGCGAACGCCTAAGCCAAACACATGAGGCATGGCAGGCTTCATGCTGATTTCCAAGTTGTAAAAATCAGAGAGACGATTCCCCTGATGAATTGAGTCGTCTTCCTTGACTTGGTAGGTAATCTCGTCGAAACAGCCTGTGCCGCGAAAAGTCTTCATGGCGTGTTCGATGTCGCTTTCTGTATAATAGTTACCCACTTTTAGCTTGCTTTTTCGGAGGAGCCAACGACTTTCGCGGTCGCTGACATTGTTGATGGTGACGGAGCGAATCAGTACGGAGTCGTTGGCAAGGTTCATGGCATGGGGAGCACGGAGTGTCTTGCTCACGGGATGTCCTGCCGAGGCATCAACGGCTTGTTTGATGGCAAGGAGCTGGTCGTGGAACTCGCTTGCTCGCTTGTAGCCTCTACCCACCAAAGTGTCGATGGCCTCGGGAGTGAAGCTGAGCATGCCAAAGCCGGTTACATCGGGGATGATATGCACAGCGCATTTTTCGCGGTTTTCTTTTCGCTTGGCGCTTGTGGTGTTGGTGACCAGGCGAGCAAACACTTGAGGCAATGATTTCAAGTCGTTGATTGTGACATCCTTAGTGGAAGTAACTTCAACACCGATGATGATGTCGGCTCCCATTTCTTGCAGCACATCGGCAGGGAAGTTGTTCACCAAACCGCCGTCAACCAGCACTTTGTCTCCCATCATCACAGGCGAAAACACACCGGGAATGGCCATGCTGGCACGCATTGCAGTAGGCACACTGCCGCTCCTTAGCACCACTTCATTGCCTGTAATCATGTCGGTTGCCACGCAAGCAAAAGGAATGGGCAAGTCGTTGAAGTCCATCTCTTCTTGATAGCCTACACACAGGTCGTTGAACAAATTAATCAAAGAGCTGTTGTTGACGTATGCACTCGGCAACTGGCTGATAAAGGTAGAGTTGGGGTCGTGGTCAAAGAGGCTCTCGTGGCTGAATGGCACTTGAAGCAGCAAGGTGCTATTACGTTGTCTTGTCTCTTCAGACATACGGGGACGGTCGATCTTGTTGCCGATATATTCCGACCAGTCCATGCCGCTAATCAGTTCTGTGAGTTCATCGGGCGAATACCCCAAGGCATAGAATCCCCCAATGATGGAACCCATGCTGGTGCCCGCCACATAATCGACGGGAATGCCCATTTCTTCGATGTATTTCAGTACACCAATATGCGAAGCGCCTTTGGCGCCGCCGCCGCCAAGCACTACGCCCACTTTGAGGCGAGGAGGATTGATAGTGTTGTTGCTTTGAGCCCATGCTGGCATAAATGCCAAACTTAATAGAAGTATGAGTAAGAAACGTTTCATCGGTTTGAGTTTTATCAGCACAAAAATAGAAAAAAAAGAAAGGCAAAGAAAAAAATCTCTGCCTTTCTGTTCAATAAGGGTTAGTCCTTGTTGGATTTGTGATTACATATCGAGCTTCATTAAATTTAAGGAAATATTTCCATAAACGGCATGGGCGGTGCAAACGCCACCGATTTCGAGCCATTCGATAGGTTTCACTGAAAGGCCAAGACCGTAGTTGAAGTGATTATAGCGGTTTTCTACGTCATAATCATGATAAACGGAATGGTTTTCGTAATCCACATTGATAGTGCCGCAATCCGTCCAGCCTTCGGTTTCATTGCTGTAGCCAATCAAAGGGGTGACGTTCAGCCAAGATAAGACGGGAATTTTATATCCCGCATTAATGGTGAGTGCCGTATGGTCATAATACATGTCCGGGGTGATTTTATTGCCCCAACGGTGCTCAGGCGACTGATAGATAAAGTCGACATAAACGCCCATAAAAGAAGCACTTACACCACCACCAAAACCAACATAGGTTTTGTCGATTTGGCCATCAAAATGATAGCCAACCGCACCGAGGTTAAAACCGATGGTGATGTCTTGCCTGTTTTGTGAGAAATCAAGGAATTGTGCCTTGGCAGTGCCGAAAAAGACAGCCATCAAAGCTGTAAGAAGAAATGCTTTTTTCATTAGTTTTAGTTTAGTTTTAGTTTAAAAAGGACTCAAAAAGAGGGAGCCGAATGCGACTCCCTCTAGGGATTACATCATCAGGAACGACATCATCACACCAGCTGCGACAGCCGAGCCGATAACGCCAGAGACGTTAGGAGCCATGGCATGCATGAGCAGGTGGTTCGACGGGTCGTACTTCTGACCTTCCACTTCGACGACACGGGCGCTGTCGGGAACGGCCGACACACCAGCGGCACCAATCATCGGGTTGATCTTCTCCTTCAGGAAGAGGTTCATGAACTTGGCACCAAGCAAGCCGCCAGCGGTGGCCACGCAGAACGAGGCGGCACCGAGGGCAAAGATCTTGATGGAACTTGAAGTCAGGAACACGGAGGCTTGCGTCGAAGCACCCACCGTGAGACCCAGAATCATGGTCACGATGTCAATCAACGGGTTGGATGCGGTGTTTTGCAAACGCTTCACCACGCCCGACTCTTTGATGATATTGCCGAAGAACAGCATACCCAGCAGCGGCAGGGCCGTGGGGCTGATGAAGGTGGTCAGGATGAGGCCGACGACGGGGAACATCACCTTTTCGGTCTTGTTCACCATACGCGGGGCGCGCATCTTGATGAGACGTTCTTCCTTGGTGGTCAGCAGACGGATGATGGGCGGCTGGATCACAGGCACCAAGGCCATGTAGGAATAGGCTGCAATGGCGATGGGGCCGATGAGGTTGCGCGTGCCGTTCATACCGTTGGCCAAACGCGACGACAGGAAGATGGCGGTGGGACCGTCGGCACCACCGATGATGCCGATAGCGCCAGCTTCACGCAGGTTGAAACCAAGATACAAGGCTCCAATGAAGGTGAGGAACACACCCAACTGGGCGGCGGCACCGAGGATCATCAGCTTGGGGTTGGCGATGAGCGACGAGAAGTCGGTCATGGCACCGATGCCCAAGAAGATCAAAGGTGGATATACACCCGAAGTCACGCCGAAATAGAGGTAGTTCAGCACGCTGCCCTTCTGGTAAAGACCCGTCTGGAGGTTCAGTTCTCCGCTTTGGAACACACTCGTCATGAAGCTTTTAACGCCTTCGATGTCGTTGTTGTTCAAGCCATAGTCAGCCATATTGAGATGTTCGACCGACTTGATAGCTTCACTCAGCACCATGTGTTTGTCGCCCGGGTTGTCGCCGAAGACGGCCACCAACAAGGCTTTAGCCGTGTCCAAATCGAAATTAAGTGTGGCTGGATCTAGCGCTTGCAAATTGGCTATGGCATCGGCGAAGCTGATACCCGTCCCTTGGAAGAACGGGATGTTACCGCAAATGATACCCGTGCCAATCGGGATGAGCAGCATGGGTTCAAACTCGAAGCGGATGGCCAGGAAAATGAACAGGATGCCCACCAGGATCATGATGAGGTTACCGATCTTGCAGTTGCGGAAGCCGGTGAGCAGCCAGAAGTTACTCAAACCTTCCTTGAGTCGGTCTTTCGTCGACATTTCCTTAACTTCTTCTTTGGCGGCCACATGAGTCTTGGCGTTTTTGCTCTCCAGCGTGGTCACACGTTGGTTGAGGTTCTCGATCTGTTGGCCCAATTCGGCCGTCTTTTCAGCAACGATGGCGTCAGCCATCTCAGCCAGTTGGGCGTTGCTTTCCTGCGGGGTCATCTCGCTGACCTGCTCGGTCTTTCCTCCCAAGTCAGCGACCCTGGTGGCGAACATGGGGTTGTTGACCACCACAAGGTTGAGCAGCATCAGGAGTACCAACGAGCCGATGATGACCGCAGGTTTTCTGTAAATGCTTTTCTTTCCTAACATGACCTTATCCGATTACGATTAAAGTATCACCTTGGAGCACATTGTCGCCCTGGCGGCAGTTGATGGCGGTGATGGTACCGTCAGCCTCGGCCAGCAGGTTGTTTTCCATCTTCATGGCTTCGTACATGAGCAGCTTGTCGCCCTTCTTGACGGCATCGCCTTGCTTGACGAAGATCTGCATGATGGTTCCGGGAAGCGGAGCGGCCATCTTATAGCCTGCGCCACCGGCGGCGGCAGGTTTCGGAGCGGCACTTTGGGTAGGTGCGCTTGCGGCGGGCTTGGCAGCCGGACGGGCCACGGGAGCGATCACAGGAGCGGCCTGCTCTTCCATCTCCACTTGATATTCGGTGCCATTCACATTGACGGTGGCGATGTTGCCCTCAATGTTCTGGACTTCTACTTCGTATGGTTTCCCACTAATGGTGAATTTGAATTTTTTCATTGTTGTTCAGTTTAACGTTTCCAGTGTCTAACTCCGTAATTCTTGTCGTTCCACGAGGTCTGCCGACGCTCGATGGTGATGACGTTGCTCTCCTCGTCGTGGAGGTTGGTCGTAAGGTACAGGGCCATACCGATGGCAGCTTGCACCTCAGCAGGAATCTCGCCTTCGGCCAGCTTGGTCGTGGGCTTCACCGTCACAGGCTTGATCTCCTTCACCTCATTCTTCTTGGCGTCCTTTTTCTTGAAATAGGAAGCCACGCCGCTGAAGATCATCGAAAGGATGGCGAGGGCGAGGATGACGATGAGGAATCCTGCGATGGTGACGATCCAGCCTTTGGTGTAGACCCAGTCTTCGTGAGCCAACAGTAATGTAAATTGTAACAGTTTCATCGTTTCAAGGATTTACGGTTACAGCGGGATGTTCGAATGTTTCTTCTCGGGGTTGGCGAGGCGCTTCGTCTCAAGCGTACGCAAGGCGCGGATGACACGGAAACGGGTGTTGCGCGGCTCGATCACGTCGTCGATGTAGCCGAACTTGGCGGCCTCATACGGGTTGGCGAACTTCTTGGTGTATTCATCCACCTT
>Ga0247610_10004560_pt1 | contig 14816 bp, 11 predicted proteins | sample 174DNAGHGhighgp2_FD_193483 | JGI IMG/M metagenome (GOLD analysis project Ga0247610, IMG submission 193483) | Sheep rumen microbial communities from Palmerston North, Manawatu-Wanganui, New Zealand - 1742 DNA GHGhigh gp2 | ecosystem: Host-associated > Mammals > Digestive system > Stomach > Rumen... | reverse complement strand
TTGTCGATGATGATGTGGTGCTGAAACCTTTCGAGCGCAAGCTCATTCCGACTGGTCTTTACATTGAGTTGCCCGACGGCTACGAAGCGCAGATTCGTCCGCGCAGTGGTTTGGCAATCAAAAGCGGAATAACTGTTCTCAATTCGCCTGGCACTATTGACGCTGATTACCGTGGCGAGATTAAGGTTATTCTAATTAACTTGAGTCAGGACAATTTCACTATAAAATCAGGTGAACGCATTTGCCAAATGGTGATAGCCAAGCACGAAAAAGCTGAATTTGTTGAAGTTAACGAGATAAGCGAGACCGAGCGCGGTGCTGGCGGTTTCGGACATACAGGAAAATAATGATTAAAAGCATTTTAAAATCGGTTTTACTATCTGCTTTACTATTAGTGGGTTACTCATCATTCGCACAAGAGCAGGATGAAGAAGAAGAGCAAGACTTCAATTCTATATTGTGTGACGATGAGGCTACCTATACCTATAATTTGTTTGAGGCTGACAAGTATTTTCTTGAGGAAAACTTCGAAATGGCTGAAGGCTATTACCTATTGTGTTTAAACTTAAATCCCGACAATCCATTTCTATTCTATAGGCTGGCTGCCATATCGTTGCAACGCAAAGATTTAATTGCTGCCGAAAATTACATTGATAAATGCTTGAATTTCAACGATAAAAATGTATGGTATCTTTATCTTGCCGGAAGCATTTACACATTGTCAAACCATCTTGATAAAGCCGAATCGACATTTCATAAACTCATTGCAATTCAGCCCGATGAGTTTGATTTTTATGTTTGTCTGTCTGATGTCTATATTCAGGCAAAGAATTATAAAAAGGCCTTGTCGACTTACGATTTTATTGAAAAAAAATTCGGTATCGATGACCAGATTACTCTGCAGAAAAAAAATATTTACCTTCAATTAAAAAATAAGAAAAAGGCAGAAGCTGAATTAGTTAAGCTAATTAGTGCCTATCCTGATGAAGTTCATTACAAACGGCTTCTTGCCGATTTTTATTATCAGATTGGCGATATAAAGCGAGCCATAGAATACTATAAACAAATTCTTGCCGACAATCCATCCGATGGTGTCTCGCATCTTGGTTTGGCTGGGTGTTATCATTCTATCTATGATATTGATAACTTTTTCAATGAGTTAAATTATGGTTTCAATTCACTTAGTGTCGAGTCAGATATAAAAGTGAGTATTCTTGTCGATTTGACGCGCGATCCGAAAATTATAAACAATAATTTCGATAGAGTTTTCAATCTCTCCGAAATCTTAATGAAGCTTTATCCAAACGATTGTGATGTTAATGCCATTTATGCTGATTTTCAGCTTAATAAAGGTGATGTTTATGTTGCTCGTCTTGCTCTCGAGAAAGTTTTAGAAACAAGAAAAGACAAAGTGACAGTCTGGGAGCATGTGTTATTGATTGATAATCAGCTTCTCGATTGGAATTCGATGGTGAAACATAGTTCTGAGGCGATTGAATATTTTCCTTCTATGCCAGCTTTCTATTTTTTCAACGGATTAAGCAATTTTCAGCTATCGCGTTATGAACAGGCTAAAAACTCTCTTGAATTTGGCTATAAGATAATTTCTAAATCTGATCCATTGCAATCAGACTTTCTTACGTTCTTAGGTGAAGTTTATTATAAGCTCGATGATAAGGACAAGGCCTATTCTTATTTTGAAAAACTTCTTGAATTTGACCCAGATAATACAATGGTAATAAATAACTATAGTTACTATTTGTCGCTTGATAAGCGTGATTTAGAGAAAGCTCGTGAGATGTCTTTAAAAACTATTCAGATAGAGCCCGATAACTCAACTTATCTTGATACTTACGCGTGGATTTTATTTGAACTAAAGCAGTATTCCGAGGCGTTGAGCTACATTAAGAAGGCTGTTGACAACGATGGTACTCATAGTGGAGTTATTATCGAACATTATGGCGACATTCTTTATTTTAATAACGATGTCAATGGTGCCATTGAGCAATGGAAAAGAGTTAAAGTGATAGGTAACGGCAGCGATAAACTCGATGAAAAAATTGCGTCTGAAAAGTATATTGAGTAATGTGACTATCTTACTGATTGTCTTTTCTTTTTCTTGTTCACGCTCTGTTGTTTCAAGACAACGACCAATTACCGACTTACCTGGATTGGAAAAAAAAGTTGTAAAGACATGCAATTTTATTTCTTCATCAAATATTCGCTTAAAATTTCAAACTGAAATTGAGTTTGGTGGTAAAATTCAAGCATTAAGCGGTCGATTGTTCCTTTTGTCCGATACTTGCATTTTTATCAGCTTAATGTCGAATTCTCTCGGAATTGAGGTTGGCAGATTGATTGCTAATGCTGATTCTGTTTGTCTTATCAATAAAATCGATAAAACTTTTTTTTCATCTGATTACCAAGGTTTAAAATACTATAGTGGTTTAAATTTTAATCTTTTATATTCCATTTTTTCGGATTCTTACGTAAACTGCGATTCGGTTTCTTTTAATAGCAGCAATACTTACTTCATGACCGATAAGAATTGTTTTGTCGTTACCAATGTTTCTGCTGACCAAAATTCTACAAAATCGTTTTTCAGTACATTTTTCGATTCTTTTGGAAACATTTTCCGTTTTGAATATAAAAATTTAGGTAGTGATTTTTTGAGGGTTAATTATTCTAATTTTGCGCTCAAAGATGGTTTTCCTGGTCAAATGATTGTTTCAATTGGTATTGATGGGGCAAAAAGAGAATTAGAAGTTGAATACTCTGATTTTACAATTCTTAAACCTGAAAAACTGCCTACGATGAAAACAAATATTGCTAAATACAAACGTATTTACTTATAATATGCAAAGGTTCAGTGTTTTAGTCATATTATTATTGGTTTCTTTATTATCGTTTTCACAGTCGCGTCAAGATTTGGAAAAACGGAAACGCGATAATGAAAAGGAGATTAGTTACACTAACGAACTTATTGCCAAAACTGAAAAGAATAAAAACGATTCTTATAACAAACTCCTTTTAATCAATAGTAAGATTAAAAGCCGTCAGAGAATAATCGACGATATAAATTCAGAAATATTAATTATCGATCGTAACATTAAGGTTGAGCAAGAGCTTATTAATGAGCTTAATAGAGATTATGAGAAATTAAAACAGGAGTATGCGAAGGTTATAACCTATTATTATAAAAACCGCAGCAATTACGACCGTCTCATGTTCATTTTGGCTTCTGAAAGCGTCAACACTGCTTTCAATCGTTTGAAACACCTTCAACAGTATAACGATTACCGTAAACAGCAGGCTGCTAAAATTGAGATTACCAGAACAGAAATCGAAGACCGTCTTCTACAACTCGATAGTCTTAAGTCGGATAAAAAAAGCCTTTTAAACGAGCAACTTTCAGTAGATAAAGAACTTAAACGAGAAAAATCCGATCAAAACGAGATAATTCAGAAATTGGAAAAACAAAAGTCTGATTTACAAAAACAGCTTCAAAAACAGATACAGCTTGCCAATGAACTTCAGCGTGAGATTGAAAAGGTTATTGCTGAAGAACTTGCTAAGGCTAATGCCAAAAAGAATGAGCCAAATGTGTTTAAACTGACGCCTGAAGAGAAAAAACTTGCCGATACATTTTCAAGTAATAAAAAGAAACTTCCATGGCCAACTGAACGCGGAGTTATAACCGGCTTTTTTGGTGAAAATCCGCATCCGGTTCTTAAAGGAGTCTTTGTTCGTAACGATGGCATCGACATTTCAACTACCGAAGGCTCTTATATTCGCTCAATTTTTGATGGCACAGTTACCCGTGTTTTTGTAATTCCTGGCGCTCATACAACTGTCATTATTCGTCATGGCAATTATCTTTCTGTTTATTCAAATCTTTCTGATGTATTTGTAAAACAAGGAGATAAAGTTAAAACAAAGCAGACAATTGGTAAAATCTTCTCCGATAAGGACGATGGCGGAAAATCGGTTCTACAATTTCAAATTTGGAAGGAAAATCAGAAACTCAATCCCCAGGATTGGTTAGCGACGTCGAAGAATGAATGACAATGTCGAATTATTCATATTACGGATAAATAAATACATCGATAAGTATTATAAATGCTTATTAATTAAAGGTTTATTATTATTTATCTGCGTTTTTTTTCTGAGTTCATCTCTTTTTAGCTTTCTTGAGTACTATCTCATTTTTTCTTCTTTAGTCAGGCTAATTTTACTGTCATTATTTGTTTTAGTAAATGCCGCCGTTTTAGTATATTATATTGTTATTCCTTTATTGCGCCTCTTTTCTTTAGCGCCGCGTATGTCGCTTGATAAGGCGTGTAGGTTGATACAACGCGATAATCCAAATTTTAAAGATACTTTAATTAATATTATTGAGTTGCTTAAATTTAGTAACTCCGATTTGGCCACTGCAAGTGTTCAACAAAAAATAGCTCTTACTGAAAATTACAATTTTGAACAATCTCTCAGTTATTTACCTAATAAACAAACACTTCGTTTTGTTTTAATATCTGTTTTTTGCTCCCTTACATTATTTCTTATATCTCCAGTTGCTTATTTTTCCGGCTCTGACAGAATTATCCATTTCAATAAAAGCTATAACTCAGATTTAGACATAATTTTCTCAGTAGATAATTCTCATTTGGTTGTTGAGGAAGGTTCCGATTTATTGGTTATAACAAAGGTTTCTGGAAGAAATATTCCTAAAGAGGTGTTTATCAATTTTGGAAGCAGTCGAGGCGTAATGCAGGCAATCGACGATTCTTCATTTTCTTATATTTTCAAAAGTGTTAACAATTCATTTTCGTTTACACTTTCGGCAGGCGATTTTCGTTCTAGCAGTTTTACTGTAAATGTGCTTAAAGTTCCTGTCGTAAATAATTATTTAACAAATATTTACTTTCCTAAATATGTTAATAAACGCGATACTATTGTTGAAAATCAAAACATTTTAATTGTTCCACAAGGAACATCTATAAAACAAGTGTTTCGTTGTTCTAATGTTGATACTGTCCATTTTATTTCGCTGCGCGATTCTTCGATTGTTAAAATTCCTGGTTCCGATTCATGTGTCTTTGTTAAAAGAATTCTGCGCGATGAGAATTATTCTGTAGTTTTATCAAATCAAAATCTGAACCGTGATTTTATAAATTTCAAGATTTTTTGCGTGCCTGATGCTTACCCCGAATTATCAGTTTCTAAACTCGATGAACAGAGTTCAAATAATAACATTGTTTTTGCAGGGTCTATTAAAGATGATTATGGTTTCGATAAACTATTGCTGTTTTCAAATAACAATGAGGTTGCTGATACTTTTATTGTACCTATTCTAAATAATTTAACTACTCAAAACTTTTTCTATAATTTTCAAAATACTGTTTCTTCCGACATCGTCGATAAGTCAATCTCTTTTTATTTTGAATTGTACGATAACGATAGAATTAATGGCTCCAAAGTTACTCGTTCGCAGATTTTCGATTATACAATTAAATCAATAAGCAACCAGGTTTTGGAAAAGGAGGAAAGATACGGAGAAATGTTTCGAAATCTTGAATTGTCAAGACAGCTGTCAAATGAAATAAAAATGGATATTGCTGAATTGCGTAAAAATTTGCTCAATAATAACTTTAGCGAATGGGAGCGCAAACAAATGTTGCAACAGATTAACAATAAAACTAACCAACTTCAAAATTTGCTTAACGATGCCGTAAATCAAAATAACAGTTTAAATAACTCTTCAGATAAAGTTAGTGAGTTGGTTGAAAAGCAAAATCTTATGTCTGAGATATTAAACAGTCTTCTCGACGATGAGCTTAAACAAATCTTACAAGAAATTTCCGACTTGGCATCCGAAAAAGCTCAGCAGAACAACGCCTTGTCCGAAGATTTGAAAAAAAATTTTGGAAACTTCGAAAAATCTATCGACAAGAATCTTGAGTTGCTTCGTAAAATGAAAATCGAAGAAGATCTAAAACAATTTTCTTCTAATCTCGACATACTATCCGATAAACAGAAAAATATTAATCTGTCTGAAAATGCCGATTCATTAGCAAATAATGTCGATAATCAATCGCAGTTTTTCGAGGACTTGAAAAAGAAATACGACCAGATTCTTGATGATAATAAATCGCTCGAACGCCCTTTTGAAATGGAAAATTTAGGTCAGGATTTTCAAAAAATCGATTCGTTGTTTAATGCTGAAAAACAACAACTTAATGTCAATGATTTGAACAATTTTGATAAAACAAAGAATGATAATTCCGATGCTTTGAAAAATCTATCAAATAAGATTGACAAAAAAATGGATAATTCGATGGCTGATGCTGACGCAGAGGATGCCGTCGATTTACGTCAAATATTGGATAATTTGTTTGAAATTTCGTTCAGTCAAGAGCAAATAATCACTGACTATGAAACAGTTAGCTTTTCAGATCCTTTGTATCAAGAGCGAATTTTAAAGCAATCGCATCTTGTCGATAATTTCAAGATTGTCCGCGATAGTTTGTATAGTCTTTCGCGCAGGAACGTTTATTTGGGTGGTCACATTTCGAAGGCTGCGTTTTCGATTGAAGATGAAATGGAAAAATCGTGTCTAATGTTGCAGGAGAGAAATACGTCGAAAGCTGCTCGCAGCCAACGTGAGGTACTAAAAAATGCCAACGATATGATTCTGATTCTTTCCGAGTCTCTTAAGAATATCGAAAACAATTCGAGTGGTGCTGGAGGTAAGCCTATGAAAAAGCGTAAACAAAAACCTTCCGATACTAAAGACCAACTTTCTGAAATGCGTAATGCTCAGGAACAGCTTAAGAACCAAATGCGTGATTTGCTCAACCAGATGAAAAATGGCGACCAGGGCAAAAACAACGCAGAAATTGTTAAATCACTGATTCAAAACGAATTATACCAACAAATGCTCAATGAGATGATGTATAATTCGGATATCGACAGCCAAACAGCCAAAATTTTGCAGGAAGTGAAGAATTTAATGGAAAAAACTCACTCCGATTTATCGAATAAAAAGCTGTCTATTCAGACTGTTATGCGTCAGCAAAATATTGTAAATAAGCTACTTGAAGCCGAAAACTCAGAGACCGAACGTGAGCAGGATGAGCGACGTGAGGCAATTACTGGAAAAAATATTAGCAGAAACAAACACGAAAATTGGGAAGAAGACATTACATTTGAAAAAAATATCGATGTTTTAAAACAAACAAATTTGAGGCTGAATTCGTTTTATAAATCAAAATTCGAAGAATATCTCAATAGCGTAAACAGCTTGAGCAATGAATAAGGAATTGATAATACAATCGAAACTCGATAACATGTCGCTTGTCGAGAATTTCATCGACGAGATTTCAATCGCTCTGTCTATTGTTTCTGACCTCTACGGCAACTTGCTTATTTCTACTATCGAGGCAGTTACTAACGCCATTGTTCATGGAAACGATAACAATCCCGATAAGGTTGTGCGCATAAATGTCGAAAGCAATGAAAAAAAAATTACAGTCACGGTTTCTGACGAGGGTGAAGGTTTCGATGTGAGCGTGGTTCCTGACCCGACTAAACCCAATTACATTGAGCAACCAAACGGTCGTGGCATTTTCCTTATGCGCAATCTGGCTGACAAGGTGAAATTCGACAAAAACGGTTCTGTTGTTATATTAACATTCAAATTGTAAAAGTGATAAACATTTTTTTTGAGGAAACTCCTGAATTCGACTTCACAAACCTGAAAATCGAGCAAAATATCGAAAAACTTGCCGAAAGCGAAAACCGTACACTTGGCGACATTAGCTATATTTTGTGCTCCGACAATTATCTGCTCGAAATTAACCGCCAATATCTGAATCACGATTATTTTACCGACGTAATCACTTTCGACTATTCGGAAGATAATGTCATTAGCGGCGATATTTTTATTAGTGTTGACACAGTTGCCGACAACGCAAAAGAGTATAACGTTACTTTTGAAAAAGAACTGGAACGAGTAATGGTTCACGGAGTACTTCACTTGGTTGGCTATAACGACAAGTCAGATAGCGAAGTAAAGCAAATGCGCGCCAAAGAAAATCAGTATTTATCCTTATTCGATTAGCAATGTTACCAGAGTACGATGTTATTGTGGTGGGAGGAGGCCATGCCGGTTGTGAGGCTGCTGCTGCCGCCGCCAACATGGGTTCAAAGACTCTTCTTATAACCATGGACATGACAAAATTCGCCTGCATGTCGTGCAATCCGGCTATTGGCGGCATTGCCAAAGGACAAATTGTCAAGGAAATTGATGCCATGGGCGGTTATACAGGAATTGTTACCGATAAATCGGCTATCCAGTACCGGATGCTTAATCGCTCGAAGGGACCTGCCATGTGGAGTCCCCGTGCACAGTGTGACCGTGCTCTTTTCTCGCTTGCCTGGCGCGAAATGCTCGAAAACACCGCCAACCTCGATTTATTTCAAGATAACGTGGTAAGCCTGATAACAAACTCCGGAAAGGTTGAGGGCGTTAAAACCCAAGTCGGATTCCAATTCAAATCGAAAACTGTGGTTCTAACAAACGGAACTTTTCTGAACGGACTCATGCACATTGGCCTTACCCAGTTTGTGGGCGGACGTTTTTCGGAGCCGTCATCGTTGGGTTTGACAGAGAATCTTGTAAAACTCGGTTTCGAAACAGGTAGAATGAAAACCGGCACACCGGCGCGAATCGATGGCCGCACAATCGATTTTGAAAAATGCAATATTCAATATGGCGACGAGGACCCGTATTTTTTCAGTTATTCAACCGAAAAGCCGTATCACGACCGACAGATTCCTTGCTATATAACTCGCACAAATACAGCCGTGCACGATGAGTTACGTAAAGGATTTGATGAATCGCCAATTTTTAATCACACTATAGTGGGAGTGGGGCCGCGCTATTGCCCCAGCATCGAAAGCAAGCTTGTAACATTTAGCGATAAAGATTCGCATCAGTTGTTTCTCGAGCCCGAAGGATTTAACACCCATGAGTATTATATCAATGGTTTTTCATCGTCGTTGCCGTGGCAAGTTCAGTATAACGCCATTCACAAGATACCCGGTCTTGAAAACTGCAAAATATTCCGTCCGGGATATGCCATTGAATATGACTACTTCCAGCCTACTCAATTGAAAGCAACACTTGAAACAAAATTGATTGATGGGTTGTTTTTCGCCGGACAAATTAACGGCACAACGGGCTATGAGGAGGCCGCCGCTCAGGGATTGATGGCTGGCATTAACGCTCATCTTAAGAGTGCCGGCAAAGAGCCGTTTATTTTGAAACGCGACGAGGCATATATTGGAGTTCTGATTGACGACCTGATTTGTAAAGGCGTCGATGAACCTTACCGTATGTTTACCAGTCGTGCCGAGTATCGCATGCTGTTGCGCCAGGATAATGCCGATGAGCGCCTGACCGAAAAATCGTACCATATTGGCCTGGCCCGTGAAGAACAGTTGCAGCGATACACGGTTAAACACAATGCAATTTCCTCGGCTGTCGATTTTCTGTCGACGACCAACATCCGCGCCGAGCAGGCAAACCCGTTCCTCGCGGAACATGGTAGCGCAAACATTACCGAAAGCGTCAAACTTTCGCAGATTCTTTCGCGCCCAAACATTTCTCTTGCCGACATGATATCTTCTTTGCCGCAACTGTCGCCGCTTAAAGATTCAACGCGAGAGGTTGTAGAGGGTGCTGAGTTCAACATTAAATATTCGGGCTACATTGCCCGTGAGAAAAACAATGCCGAAAAATTGAAAAAACTCGAGGACTTGAAAATCCCGGCCGGATTCGACTATTCAAAACTTCAATCGATAACAACCGAGGCGCGGAGCAAGCTGGCCTTGCATCAACCAGCCACAATCGGACAGGCTGCACGCATATCAGGAGTCAGTCCGAACGACATAAACGTGCTTCTTGTTTACTTCGGCCGCTAATGTTTCACGTGGAACATTTGTTTATATAACAGCGCTTATCTTGCTGATTTATAATTTAGTATAATTAAATACTAACAGAATAGAAATCTGTGAAACAACACAATTTATATCCAAATATTTGAAACACAATGAAATAAATTAAAAAAATGCTTTTTAACGTGAAAAGTTTTTCCAACTCCATGTTTTTGTTTATGATTCCTAACATTTTTCTTGCGGAATTTGTTCGAAAAAATGACTTTTGTGGGTTGTATTCAGCATCCGAATACCCGAACTTGAAAAATCGTATATCTATTTATAATAAAAACAGTTAACCAAAACTATTTACAATGAAATTTAAAAATGTGTTTTTAACAGCTTTGCTGGCAGTTTCGGCAGCAGCGGCTGTGGCTCAGAGCGGTTTCTCGTACCAGGCAGTGGTTCGTGATAACAAGGGCGAGCTTGTAAGCAACAAGAATGTAAGCCTGCGCATTACGCTTACCGACAAAGAGGGAAAGGACAATCTCTATCAAGAAGTGCTGACAGTTCCAACCAATAACTACGGCGTAATGAGCGCAATAATTGGCGCTGCCGACACCACAGTGCTCAAGAACCTGAACTGGGGTAACGGCGTGTGGATGCGCGTTGAGATTGACGCCGCCGGCGGTACAAAATATACCGACATTGGTCTGACTCCCATTCAGGCCGTACCTTACGCACTCTATGCAGCCAACGGTGGCAAAGGCGCGAAGGGTGAACAAGGCGAAAAAGGCGATGCTTTCACTTATGCCGATTTCACTCCCGAGCAACTCGAGGCGCTGAAAGGCCCCAAGGGCGAGCCGGGTAACGATGGCATGCAGGTTGAAGGCACCGAGGGTCAGACACTCGTGCACAACGGCACCACTTGGGTGGCCACCGACCAACTCACTGTCAAGAAACTCGACGTTAAAGGCTCGGCAAGCGAGGATGCTCTTTTCGAGGTAAAAGACAAGGATGGAAACACGGTTTTTGCCGTCTATCCTAACGAGGTACGTGTTTATGTCGATGAAGATGCTACTAAGGCAAAACGCAGCGGTCTGGTTGTAACCGGCCGCAAGGCATCAAAAGATGAGAATCAGCGCGACTATCTGGTTGTTGACACCGAGGGCACGCACGTTTATATCGACCCGGAAGCTACTGACAAAGCTAAGCGCAGCGGATTTGTTGTAACCGGTCGCAAAGCATCAAAAGACGATGCAGATAACAACGATTTCTTTGCAATCAACGCAGCCGGAACCCACGTTTATGTCGACACCACCACCGCAACCGACAAAGCCAAACGCAGCGGATTTGTTGTAACCGGTCGCAAGGCATCGAAAGACGATGCAGATAACAACTTCTTTGCAATCAACGCCGAAGGCACGCAAGTGTTTGTCGATGATGAAGATAAAAGCAATTCTAAGGCCAAACGCAGTGGATTCGTTGTAACTGGCCGGAAGGCAACAAAGGATGCAGCTGACAATAATTATTTGGCAATCAACGCCGAAGGTACCCGGGTTTTTGTCGACGATGAATTAGAAAACAACACAAAGGCCAAGCGCAGCGGCTTTGTGGTTACCGGCCGGAAGGCAACCAAAGATGCAGCTGACAATAACTACTTGGCAATCAATGCCGAAGGTACTCAAGTGTTTGTCGACGATGAATTAGAAAACAACTCAAAAGCCAAACGCAGTGGCTTTGTGGTTACCGGACGCAAGGCATCGAAAGACGATGAAACAACTAACTATTTGAAAGTTGCTACCGATGGTACAATCGTCAATTTCGACGAGAATAACTCAAAAGCCAAACGCAGCGGCTTTGTGGTAACCGGACGCTCAGCCACCAAAGGCGGTGCCGCCGACTACCTCACCATCAACACCGACAGCACCCGCTTCTATATCGACGGTGCGGGCAGCTCCAAAGGTCTTGCAGTTAGCGGCCGCAGTGGCGATGGCTCGAAAGCTGGCAGCGGCAACGGCGGTTTTGCCGTTAGCGGGCGCGATGGCTCGAAAGGCACAGGCGCCAGCAACCTCTTCAATATCGACCTTGCCACCGACGCCAAAACGCTCAACGGCGAGAACCGCGTTTACTGGTATCCCGAGAAAAATGCCTTTATGGCTGGAAATCTGAAAGTTGAAAATGCAAACAAAGTGGGCACAAACTCATTCAACGCAGGTTATCAGAATATAGCAAGCGGCAACTACTCGCAGGCATTGGGTTATCAATCAACCGCCTCGGGCGAGACTTCAACGGCCATTGGCAACCAAGCAAAAGCCACAGGCAAAAGCTCGTTTGCTTTCGGAAAACTGACCGAGGCCACAAACGAAAACGCAGTGGCCATCGGTAACACAGCAAAGGCCACAAGTGCCAATGCCTACGCTTTAGGCTTGAACAGCACCGCTTCGGGCTCAAGCAGCTACGCATTTGGCTCGTCGGCTCAGGCCATTAAAAGCAACGCTTACTCGTTTGGTGCTTCGGCACAAGCCACAAACGAAAACGCAGTGGCTATTGGCAACACAGCAAAGGCTTCTGGAAAGAACGCCTACGCATTAGGTTTGAACAGCGCCGCTTCGGGCGAGGGCAGCTATGCTATTGGCGAGGGCGCAACAGCCAGCGGCAAAGGCAGTTTTGCTTTAGGAAGAAGCGGTGATATAAGCGGAACAATTGTTGCCGCCCCAAAAGCCACAGGCGATTATTCCTACGCAATTGGCCCTGGAGCAGAAGCAAGTGATAATAGAGCAATTGCAATAGGTTATAATTGCAAGGTTAAGAAATGGAATTCCGTTGCTTTAGGTTGGAGCAATGTGGTTTAACTACGAAAACTCATCCGCTATAGGATTTGATAATGTGATAAATGGAAAGAATTCCGTTGCCATAGGATTTAATTGTTCGACAGGGGCTCCTTATTCCTATTCTTTCGGACGCCTGGCAAAAGCAAATAAAACATATTCAGTTGCCATAGGTTTCAACGCAACGGCAAATTCAGCTTCTGAAGTTGTAGTTGGTACGTGGAATGATGAGGAAGGTGCTACTACAGGAAGTGTTGACAGAGATTCACCTAATAGCAGAGCGTTTGTGGTAGGCAGCGGATGGGAAGAGTGGCCTGGACCAACTATTCACAAGAGAAATGCCTTGGTTGTTTTACGAAACGGAGATATGACCGTAACAGGTAATGTAACTTGTGTAAGCGTGAACCAGACATCTGATATTCGTTTGAAAAAAGATATTCAACAACTCGACAGTGCATTAGAAAAAGTGTTGAAACTGAGAGGTGTATCGTATTACTGGAAGAACGCAGAGGAGCTGGCCACCGTCCGTGGCAAAGAAGTCTTCGGTTTCGATGACAAGAAGCACATTGGCGTCATAGCACAAGAGGTTGAGGAGATTCTGCCCGAGCTGGTTGTAACCGATAACGATGGCTTCAAGTCTGTCAAATACGAGAACCTAACGCCCGTGCTCATCGAGGCCGTGAAAGAGCAGCAGGCAATAATCGATGCGCAGAACAAGAAGATAGAGGAGCTGGAGGCCAAAGCCAAAGAGGTGGATGAGCTGAAAGCGCAGATGAAGGAGATTTTGGAAAAATTGAAATAATGCGTGTAGGGACGTGGCGTGCCGCGTCCGCAAAACCAATCCGCGTCAAATGTAGAGGCGTCACAATGTGGCGTCTCTACGTGTTTTGTGGCGGTGCGTTTTTTAATTGCACGCCCTGTCGGGCGGTTTATCCCTAACCAAATGAACCCAAAATGAATCCAAACAAATTCGGTTTAGTTTGGATAAGTTTGGTTAGAGAAAAAATCTGTGTAAATCAGTGTTTTCTGTGCAATCTGTGCGAGTTTTTTAATTGCATGCCCTGTCGGGCAGAAATTTTTAGAAAATTGATTCAGAAATTTATATAAAATTCTAATAATCTTTTTTTGCGCTAACCAAACGAACCCAAATGAAATACAACAAATTCGGTTTAGTTCGGATAAGTTTGGTTAGAAAAAAAATCTGTGTAAATCAGTGTTTTCTGTGCAATCTGTGCGAGTTTTTTAATTGCATGCCTTGTCGGGCGGAAATCGGAAACAAATTTTATAATCAATCTAAAAGAAAACGCGCCACAAGCAATTGCCTGCAGCGCGTTTTAACCTAAACAAATTATTTAATTAACCAATTAAATCTCTCAAATTATCAACTAATTATTCAATCAAACTTCTCTCATTCAATCCTTCAATCCTTAAAACAGCGTAAACGCCGCCGTCAGGCCAGCCATCACGATTGAGACCATACTCATCAGTTTGATAAGAATGTTGAGCGACGGGCCCGAAGTGTCTTTGAACGGGTCGCCAACGGTGTCGCCAACCACGGTGGCCTTGTGGCAGTCAGAGCCCTTGCCGCCGAAGTTGCCTTCTTCAACATACTTCTTGGCGTTGTCCCAGGCACCGCCTGCGTTGGCCATAAACACGGCCAGAACAAATCCGCAGCCCAGTCCGCCAATGAGCAGGCCAAGAACGCCGCCCACGCCAAGAACCACGCCGACAACTATCGGAACAATGATTGCCAGTAGCGACGGGAACAGCATCTCGTGCTGTGCGCCTTTGGTCGAAATCTCAACGCAGCGTGCGTAGTCGGGGTCGGCCTTGCCTTCCAGAATGCCCTTAATGGTGCTGAACTGACGGCGCACTTCTTCAACCATCTTCTGCGCGGCGCGTCCCACGGCGTTCATCGTCAGGCCGCAGAACAGGAACGCCATCATTGCGCCAATGAAAACGCCCACCAGCACAATCGGGTTCATCAAGTTCACGTTGTAGGCTTCCATAAAATCGACCAGCGTGGCCTTTGCGGCTTCAACACCGTTC
>Ga0247610_10004559_pt1 | contig 14816 bp, 14 predicted proteins | sample 174DNAGHGhighgp2_FD_193483 | JGI IMG/M metagenome (GOLD analysis project Ga0247610, IMG submission 193483) | Sheep rumen microbial communities from Palmerston North, Manawatu-Wanganui, New Zealand - 1742 DNA GHGhigh gp2 | ecosystem: Host-associated > Mammals > Digestive system > Stomach > Rumen... | reverse complement strand
CCATGACTCTTGTCATCGGTATAAAGCTCTGGTTTCTTGTAGCGATTAAAACTCTGACTGTAAAAGTTGCGTGTCATCACAGCCTCGCCATAGCCACCGACATGTAAGCGTGATAAAATATCTGTCTGTTTCTCTTTCTGTGTCGCTTGTTGTGTGGCACCCGTTATCGCATCCACATCTTGTGCTGTCGCAGTGAATGACATATAAATTGTGAATAGTATTATTACCGCTCTTCTCATCTGTACCTGTTCGTATGTTAATATGTCTTTTTAATGATACTCTGTTATTTTGCGGCTGCAAAGGTACGGCGAAAAGTATAATATGGCAATACCTAAAAATGGTGAAACAGCCTTTTCTCACCATTTTCAATCCACTTTGCTCTTCAAAAATACCTAATTGTGATTATTGTACATATCAGAAAATATGACTACCTTTGCACCCGATAATCATTTGTTGGTAGTGAATAGTGAATAATGAATAGGGAATAGTTATGAAAAATCAGAAGATGTATGAGGCGGACGACAAGATGATCTCGCTGATTCGCGATAATTACGATCTGTTGCAGATGCTGGGGAGTTTCGGCATCAGCCTTGGATTTGGCGACAAGACGGTTAAAGAGACATGTGAGGATAATGATGTGGACACCTATACTTTCTTGGCGGTGGTCAACTACAGCATCAATGGAAACGGGGATTTCAATACCGATGAACAGTTATCCGTTCCCACACTGTTGCACTATCTGGAGGCCTGTCATGCCTATTTCCTTGACTTCCAGTTGCCTTATATCCGTCGTGAGTTGCAAGAGTCGCTTGACGAACGCGAATCCCTCGCCAAACTCATCCTGCGGTTCTATGATGAATATGCCCATGAGATACGCCGTCACATGAAATACGAGCAGAAGACACTGTTCCCATACGTGCAGTCATTGATTGACGGACACCCTGCTAATGATTATAACGTGGAGACCTTCTCAAAACACCACGGTGCTACCGACAAGAAGCTGCGCGAATTGAAGCTTCTCATTATCAAGTACCTGCCTCAGGACGGTCTGCATAACAACCAGCTTACCGCCACCCTCCACGACATCTACGAAAACGAGGTGTGGCTCCGTCAGCATGCGATGGTTGAAGACGATATTTTCGTGCCTGCTATCCGTCGTCTGGAGCAGTTGACTAAACAGAGTGATGTGACACGTAACATCTCCGACATGGTGTTTAAAGCTGGGACAGGTCAGAATCCCGATGCGCTCAGCGACCGCGAAAAGGATGTGATTATCTCATTAGTACAAGGTATGTCGAACAAGGAGATTGCCGATCACCTCTGTATTTCTGTGAATACCGTTATCACCCATCGTCGTAACATTGCCCGCAAGCTTCAGATTCACTCCCCCGCAGGTCTCACCATCTACGCTATCGTCAATGGTCTTGTCGATATCTCGAGTGTAAAGCTATAAAACAGGTTAGAAGTATTTGGTGATTCTTGCTTTCTGGAAGTTATTCATCTCGTTCATCATACGGACGGCAGAGTCGATGATAGGGAAAGCACAAAGGGCACCTGTCCCCTCCCCTAACCGTAACCCTAAATGCAACAAGGGGCGTGCATCCACTATGTCAAGCATCATTTTGTGACCGGATTCATCGCCACAATGCGTAAAGATCATATAGTCTTGAGCTGCAGGATAAAGTCTGATAGCTGCGATAGCACAAGCTGTCATGATAAAGCCATCTATTAATATAATAAGGTGATGCTCAGCAGCTCTCAGCATCGCTCCAATCGCAGAAATCATCTCGAAGCCTCCGAAATATGTCAGATGGCTGATGGTTGATGGCTGATGGATGGATGCTTGATAGTTTTTGAGAGCCTTTGATAATACTTCATATTTATGACGGATACCATCGTTATCGAGGCCAGCACCAGCGCCGATGCAATTTTTCAGAGGAATGTCGCCAAAGATACTCATCCAAATGCTCGAGGGCGAGGTGTTGCCAATGCCCATTTCACCAATACTAAGAATGCGACAGCCTTCAGCTATACAATCGTCAACAAGGTCAGAACCAATCTGAATCGCACGATCAAACTCCTCTTCGCTCATGGCTGGCTCATAGAGGAAGTTCTTGGTGCCGCGAGCAATCTTGCGGTCAATGATGCCATCAACATCCGAAAAGTCGTAGTCGACACCAACATCAACGATGCGAAGCTTGAAGCCATGCTGGCGACAGAACATATTGACGCCGCCACCACCACGAGTGAAGTTGATCATCTGTTGCCAAGTGATCTCACGAGGCGAGACACTGACTCCCTCGCGCTCAATACCGTGATCGCCACCTAAAAGCAGATGACAAGGATGTGCCAGAGATGGCTCTAATGTCTGCTGAATCAGACAAATCTGCATCGCCAACTCTTCCAAACGTCCCAAAGAACCTTTGGGTTTGTTCAGGTTGTCGATCTTCTCCTGAATCGCTGCCAGCATCGACCTGTCTATAGAGGATATATTGAATTCTTTCATGGAATACAACTTTGTTTAAATTTTAACGACAACAGAGACAACTTAGGACAACTCTTTGTTGTCATCTGTTGTCTGAGTTGTCTTTTATTTTAATGGGTATGCCCGAAACCATAAGTATTACTACATCGGCTTTGGAGGCAATATACTGGTTCATCCAGCCTTCGAGATCCGTAAATTTTCGTTGGATGGCATTTTCGCTGACACCACCAAGACCAATCTCGTTGGTGACAAAGATATAGGTGGCATCAGGCTCCGTGAACTTATCGAACTCAGCCTTAGCCAATTCAAGCGACTTATCGACGTCAGAATTGTTGGCGAAGAAGAAATTGGTGAGCCAAAGGGTCACGCAGTCGATAACAATTACTCTGCCCGTCATATCGTGAAGGCTCAACTGCGTTTCTTCTTCGATATTTGTCCACTGAGGACCGCGACGTTCCTGATGCTTGCGAACACGTTCACGAAACTCCTCGTCCCAGATATGGGCTGTGGCCATATAGACAGGATTCGGACTCAGACTCAACGCCAGTTCCTCAGCCTTCGTGCTCTTGCCTGAGCGCTGGCCACCAGTAATCAGAATAATCTTTCTCATAGCGCACATACCACTAAATATACCGTCAGCTCTACCAACAGACAGACGGCTCCGCAACAGTCACCCGTATAGCCACGAAGCTTGTTCCAGATGAGCAGATAGAGGAAATACATCACCAAGCAGGGGATAAAGATGATCATCTCCCACGATAGCCCTGTATACCACAGATACAAGCCCATTGGCAACAATCCTTGTACGGCGAGACTGATACCCGCCGGCCATTCAATCTTCCGATAAATGGTTTTGTTCTTCGCCTCTTCCTCCCGTCTGGCGTAGGGCATCATAATGATGAGTTCAGCAGTTACCATTCTGGCGTATGGAGTTGCTGCCAGAATAGTCAGAGCAGCCATCAAAGGGGACATTGAAAGGAGTGTGGCAAAGAGCAACAGATGGTAAAGGAGAAGTCCGATGACACCATAGGTGCCAATATGCGAGTCTTTCATGATGGTGAGGATGCGCTCGCGATCTGAGCCTCCACCTCCGAAACCATCTAGGAAATCAGCCAAACCATCCTCATGCAAAGCACCTGTGATCAACAGTCTTACCGCGATGGCCAACAGGACTGCAACAGCATATGGCAACACGAGACTTCCGAAGTAAAGCGTCGCAGCCATCAGACCTCCAGTGAGCCAGCCCGTCAAAGGCCAATACTCAACAACAGACTTGTAGCTTTCCTTCGACGGTTGATGCAGTCGCCAGAAGGGCAATCGCGTGAAAAAGATGAATGCGGCCCAAATTCTGTCATACCAAAGGCTATGGGTAGGCGAGCCTTGCTCGGGATTTCGGGTTTGGTCGATATTTATTTGCATATTATTCGAATTTGCTTGCAAAAATACAAAAATATTTTGTACTTTTGCAGACAAATAAGAAATATTGCTCAAGAAATGAAGAAAACAGCTTTTTTGTTGGTTATTGCTGCCGTACTTTGTGCGTGTTCTGGGAAAAATTCACAGTCGCAGACATCTGCTGATACGGCATCAAGTGATTCTGTCGTTGCAATCGATGTAAAATATGCCACAGGCTTCAGTGTGCGAGACTCCGCTGATATCCGTCTGGTGGATGTTGGAAAGCACGACCACTTTGCTTTGGTGCAGAGCGATGACGTAAGTGTACCTTCTGGCTATACAAAGATTCGTGTGCCTATCAAGAATACCATCTGTATGACGGCCTTGCAGTTGTCGAACTTCACCATTCTCGATGCTCATGATGTGGTAAAGGGCATCACAGGCACGAAGAACCTCTTCAATGAGGATATCTTGGCGCGTGTGAAAGACGGTCGTATCGTGAAGATTGGCATGGAGGGCAACTTCGATACAGAACTAGTGCTGGCTGCCAATCCCGATGTCATTTTTATCTCACCTTCGAAGCGTGGTGGCTATGATGCCATCAAGGAAACGGGCATCACGTTGGTGCCTCATCTGGGGTATCAGGAACTGGATCCGTTGGGTCAGGCCGAATGGATCAAGTTCGTGGGGATGTTTATCGGCAAGGAGCGCGAGGCCAACGAGGTATTCGCTGGTATCGAGAGCCGCTATAATGATCTGAAAGAAAAGGCCAATAAGGCGGAAACTCATCCAACAGTGTTCAGTGGTGAGATGCACTATGGTAATTGGCATGCCGTTGGGGGTAAGAACTATCTGGCTCAGATCTTCCGCGATGCTGGTGCAGAATATGTTATCAACGACGAAGAGACAGCTGGTGAGGATCTGGAATTTGAGAAGATGTACGCGCTCGCTGCCAAAGCCGACTACTGGCGCATCCTGAACAGTTTTCCTGGCGATTTCACCTATGAGGCTTTGAAAGCTTCAGAACCTCGCAACGAACTCTTCAAGGCTTTCAAGGAGAAAAAAGTCATCTACTGCAACATGAAGCAGCAGGCCTATTACGAGATATCTCCTGTCCAGCCTGAAGTACTGTTAAAGGACTTCGTGGCCATCTTCCACCCAGAACTCGTAGAACCTGATTATCAGCCCACCTATTACAAACTGTTGAAATAAGTAGATAGAAGAAGATATATGAAGATAAAAGGAGTTAAAGGACAATACTTGGGTAATTCAAGAAGGCGGGACAATCGTCTTCTATCTTCTTTTGTCTTCCTCTATCTCCTTCTATCTTCTTTAATCATCATCCTAATGGTAATCAACCTACTCATTGGATCGGTTAAGATTCCTGTGGCGGATGTATGTCGTATCCTGATGGGCGATGACTCCAACGAGATATGGACGAACATCATCTTCAGCAGTCGTCTGCCTCAGGCATTGACAGCCATCATGGCTGGTGCAGGTCTTGCTGTCAGCGGACTTCAGATGCAAACGGTCTTCCGTAATCCTTTGGCTGGTCCTTCTGTATTAGGTATCAGCAATGGTTCTGCCCTTGGTGTCGCTTTTGTAGTCTTGTTGTCAGGGAAAATAGGAGGAGTAGCCCTCTCCCGTTTGGGCTATCTGGGTGATGCAGCTATGAGTGTAGCAGCCATCGTAGGCGCGATGGCTGTATTGTTGCTGATACTCTGGTTGTCTCAGAAGGTGAAGGGCAATGTCACCTTATTAATTATTGGTGTGATGATAGGTTATCTGGCCAATGCCATTATCGGTGTCTTGAAGTTCCTCGCGCCTGAAGAAGATGTCAAGTCGTTCGTCGTTTGGGGGCTGGGATCATTCTCGAGAGTATCAGGCGACGAGATGGTGTTGTTTATTGTACTGATGTGTATCTTGTTGCCTTTGGCTTGTCTGTTGGTGAAGGATATGAACCTGATGCTCTTAGGCGACCGCTATGCATCGAATCTGGGGCTGAACATCCGTCGCAGTCGTATGCTGGTGATTGTTTCCTCAGGCATATTAGTCGCCATCGTCACAGCCTATTGCGGACCAATCATGTTCATCGGACTGGCAGTTCCTCATCTGGCTCGTGCCATCTTCCGTACTTCCGATCATCGCACCCTGATGCCCGCCACAGCCCTTTGTGGTGCTGTGCTCGCTCTATTCTGTAACTTCATCGCTCGTATGCCAGGCTTTGAAGGTGCCCTGCCTGTCAATAGTGTTACAGCCTTGGTAGGCGCTCCTGTCATTGCTGCCGTTCTTTTTGGCAAACGGAAGAACGAAATAGGAGAATAAGACTACATATTACACGAATTAAAGGATTTCCTTGATGTCGCAAAGGTTGTCCACAACGAAAGTGAGATCTTGTGGGAACTCTTCAGGAGGGACCTGCCAGCGATTGAAGAGCATCGCATCGAGGCCAGCATTGAGAGCGCCAAGAATATCGCTCTGCAGATTGTCGCCTATCATGAGTGTAGCTTCGCAATTGGCTCCAGATATTTTGAGGGCATAATCGAAGTAGGCTTTCGAGGGCTTGTTAACACCAGCATCCTCACTCAAGATGATGGTGTCGAAATAATCTCTAAGTCCACAGGCGTCAAGTTTTTTGTACTGCACTTCGTGGAAACCATTGCTGCACATGTGCATCCGATAGCCCTTTCGTTTAAGGTAGTCCATCAGTTCGTGAGCGCCTTCGATGACGCCAGGCTTCGAGGCGCAAAAATCCAGAAACTTATCGCTGATTTCCAAGCATAGTTCTTTTGTAATCTCAATGCCCTTGCCTACACTTAAAGGGCGACGGAAGCGCTCTACAATCAGATAATCACGCGTGATTTCGCCTTTGGCGTATTGCGTCCAAAGATCGATGTTGGCAGTCCAGTAGGCATCGTAAAATACTTGCGGATCTTCGAAATAGCGATCCAAATGGAAATACTCAAATGTCTCGCTCAAAGCAATGACCGCATTTCCATGCGTGTCATAGAGTGTATCGTCGAAGTCGATAAAAAGGTCTTTATATTTCATATATCTTTCCGTTGTCGTCAATCAATAATATCGTGAGTTCGCCGTTAGGCAAAAGAGGCAGGCAATGCTCAGCACAATGACGTATAACTGTCTGTGCAAAATCCTGCAGCCGTTCTAAAGGGATTCTCTCCCATAGTTCTCTGGCCAACGTGATGTCGCTGATGTCAATGGTGATGCCAGATTCCTGGAGCATCTGCTGGATAAAGCCGAGATCCATCGTGGTCTTGCGACTATGGGTGTCGAGGTGTCCTGCTGCGAGTTTCACGGCTTTGCCCAGCATCACACCAAGCGTCACTTTTGGAATATTGAGTTCATGGGCAATCTTCAACGTCTCGCCGATATAGTTGCCATATTCCACAAACGCTTGTTTTGGCAGCTCTGGATAGAGTGCCTTCACAAATCGCTCACTCTTGCCGCCGCTATTAATCACCACACGCTCTGAACCTGAGGCCTTTGCTACTTCCATACACTTACGGATAGAATCGATAAACGCCTCTTCGCTGAATGGCTTGACAATACCAGACACACCAATAATCGAGATGCCTCCCTCGATACCCAAACGGGGGTTAAAGGTTCTCTTGGCAATCTCCTCGCCATCAGGAACAGAGATGGTGATACGAACATCTTCTTGAATATTCTGTCGCATCATCTCCCTCGGAGCCTTATTAATTGCAGCCTCACCAGGAGGATAATCGAAACCTGGCAAGGTGAAGCGCCCTACCCCTTCGCCTCCAACGATTTCAAATTGCTCATTTGTTTGGACTTTCGCCCTGACCTCGATACCATTCGTCACATCTGGGTCATCGCCGGCCTCCTTGATGCAGTACGCATAATCCTCGCCATAACCCACCGCCACCATAATCGTCTCGCCATCAGGCAGTAACACGGATACCTCCTCAGGCGTCTCACCTTTCACCAGTCTGATGGTCGCAGCAATCGCTGCTGCTGTAGCACATGTTCCCGTGGTAAGTCCGCTATGCAGAGGATAGAACTCTGGCAACAGTCTCTCCACCGCCCTTCGCAATCCGTAGGGGCCGTTGACACAATCCCCCTGTGTCAACTCTGGGCGCTTGAGGGCGATGATACGCATGCCTTTGGCTCGTGCAGCAGCTACTTTCTCGCAGAAGCCTCCACTAAGACCACTTTCTTTCAGAAGAATAGCATCAGCATCCACATCAATCTTGTTGCCATCCTCATAGAAACACAGCTGATTGTCGGTAGCCCCTTGCTCTTTCGCCAAGACAATCGACGACTCGCGGTTCAGAATTCGGTAGAAGACTTTGATTCCTAATGCCTCCAACCATTTCAGCTTGCTGATGCTCTGAACGCCCGTTGTAGCGAGCAATGTGTGAATATCCGTAGGCACCTGCGAATAGTCGTCAATCCACATGATATCTGGATCACGAGGCGGATAGATCCTCTCATAGCGGATAACGGGAATCTGTCTGTCGGAAGCCACTGCAGCAATCGTCTCATGCAGTCGAGATGCAAACGGATGGGCTGCATCCACGATGAGACGGATACCGTGCTCTGAAACAAAGGCCTTCATTGCCTCAGCATCCATTGCTCCATCAATGCTTTGACCATGATGCAGACTGATATCTTGCTCCCCCGTCTTCGTACTATAAAAGAAAGGTGATCCTGCCTCTTCGAGCACTTCTGCTGCCTTGCGACCTTCCGTTGTTCCTCCGAATACCAGTATCATGATGGATCTTCCCCTTTTCTAAACAGGTGAGTAAAGTGCTTGGAATAGAGTTCTGATAGTCCCTGACGATTATCAATCGCCTCGCCTACAACGAGCATCGTGGTAAGGGTGAGTTTGTTGTCATGGACAATCTTCGCGAGGTCTTTCAATACCCCTCGATAAATTTTCTGATCAGGCCATGTGAGATGATAGCAGGCAGCAACGGGCGTATCTTCTGGATATTCCTGCAAGAGTTCCTTCTGCACATCATCGACGATAGCAGCTGAGAGGAAGATGCACATTGTGCTCTGGCTCTTGGCCAACAAGTGCAACTGCTCCTTCTCAGGCATTGACGTGCGACCTTCACCTCTCGTTAAGATAATAGTCTGCGTGCGCTCAGGAATCGTAAACTGACTCCTCAACTCTGCTGCTGCAGCGAGGAAAGATGAGATACCTGGCGTGATATGATAGTCCATCTGATACTCATCGAAGAATGCCATCTGCTCCTGAATAGCCCCAAAGATACAAGGATCGCCTGTATGCAAACGAACGATGAAATGGCCTTTATCGTAATGCTCCTTCATCAATGCGCATTGCTCTTCGAGATTCATATTAGCAGACGAACGAACCACAGCACCAGACTTATGGCATTCTGTCAAAGCCTTTGGCACCAGCGAACCTGCATATAATATTAGGTCGGCCTTCTCCAGCATCTTCCGTCCTCGGACACTCACCAGATCAGGATCGCCAGGCCCTGCACCAACAATCTCAATATGTCCCTGCTTCTCTCGCAGATATTTGTAGTCGATGGCGAGGGCAGCCGTCCAGTTCCTGCCCTTTACTTTAGGAACGATCAGCTTTCCATGATTCGATCCCAAGATGGCAGCAGCCTCACAGACACTGGGTGTACCCACATGCTTCTGAACGGTCTTGCTGGGATTGGGCACCTCAACCTTGGCGAGTTCCTCTGCTGTGTAGAACACCAGCTCTTCTCCTAAATCATCGACGAGCATTGCACAAAACTCTTCATCCTGCTTCACATCGATGGTGCAATAGCGTTTGTAGCAAGGCAACACACCAACCTGACTCATGGCCTCGTCAATTTCATCGTAAATCTCCTCATAGTCATCAGGATGATGGGCGAGTCCAAAGCCCAAAGCTGCTATCATCGGCACGAAATGCAGTTCGAGAACACCGTATGGTACACAGAGGTTGTAGGGCGTCACCAGGATGACCAGCTTATACTTCTTGGGATCTACCTCTTCGAGACTTTTCACGACAGTCACATGCTCAGGCAATGTCTTCTCCAGATAGTCCGTACCCTCGTCGCATATTTCCATCAATAAGGCTGTAGGCTCGCGATTAACGAAAGCGAAGATACACTCATTCATGTCGTCGTCGCTGGCGATGGCCCAGTTGAATCGTTCTGCTAAAGTGTCGAGTGCCCATAGTCCGGCATTGTCGCTCTGGGTGGTGATGACCTCGCGGGCGCCTATCATCGCTGCAATGTCTCGCGTCAGATTGTTGGCACCGCCTATATGTCCGCTCAGCACAGAGATAGCATTCAGTCCCATACTGTCGACACATACCACAGCAGGATCTTCGTGCTTATCCTTGATATAAGGGGCGATCGTCCTCACACAAATCCCCATCGCGCCGATAAACACAAAGGCATCGAAATCCTTCCAACGCTTACCAACATCCGTCCGACTGATAATTTGAACTTCGTTCTTCTGAGCAAATACTTGACTCAGCAGCAAACGTGCAATATGCTTGCCTTCTTCTGATATCTGTATTATTGCTATCTTCATGTCCAACCGCCTTTATTTTTCCTCAAGCGGGGCCTGCTTCAATTGTTCAAGGGCTCTGCAGAGCTGGTCAGGGCAGGAAGTGCCTTTTGTGCCACAGCGGATGCCATCAAGGCGTTTGATGACGTCGTCGATATGCTGGCCGCGAACCAACTGGCCAATACCCTGAAGGTTACCATTGCATCCTCCCAGGAAAAACACTTGCTGAATCACATTATTCTCGTCGGCAGTTACATCGATCAATTTCGAGCAAGTGCCGTGAGTTTCATACTGTACATGCTTTGTTTTCATACTTTACTATCTTTTAATTTTTAGTATCCCTATTGGATTATAATCGTTGAGTTGAATATGTAAAGGCGGCTCTTGTCGCAAACCAAATTCCTGACAGGCTTCGTTCCAGAGTTGGCGACTGTCGGTATGAACTTTTGGAGAAGTGACGCTGTTGAAGACGATGACGCCATCGTCTGATAAGACCGTCAGGATCTTAGCTATGATTTCCTTCAGACGGCCTCCATGTCCTCCGATAAAGACGGCATCAGGACGAGGTAACGAAGAGATGTCCGTTTCGAGAAAATCGCCGATGTGGATATCGATACCTGGCGCTCCGAAGCGACGGGTGTTTTCGTTAATGATGGTTTCGCATTCAGGACGGATCTCGAAGGCGCAGATTGTCAGATGAGGGAATTGCATACGAGCCTCAATCGACACGCTGCCTGTACAGAAGCCGATATCCCAGAAGACGTGATGCTTGGGAAGTTCAAGAGCCTGAAGCGTGAGCAAGCGAATGGGCATCTTGGTGATCATCTTTTCGCGACCATCGAGCAGGGCGAAGTCCGCGTCAGGAAGGCCAAATGTAAGTTTAGAGTGGAGAGTGGAGAGTGGAGCGCTCGACCTCTGGTCGCTTGCTACCGAAGGGACGCAAGAATTTGCTACCGCTATGACGCAGTTGGGATGAGAGAAGTCACGATGGGTGGCTTCTTCGAGGGAAAGGGTAGTAACTTTTTCCAAAGATGGATTTCCTAAATGCTCACCAACGGACATCTGATAGGAATCGTAGCCATAGTCGAGCATACGCCGGGCAATGGCAGATGGTGTATGTTCGCGATCTGTAAGGATGCCGATTTTGGGAGCTCTTTCGATGAGGGCTTTATCGAATTCTGGCCAAGGACGACCTGTCAATGAGACAATCCGCATGTCGTGATAAGGCATTACGAGGCGATGGGCCAACATCTGCAGGGAGTTGAAGGTGGGATAGACAACAATCTCTGCCTCAGGCATCTTGCGCTTGATAGTATTGGCAAAGCCGAAGAAGAGAGGGTCGCCAGAGGCGAAGATGATAATAGGTAGTGAATAGTAAATAGTGAAAAGTGAATAGTATTGCTCAAAGACAGCGTCGAGGGGAACGGTGATGTCAATCCACTGGGCATCTGCAGGTAGAAGTGGCGCGACAATCTCATGATGACGCTTGCCACCAGAGAAGACCTTTCCCTGTTTGATAATCTCTACCACTTCAGACGAAAACCAAGGCTTTGGATTATCCGAAATCCCTATGACTATAAACTTCAATTCTTCAATTTTTTAATTCTTTAATTTTATCAAAGGTCGCGTCCTGGTTTAAGTTGTGCTGCATCGTCAAAAGTGAGAATCGCATTACAGAGGGTTGCTGCAAGGTTAGAGCCTCCCTTCCTACCCTCAACAATAATCTTGGGAATGTCTTTAAACGGCTTCACCATGTGCTTCGATTCCCTGACATGCACAAATCCCACGGGGGCAGCGATGATTCCTGCAGGATGAGCCTTACCCTTGCGAATCAGGTCGCAGAGTTCCATGAGGGCTGTGGGGGCATTGCCAAAGGCAAAGAGGGCATCAGGATGTTCTTCGACAGCCAGACGGATGCCGGCTTGAGTGCGGGTAACGCCTTCTTTGGTAGCCAATTCTGCCACACGAGGATCGGAAAGATAGCACTTTGCCTCGATGGCCAAACGCTGAAGCGCCCCTTTACGGATGCCGCTAGTTACCATTGTGACATCAGTAATGATAGTTCTCAGTTGACCATTCGCTACCTTATTATATAGTGTCTCCACAGCGCCAGGATCAGTATAGAGAATGTTCTCCATATCGAAGTCGGCTGTAGTATGAATGGCATGAAGGAGTGCCCATTTGTGATCCAGAGGATAATCCTTCTTATGAAGTTCGCTTTCAATGGTACGGAACGACTCAATCATGATTTGCTGGCCAGGCTTTTCAGCATCGTTCTTTGTATCTCTATAATATCCGCGAGGAGTGATGAACTTCCCGTCAGCGATGTATGATTGAGAATTGCCAATGAGAATGACGGTAAACATATCCACGTCTTCAGGGTCAAACTTCTCTAAAGTTGTCACCTTGATTTCCTGTTCCTCACGTCCAGCCTGACGGACATAGCCTACTGGAGTGTCAGCAGAACAATATTTCATGAATAACTCCTGCAGACGATAGAGTTGCCAATAACGTCCATGTGATTTGGGGTTATAGACAGCTGTAACGAAATCGCCCACAGCAGCAGCCTTGATACGTCGTTCGATGACCTCCCAAGGCGTCATCAGGTCTGACAGCGAGATCAGACAGATATCATGGCCGATAGGAGCACCAAGTAACGATGCGGCCTTCTGAAAAGCTGAGATGCCTGGTAGAGTTTGAATCTCTATGTCTGAAGATTTTTCCAACTTCATCTCATAGATCAGTGGAGCCATGCCATACAAACCTGCGTCGCCAGAGGAAATCACCACGACAGTCTTTCCTTGTTCAGCTAAAAGGAATGCCTGTTCGGCTCGCTCACGTTCTTTCTTCATGCCCGTGTCGATACATTCGCAGCCATCTTTCACATACGCTTTGATAAATTGAAAGTAGTACTTATACCCCACGACAGCATCAGCCTCCTTGACAGCTTCAAGCACTGCGGGAGTGGCATCCTCTTTACTGCCTGGACCTATGCCGGCTACAACTATTTTCCCCATTTTCATACTTTTAGTTGCAAAGATATAATTTTTTTCCCGCTTTTATGCAATTTTGCATCGTTTATTAGGATTGTTTATGAATAATTCCTGAGGTGCCACGAAAATTCTCAAATAAATATTTGGAATTTTGCTCACTTATTCGTACCTTTGTAGCGCAATTCTGAAAAGAGTCGCCCGTAAAGGTGCACTTAGCTGTGCTTAATTGGGAACTGGAGTGTGAATCTCCGACTGTCCCGCAGCAGTGAACTCCGTTATGGCTCCTAAGCATAAACGCCATTGCCCGTTTGGGTGAGAAGGCGCTTGGGAGTGGAGGAAAGTCTGAAGACCAGCCTTTTTCGGTAACATGCCAAACGGCCCTCGATGTAAGGGCGTGAGGCGAAACTAAACTTTTGTGGGATTATGAAACATGAATCGATTGTCGTAATTTACGACAGCTGTCAGGCTATTGCTGAGGAGATAGCCGACAAATTGGGTGCTGAGACTGTCAGCGTCCAGAGTATGAACATCAGGCAGATTGAGAACAGCCAGAGTCTCGTCCTCGCCGTCGAGTTTCAGGATGGTGGCAATCTGTCACCGCATTGGCAGTATGCCTGTCAGATGTTCCGTGGGGCCAGCCTGAGCGGTAAGAACCTTGCCGTTATGGTAGCTCTTGGCAACAAGCACGACAACGGTATCTATGCCGATGCCTTCTGTCGCGAACTCAAAGAGAACGGGGCGCATATCGTAGGCGACTACCTCTATGCCGATGCCCCGACGTGCAACCTCAGCAACTGGATCTGCGCCATATCACCTAACTTATAAAACCATTACCATTATGCAGTACATCTTTATCGTAGCCCTCGAATTCGTCCTTGCATTCTCAGGTGTCGCCCTGCTCATCAGGTACTATAACCACAAGGCATAGGTTTTATTACAAATGTTTGCGGTCACTTTGATATTGGTTTGATCGTCAGACATCGCTCGTAGCGGGTGGGCTTGACCTGATAGCCGGGCAAGACATAGCAGGCCGTGCAGCCTACGCCAGTGGTGTTGTAGTCGAGGTTCAGGGTGATGCCGTCCTGCTTTTGGAGCTGGTAGGTATAGACCGCCTTCGTCAGGTTGTCGGTGCTGTAGTGGTAGGCGTTGAAGTTGAACGGCTCGTCCATCGCGAAGCGCAGTCCCTGGCCGGAGCCGTTGCTCATGTCGAGCCAGCGGTTGTCGCAGCGCAAACCACAGTCCTGCGGTATCAGGTAGGGCTCGAACATATCATCCACAGTTTTCTCATAAACGCCAATAGCGTAACCAGTCTTGCGGTCGGGATAGTTCTCCTCTGGGCCGCGACCGTACCACTTCACCTGCTGCATCTCGTCGCAGAGCGTCATGGTCAGTCCGATACGTGGCAATAGTGAAGGCATCTG
>Ga0247610_10004558_pt1 | contig 14821 bp, 7 predicted proteins | sample 174DNAGHGhighgp2_FD_193483 | JGI IMG/M metagenome (GOLD analysis project Ga0247610, IMG submission 193483) | Sheep rumen microbial communities from Palmerston North, Manawatu-Wanganui, New Zealand - 1742 DNA GHGhigh gp2 | ecosystem: Host-associated > Mammals > Digestive system > Stomach > Rumen ... | reverse complement strand
GCTAATTGGCATCATGAGAATCTACCAAGGGAAAACGGGGAAATCGTACCAATGCAAACACCTGAAATTGTATCTGCAAGTAGGAGTACAGATATTCCAGCTTTTTATGCTGATTGGTTTTTCCATCGACTAAAGGTTGGTTATTCTGTTTGGACAAACCCATTTAATGGGGCTAAGATTTATGTATCATATAAAAATACCCGCTTTATTGTGTTCTGGTCCAAAAATCCGCAACCCTTGCTTAAACATCTGGATTATTTGAAAGAAAGAAATATAGGTTGTTATATTCAATATTCTCTCAATGACTATGAAGAAGAAAAGTTAGAATTGAAGGTGCCATCAATTCAATATCGTATAAATACCTTTAAAAAGCTTGTTGACAAATTGGGCATAGGTCATGTCATTTGGAGGTTTGACCCATTGATGCTCACGGATGAAATCTGCATAGATAGGCTTCTGTCTAAAATTGAGAGAATTGGTGATCAATTAAAGGGCTATACAGAGAAGTTGGTTTTTAGTTATGCAGATATATCTATTTATAAAAAGGTAAAAGCAAATCTTGAGAAAAACAAAATAGCCTACCATGAATGGAATGAACCATTGATGATAGAATTTGCCAAACGTCTGGCAGAACTTAATAAAAAGTGGGGATATACGCTTGCTACCTGTGGCGAGAGAATAGATTTATCACAATATGGCATCCAGCGTAATCATTGTATTGATTATGACCACATTGTGAGACTAGCACATGATGATAAAATACTGATGGATTTCATTGGAGCCACGATTCATAAAATAAAATATGATCTGTTTGGAGAGCCAGAGCCTCTACCTGCAAGGGCAATACTGTTATCAGGTGATCGTTATGCGACAAAGGATGATGGACAACGAGAATTCTGTGGTTGCTTGCGAAGTAAAGATATAGGTGAGTATAATACTTGCCCCCATATGTGTGAGTATTGCTATGCGAATACGAGTAAAGACGAAGCTCTTAATAATTGGAAACGACATATAATGAACAAGGAATCAGAAACAATAACAGGGAAGTAATTATGGCGCTACAGATTTTCAAAATATCAGAATATAATCATCTAGCAGAGACAAAACAATTTGAGTCTATCTGCAAGATGTTGGAAACACAGTATAAGAATTCCACAGAAGAGTGTATAATTATTGGGAATTACAATATAGAAGGAGTAGAACTTGACGCACTTCTCATCACCTCAGGTGGTTATCGAATATTAGAGTTTAAGAATTGGGGTGGTAAGATTATTGCTCGTGAAAATGGTGCTTGGACTTCTCGCGATCTAATTATAGAAGGAGGGAGTCGAGAGAAAACCCCATATGAGCAGATAAGGTTAAACAAAAGTCGTGTAACCAAAGGACTTGGAAAACTTCTGGGAGCTCAGCCACAGATGATCAGTGCAGCCATCATATTCTGGCAAGACGCAGAGATAGACACAACAGGCCTTTCTGATACAGTGAAGACATGGTTGACAGTATGTGATAATCGACATCTTTCATGCATATTAAATGGCTTGGAAACCTTAACAATAGCTGATATTAGATTAATCCCTCAGAAACTTAGAATAGAAGAGTTTTCCATAGAATCTAATCATGCTCAAGAAGTACTCATTAACGAAACATATGAACCTGAGGCTTCCACAAATTTCTTTGATGAAATAGAAAACGCTATTGCTCAGAGGCCAAACTTCCGTAAGGTGTATAATGGGCTGAATATGGTCTTTAGGAAGTGTCTGAGTCAAAAGACAGAAGAAACACGTATCAACTTTGGCGGAAATTTTGCCAAAACAGACTATCTTTTAAAAGAGTATGGCGCATCGAAAAGGTTGGTTAAAACGACTAATGACACCCGTGTTCGTTTGAGAAAGCGACATGAATTATCAGATGAAGATTTAGAGAAGTATTGCCTCTTTGACGTGAAGAACCTTTGCCAGTTTATTGCTTTTATTTATCAGATAGATATCCCTTCTCGATTAATCAGTCTTTTCCCAACAGAAAAAGCCCCTTCCTACACTCCCATATTAGTTAGTGAATGTATGAGGGGCATAGTGGAAAGTTGGGATGCGGAATATGTCTATATCAGGACAGAAGAATCTGAAGATGGTGACTTGGCAAAGGTGTGCTATGCACATGGAAATGGGATTTACAACTATGATTGGACATATTTGAAGGACTTGTTCTACAAAGATGCTCAGGTGAATCTTATACGTCCTAGGGAAGATGATGGCGTTATATATCCAGAACTAGTTATTTTCGAGCCTGATTATCTTATAAACATTTCGACTGTAGCCCGTTGCTTTACCAGCTACGCAGACTCCCCATTTGTCGATTTGATAAAAAAACTGGAGCCTCAGAGAACTACGGAAGCTATAGTTTTAGGTAACTTGGCAGGACAATTGTTGGATGAGTCCATTCATCAGTTGCCCAATACATATCCATATTCTCAGAGCGTAAAGACTTTCTTTAAAGATAATGCCATTAGTCTGCTGACAGCAGGAATAACTCCTCAGTTTCATCAAGATGCACAAAGACAAAAACAGAATATTGCAAGAGCCATCCATACTTTGTTGCCACAGAAAGTAGGCCAGTTCAACTCTAGAAACGGTATTGTAGAGCCTTCTTTTTTCTCAGAGATGCTAGGGCTGCAAGGACGTATGGACTTCCTTCAGCTAGATTATATGGTTCTTATGGAACAGAAATCTGGTAAGGGCGCATTCCCCTATGATAACTTTGTGACACCAAGACAGACTGAAGAACATTATATACAAATGCTTCTTTATATGGCGCTTATCAGGTATAACTATAGGGAAGTGTATGAACGCAATGGTAATAAACTTTATGCTTTTTTGCTATATTCCAAATATTCTGATAGCTTATTAGGACTTGGATTTGCTCCAGAACTAATTTTCAAAGCTATCAAAGTAAGAAACGAACTGGCATGGTCTGAAATGCTATATACACGACCAAATGGTTACAGAATCCTTGAAGGACTAACTCCAGAGCAAATTAATAAGAAAAATCTTATTGGTAATTTCTGGAATAATTGGATACGTCCGCAAATAGCCAGTGTACTTGATCCTATACAGCAGGCATCTGCTCTGGAAAAAGCTTATTATTTCCGTTTCCTGACATTTATCGCCAATGAGCATGTCATGTCCAAACTTGGCAACAAAACTAAGGAAAGTTCTGGCTTTGCAGCCACGTGGCTTGACTCTTTGGAAGAGAAACGACAGGCGGGAAATATCTATGATGGCCTGACCCTGTTGTCGCCAGACAAAGAAACAACAGGGCGAATCAGGAATGTCGAGTTGGGGTTCTCGGAAAACGCAGATAACGACATGTCCAATTTCCGTGTTGGCGATATTGTCATCTTGTATCCATATACAAAAGGAAAGGAACCAGATGCCCGCAAGACTATGGTACTCCGTTGTACGATTGAGCACATTGGGGCAGATACTATCCGACTCACTCTTAGAGCCACACAAGCAGACAACCGTGTCTTCGTAGCTCAGATGAACAAACCTTGGGCTATTGAACATGATTTCATGGAGTCTTCATATAGTTCGCTTTACAGGGGCATGCAAGCCTTCCTTACAGCTCCTAAAGACAGACGAGACCTCCTGCTCTTGCAGAGAGAACCTCAGACGGACGAGTCTGCAACGATAAAAGGCGATTATGGGGCATTCAACGCCCTTGCATTGCATGTGAAAAAGGCAAAGGACCTGTTCTTGATTATTGGACCTCCAGGAACAGGAAAGACATCATACGGCTTACTAAATACCGTCAAGGAAGAACTGCTGGAGCCTGATGCTAGCATTCTGCTTCTGTCTTATACCAACAGGGCTGTTGATGAAATCTGCAGCAAGTTGGCTGAAGAGGATATAGACTATATCAGAATCGGAGGTGCATTCAGTTGTGGTGAAGAGTATAGGGGAAATTTGCTTAGCACAAGGGTAGAGCAGAGTGAGAACTTGGAAGCACTCCAAAACTCTCTGCTCCGTACAAAGGTGTTTGTGGGAACCACAACCGCGATGAACAGCAATATTGCCTTGTTCCAACTGAAACAATTCTCACTCGCTGTTATTGATGAAGCCTCCCAGATACTTGAACCACATCTAATAGGACTGCTCAGTGCAAATAAGAATGGGGTGTCTGCTATCAAGAAGATCGTGCTCATAGGCGACCATAAACAGTTACCAGCCGTCGTACAACAAACAGAGGATGTCAGTCGCGTTCAGGATGTTCTCTTGAATGAAATATATCTTACAGACTGCCGTTTGTCATTGTTTGAACGCCTACTCAAAAAATATGCACGGGATGAGAGCGTTACTTATATGCTCCGAAAGCAAGGACGCATGCACCATGATTTAGCCATTTTCCCCAACTTTGCGTTCTATAGCAATCTTCTTGAAGAGGTACCTCGCCCTCATCAAAATGTTGTATTGCCTTACAAGGGAGATGGTAAAAACGGAATCGTCGATTTGCTGAAAACGCGACGAATCGTCTTTATTGCTACGGATTCCCCTAGGGATGCGATATCCGACAAAGTGAATCAGACGGAAGCTGAAATGATTGGGGCTACGGTGGTAAAGATCTATGAGATAGAAAAATCAAATGGATTCGATGTCAACAGGACCGTTGGCGTGATTGTTCCTTACAGAAATCAGATAGCTACCGTCCGTAAGGCAATTGACAGATACGGTATAGGGTTGTTGCATGATATTACGATTGACACAGTTGAACGCTATCAAGGGTCACAACGAAAGTATATCGTATATGGATTTACAGTCCAGAAGTATTATCAACTAAACTTCCTAACAAACAATGTTTTTGAAGACAAAATAGATGGAAGCATCGTTGATCGTAAGCTAAACGTGGCTATGACTCGAGCAGAAGAGCATCTGGTCATGTTCGGAAATGCCGAGTTGCTGTCTAACAATTTCACATTCTTCAAGCTTTTGGAGTTTGTACGAAGCAAGCAAGGTTTTTTCCGTGTTAAGAAAGATGACTATGTAGCAGGTAATTTTGAGGTACAGCAATATGACGCAGAAGAGTTGAATCTCAGCTTGGCGACATTCTCGGTATCAGAGAAATTCAATTCGGCATTTAATAAATACGTCTTTCAACCTGTGAAGGATGCTTCAGGGGATGAATGGCCTTCAAAGGTCTTTGGGCATGATATGGCCACGAATCTGAATGCTATCGGCTACGGTAGAATTAATTTCTCCAATCAACTTCAGATGTTTGACGAACAAATGTCTCCAGATCGGCAAGTGCTATTATATTGCTATTATATCATGAGGCAACACTATTGTAGCAGTTTGAATGTATTCTCCAGTTATAAAGATTGGATTAGGGCTCAAATATCATCTGTTAATGGTAGAGTACAAATGGTTGATATCGGATGTGGCCCCGCAACCTGTGGTATCGCGTTCGGTGAAATCTTTGCAGAAACGGCGCCAAACATGGTCTATACTGGTATTGATATATCTATAGAAATGAAACGTATGGGCAAAAAAATGTTGGATGATGTGTTCGATGAAAAACTGCACTATCAGATGCTGGATTCTGTTAGTGAAATGGATATGAATTATTGGGAAGGTTGTTCGGAACTTCCATCCTTGGTTATCTTCAACATGTCTTATTTCTTCTCAAATGTCACAGCTCATTTTACGGAGTGGCTTGCCCTTCAGATTAGTGAAATAATGAGAATGTATCCGCTCAATAGGTATTTGTTTGTCGTTCAGCATTCAGAGTGTGACAAACAGTTAAACTCTTATAAGGTATTTAGGCAGGTGTTGAGACCTTTAACTAGAGTTGTCAAGAGTGATAAAACATCCTTCTCATACGTATTAAACTATAAAGAACGAACTTTGGAATTTTGCTATGATATCTTTGCAAGCATCTGATTTCTATTTTGTAAGTAGAGTCAGAATTGTTACGTGAGGAGTTTTTCAGCCATTACTTCCAACCCAAATAATGGCTTTTTCCACTCCACAAGCCTTGTGAAACTAATCATTTTCGATTTTCTTTCTAAAATATTTGCAGAATTAAAAAATATTCTTTACTTTTGCAATTGACTCGGGTAGCCTGCAAGGGTGAGAGGGTCAAAACTTATTGGTAAAAGGACGTTTACGAACGTTATCTTTAGAGTCTCAAATCTCGCAAATTTGAATCTTCATCTAAAGAAACGCAACCGAAACGTCTGCGTTGGGTTTGTTATACCCAGTCCACCTTATTTAATTATAGGGTGGACGAACGTATATAATCACGACGTGGGCTAACTCGAGTTGCTTATCTTGATGAAGGGGCAATGCGAGAGCCTGAGACTTGGGATAAGCGAGAAGTAGTGACTCCCACGTCTTTAATTATAACCTAAAACAATTGCCGAAACTTGGGAGGTCAATAGGCCGGTACTATTATGTCAAAATCATATTTTACAATAGTAATCGTTTTATTTTTGCTTTCTCTTTTCTTATTTGCAAAATGTGACGGTTGTGTCGGCCCTAAGCCAGTAGGCATTCCATCTGTTATTGAAGAGCCAGAGAATTCAGCATATCAAACTGTGAACATGTATATCGAGAGTTCTGGTAGTATGGTGGGTTATTTTAATGGTAATAGTCAAATAAAAGAAATTCTGAAACAATATTATGATAGAATTTCTGAAGATAAAAGTATTAGTGATACGGTTACACTTAATTTTATCAACCAATCTGTTGAGGAATATAAAAATGATATAAATAGCTACTTGGCAGTCGCAGCAAGCAAATGTACTGCCTCGTATACAAAGCTAGATGAGATTTTATCAAATGTGATGGCAAATGTTAGTGACTCTACTACTAATATTTTGATTTCGGATTATTGTTTTACTAGTAATAATGGCTCATTCCAAACAGCGGAATCTGGTATTACCAGGATATTTACTGAAAGTATTTCTAAAAATACTAATCTGTCAGTTTCAATATTTAAGTATATTTCTGATTTTAAAGGTAAATATTTCCCTGGAGGAATTAAATGTAATCAGCCAAGACCATTCTATATTTGGATATTTGGCAACAAGAAACAGTTGAAAAAACTTACTTGTTTAAAGATTAAGAATGCCAATTGTGGCATGTTATCTCTTCAATCACATACAGATGTTCCATTCTCGATAATAAGAAGAAATACAGACAGCGCAAGGATGTTTGATACAGATGGGTCTATCAAAGTAGAAGAGTGGAATAAAGATAGAAATCCTGTGCGTGGTGATGTCTCCTATTCGTTATTGATAGAAGCTGATATGTCTAATATAATACTGTCAAATGAAGAGTTGCTTAATAGTGGAAATTATTCTATAAGTGAAGGATATGAAATAGTAGATATTAGCAATAAAACGGAATCAATTTACGATTTTATTATTTCTACAAGAAAACCATCGCCAGGGGAAATTACTCTTTCTTATGAGATACCAGAATTGCCAGAATGGGTTGTTAAATCCAATTATGAAGGTAGTGGCATTCCATCAGATAGTACAACTCTTGGAGTTAAATATCTAATTGAGGGAGTGTATGATGCGTATAATAATAGAAGGGACAATAATTATTTCACTATTGATATAAATCTAAAATAATAAATATGGATACTTTCTTTAATTCAGTTTACTATTACTTGCGTAGTCTTTACTCACAAGAATTAGACAATTATCTTTATTCGACAATTCCGGGCTATTTACATCTTGGTATTATTTTACTGGTATCTACTGTTATAGTGTGTGTAGTTTTCTATTATATGCTTGCTCCTGTTCGGAATCAGACAAGATGGTGGTTTATATATGCAGGAATAAATGCAATAATCAATATTGGATCAGGACTATATTATACTGTGACTCCATTAATAAATAACCGAATAGATCCCAATGAAGAATGGTCTTATTTGGATTGCTTTGGTTTTTGTATTGCTAATGTAATTGTGTCATTTGTCTTTTTTGTAGTTACTTCTTTATTGATTAAATGGGGTAGCACTGCAAAATTTGTTCCTTTTAAAAAATTCTAAAGCAATATGGGAAAATTATATGTGTTTGCAATTGGAGGTTCTGGTTCTCGAGTTCTACGGTCTCTAACTATGTTGTTAGCAAATGGTGTTGAGTGTAAGAACGAAATCGTTCCAATGATTATTGATCCTGATTATTCAAATGGCGATCTAGTAAGGACCGTAGATTTAATGAGGCTGTATAACCAGATACATTCTAATTTGGTTTTCAGTAACAATACAAGTAATAAGTTCTTCTCAACTAAAGTTTCATCATATGGCAATAATGATTACCTTTTGCCGCTTGTAGGAACCTCTGGTATCACGTTCGAGAATTATATAGAACTCAATACGATGAGTCGCGAGAATCAGGCTTTTATGAAAATGCTTTTTTCTAATGCTAATCTATCTTCAGGTATGAATGTGGGATTTAAAGGGAACCCTAATATTGGTAGTGTAGTACTTAATCAATTTACTGAAAGCCCTACATTTAAAAATTTTGAGACAGATTTTGTTCAAGGCGATAGGATATTCATTATTAGTTCAATATTTGGCGGTACAGGTGCAAGTGGTTTCCCTTTACTGTTGAAAAATATGCGATCAAGTACAAATACGGCACTAAAAGAAGCCCCAATTGGAGCAGTTACCTTACTGCCATATTTCAATCTTAAAACAGATGAAAGTAGTTCCATAAAGGCTGACTCTTTCGTCACAAAAGCTAAAGCAGCCTTAAATTATTATGAAAAGAATGTCACAGGAAATAATACATTAAATGATATGTATTATCTGGGTGACGATTTTTCGTCAGAAGGATACGATAATTGCGATGGAGGAGGTTTGCAGCAAAATAAAGCTCACCTAATTGAATTATTAGGTGCTTTAGCAATAATTGATTTCGATTCTAAGGAATTTGAGTTGCCAATACAAACTAATTTTCACGAATTTGGTTTAAATAGTGACCCTGCTCAAACAGTTACCTTTAATGATTTTGGGTTGTCTACTCAGGAACTATTAATTAAATCTATGTCTCAATTTGCTTTTGTGGTAGGATATTTCAATCGTAGAAATAGGGAGCACAGAATCTCTCAAAAATGGGCTATAGAGCGGAGTGGATTACTTGGCGATTCTTTCTATTCTTCTCATTTCTTTAAGAAATTCATGGCGTTTATGACTGCTTATGAAGAATGGATATCAGAGCTGAAGGGAAATAGAATTGGTTTTAAGCCATTCCTCGATGATAAAAGCATTTTGGATGTCCTTGAGATTGTAGATGGATTAAAGCCTAAATACGGATTAATGCCATTTACAAAGAAAGGTTGTGATTTGATGGATGAGCGAATGGGCAAAAATCTATCAAAGATACAGAACAATACGGAAGCTCCTCAAACATTTATGGAACTATTTTATATGACTACAAAAGAATTGTGTGAAGATAAATTAAAGATTTAAAATATGGGACACGTATTTAGAATAAACAAGGGTGATGGTCGTAATGCACCTACTACAATAGTTGATTGGAATAATACATCCGCAACACCATATAACAATGGATATGTTGATGAGATTGCTGATACAACGACGACTCAGAAGGAAATAACATCCATACCTTCACCTTTTGCAAGAATAGAACTTGTAAAAGAAGCCTTCAATAAAGTCGTTCCTAAAACAATAGCAGGGATGTCTGTTGGAGAAGTTGCTCAAGCAATTCAAGGAAAGACAATATATCACAAAATGGTATCTGACTCTCTTGATGTTGCTCAGCTTTTCTTTTCATATCCATCAATGGAAGATAAACTTGAAATAATCGTTTGGGAAAGAAATCGTGAGATTCAGCAACTATTAAATTCTTCTTCAAGATCACATAATATTGTTGGTAAAACATTGAATATGTTTCTTGATCAAGACGCATTGGGGAGTGACCCATATAATTTCAGCAAAATTAGAAATCTCTATATATTAAAGTATAAAGGAGAAGGACAGAAACAAATGCATATCATTGGTGCAACATCGCCTGCCACCCTGTTCTTCTCTACGGCTAATGATGAATCTGGAATATCAAGGCAACTATGCTTTGGCACAGATTATGCATTTGATCCAACATACGCCTCGTTAGATAAAAGAGATCCAGAGTTTATTAAATACTTGTTTGCGTTTAGATATTCTAACCCTAATTTTAATAAAGACTATCCAGAAGTAGCAAAATATTTAGATGCAGTTTATTATATTTTGGATAATAATTTGAAAAACGAGATTAATGGAATTCAGAATGCATGTCAAGCTGTTGCGCCTGGTAATAAGTCGTATGTAGATAGTAACTATGATCTTCTGGATGTTGCTGTTAACACTACTACTAGTTTCCAAGTTGAAATAAATGGTATTAGTTTTCATTGCAGGAAGCCTGTTGTGGCAGGAAACTCAGATTTTGAGATAAACCCATCTTTAAATGTAGCAACTCGCCCTTTAGTTTTGCCAATAGTAAACAGTAGTAAATACGAGAATCTTACTTATTTGGGGTGCAATTTTGGACGTAATTTTTCTATCCCCAATTATGACAGTAATAGTTTGCCAAATAGAAGGCTCCCAGGAATCAATATTCAACATCCATATCTTACAATTAGTGACTTCTTGGATGACAAGATTGTAAAACTTCCATCTTATATCAATAATAGAGACTTCTTTGATGGAAACTATTCTTCAAACAATGGACAAAGAGATGGGTTCCTTATCCCTGTTACTTCATTGTACTTTGACTATTTTACAGTTGAAGACCTAATGGGTGTTGCCCCTTCAGGTAGAAATACCATTGATATTAAAGCAGTAGCATCTGGTGTAGAAGTTACTTTGAGGATTCCAATACAAAATGGTAATGAGATTGAATATAAAAGAATATATTGCCTTGATGTAAAAGCAGATAGAGCAGGTAACAAGGGAGCGATTGTTCTGCCCCCAGAGGATTTTGCTGTAGGTGTATTTCCACCCGTTAAGTTCGCTCAAGATTCTGATGCACATTATAGAATTGTTCTTGTTGGGTATTATGGTGTTAACAAGAATTTTACATGCGAGTGTCATGGGGCCGGAGGTTTCTTTAAACCAGATTATGTTGTACGCAATGTTGATATAGAAGATGATGATAGATCAAAAGTATATTGTATTGATGGTAAGACTTTTGATTGTGCTAAAATCACAATATCAACTGATCGAGGAACAGAAAGAATAGGCTCAGGATTAATGATACCCAAATTCAAGAAACGTACAGGAACTGGCTCGTTAACCTTTGCTATTGATCTGGGAACATCAAATACTCACATTGAGTATACAGAGGGAAATAATAATCTCCCTGTACCATTCGAATACGATCAAGACCAACCACAGATGAGTTTACTCTTTACTCCAGACGAACTAGTCTTAAACCATATTCGGGGTGAATTTGTGCCAGAATCAATTGGAAAGGACAAAATTTGTCAGTTCCCGATGAGAACAGTACTTTGTATTGACAAAATAAACTCAGGTATAAATGAGACTGGTAATGGTACTTATGTGGCATTTGGAAATGCATCTCCTGCATTTATGTATAATAAGAGTATAGTTGGTCCAAGGTATAATGATTTTATTCCAAATCTGAAATGGAGTCAAATAAGCCCAGACAATGAAGAGAAAATTAGATGCTATATAGAATCATTATTTATGATGATAAGAACGAAAGTTATTCAACTTGGAGCAAGCCTATCTCAGACACACATTAAATGGTTCTATCCATTAAGCATGTCACCTATAAAGTTAGGGCTGTTTCAGCGTGTTTGGACTAATTCTTATCAGAAATTCTTTAATCCTACGGGCGCGCCTGTTGCTATTACAGAATCAGTAGCTCCATACTCGTTCTTCCAGAAAACACGTGCAGATGTTTCTGATATTGTAACCATAGATATTGGAGGGGGTACGACGGATATTGTTGTTGCAGATTCTAATGGAGTGAAATGTGTTTCTTCTATGAGATTTGCTGCTGATGCTATTTTTGGTAATACCCTAATTTCTGTCCAGGATGGGAAGCTAAATGGTATAATAAGACAATTTAAGGATATTTTTATCTCTAATCTTGAAGGAACGGAACTCAAAAAGATGTTACAAGATAGTACCGCAGGTAATTTTGGAAATTCAACAGAGGTGGCGTCGTTCCTATTCTCACTGGCAGATAATGATGAAATAAAGAAGGTGAATCTTTCAGAGAAAGTAAACTTCAATACATTGTTAATGAGGGATGATAAGCAAAAGATTGTTTTCTTTATTTTCTATACAGCTATTATATATCATTTGGCAAAATTGATGAGAGCTAAGCAGTTAAATGTTCCTTCAAATATTGCTTTTAGTGGAAATGGTTCAAAAGTTGTATCAGTTCTCAGCCCTAATACAAAGTCGCTTGAGAAACTAACAACGATCATCTTCAAATTGATTTATAATGATGTAGATATTGCAAAAGATATAAAACTTATTATCAATTCTAAAAATCCCAAGGAAGCGACATGTAAGGGTGGCTTGTTCTTGGAACAGGAACCTGATAATATAGAAGATGTGAAAACTATTTTGCTTGCCAACAAGCTCGTTGATGATGAGACTTATAGAGATGTAGAATCACTTTATGATGAAGTTGAAGATGAAGTTCATAATTTTGCAGACTTTTTGGTGCTAAAACTTGCTCAAAATAATAATATATCATTAAGCGGTGATTTTGGCATAGATAAATCTTATCTTGATATGGCTGTTGAATGTTTTAACGATAATCTAAGAACGTATATTGAAAAAGGTGTAACATCGAAACTCAATTCTGGTGACGTTGGTATAGAGGATAGAATTGAGGAAACACTTTTCTTTTATCCTATTATTGGAGTTATGAATGATCTAAGTGACAGAATTAGCAATCTATAAAAATATGAAGAAATCTTTTATAACATATGCATTAACATTCTTGTCATTGACTTGTTATGCTAATTCTTTTCCTCAAGTAGGTGAAATGTCACTATTTTCAAAAATACTAATTGGAGTATTCCTTATTACTCTTATAGCTGTTATTTTGATTTTTGTTGATAATAGTATAAAAAATAATAAGAAAAGTGATGAGAAAAGAGATAAAAAAGACGAGAAGAAGCTTAATGATTTTGATAAAAGTAAAATTAATGAAAATATAGATCTTAAAAAGGATAAAGAAGAACTTACGAAAAAAATAGAACGTCTAAATAAGGAATTGGACGCTTTGAAAAAAGAAAATACATCTCTAAAAAATCGGATTGTAGAGTTGAAAACATCTCTCTCCAGAAGCGATATGCACTCAGATGATCCAAATAAACAAGAAGATAATAATGAAAAAACAGATGCCGCTAACAGCAATAATACGAATTATAGTTCTTTAGTTAGACAATTTAACTTCATTGAACTGGCAGTAATTAATGGAAATTTGGTTAAAGCGGAATCAGAACAAACAACATATTATCGCTCTTGGAGGGAAAAGGGACAGATATTGTTTGAATTCGTAAATAATGATAGGACCAGAAAGGCAATTAATAACAGAACAATTATTATTGAACCTTTTTGCATAAAACTGGAAAGCTCAAAATCTCCAGATAATTCTGAAGAAATTGAGACAAAGACCCCTGGAATATTGAATGATGATTTTACATTAAAAAAGAAAGCAGAAATAATCTATAAATAATTACTATTATGGGACAGTATACAATAGACACATTAAACAAGACCGACAGAGAGAATGCAATGGTTGCACTACATAACATTGCAAAGTTTAATGGAGAAGAACCTCTTTTCTGTTCTATTAGCCACTATAACGAAATGGCTGGTAAGTATGAGCTACTCAGTTCTGAATATCAGAAAAATAAAGAGGAATTGGACATGTATAAAGAGGAGAATAAAAAACAGGCTGATAGAATAAAAGAACTCTTTGAAGCGAATACTACTCTTCGTAAGAATAATGAAGGTTTTTCAGCAGAGATTGAAGCTCTAAAAGAAAAACTTTGTGGCTTTATTCCTGGGTATGGCGGGGAAGGTGTAGTGAAATATTATAAACCATCAGGTGATAAACTTGAAACAACTGTTCAAGATAGTGCTTTATTTTCGGGCGTTTCTGTTGGTGATAATCTCTTTGAATTTCAGTTTAATGAAGTGAAGGGCCCTCATCAAAAGGCTATTCAAAATAAATCAGAATTATTACTTCCTTTCTGTGATATTGAATATGAAGCCCCCGAAGCAAACTACATAGAAAATAAGTATAAGGGAACCTTTTCATTAATCAATGGTGAATTTAAAATTATCAATAAAGCTAAAATTTGTATTTTAAAAAAATAAGATATGCTAGAACAATATTTTATAGTGGCTGTCATAGTCGTTTTTATTGTGCTATGTCAGAGTTGGTCTTATTTCCGAAATGCGAATAGAATCAGAAGATTGAAATATCTATTCCCAGAGGGTGGAAATGCTATTGTAAATGATATTGACGGAATCAAAACAATTTTGATTCAAGATACTGACGTAACAGATGATTTTCGATTAACAGTTGACGATATTAATGCTTATCTGAGAAAGAATCAGAATAAGACAACTGATTATCATATTATAAAAGAGATTGTAGATCGCAATGCGCAGGATGCAGAAGAAGAAGTGGATACAATGATGTCAGCCCCTCTTTATCTGGGCTTAATGGCCACTATTGTGGGGGTTGCAATTGGTGTTGTTTTCTTTGCAATCGACATAGAAAAGTTGTTTACTCCTGATCCTAATAACGTAAAAA
>Ga0247610_10004557_pt1 | contig 14822 bp, 15 predicted proteins | sample 174DNAGHGhighgp2_FD_193483 | JGI IMG/M metagenome (GOLD analysis project Ga0247610, IMG submission 193483) | Sheep rumen microbial communities from Palmerston North, Manawatu-Wanganui, New Zealand - 1742 DNA GHGhigh gp2 | ecosystem: Host-associated > Mammals > Digestive system > Stomach > Rumen... | reverse complement strand
CCTGGCTCCGAACCTCATTGCCGAGGACGGAAGTATTGCCCTGCGCATTACACAGGAACCCTTCTCAAAAGAACTATGCTATAGATTTCAGAAAGCCTTGGTATCAACCAGCGCTAATATCAGTGGTCAGTCAGCTGCGCAAAACTACTGCGATATTGTGCCTGAACTGTTGGGTGCCGTTGACTATGTCTGCTGGAGCCGGCGACAAGAGCACAAACCGCACCAGCCAAGCAGCATCATCAGACTGAAGGCTGATGGAGAGGTAAGCATCATTCGCAAATAGGTATTTATAATCAAGTAATGAGAGATACACGAGTCTTGACACGACCTGCATGGCTTGAAAAGCTACACGTTTGGCGCTGTGAACATATTAGCGACAAGCTGTTTATCATTATTCTGGCATTGTTGGTTGGTTTCTTTGCCGCAGTGGCTGCATTCGTCCTACACTCTCTTATTAACCAGATTTCAGCTTTGCTGACTGGGCAGGTAGATAGTACAGGTGCAAACTGGCTCTATCTGGTGTTGCCAGTTATCGGCATTTATCTCACGTCGCTCTTCGTACGTTACATTGTCAGAGATGATATCTCACACGGCATTACGCGGATTCTTTATGCCATATCAGCGAAGCGAAGCCGCTTGAAACCTCATAATACTTGGTCGTCGGTAGTGGCATCGGCTATAACGATTGCCTTTGGTGGCTCGGTGGGTGCTGAGGCTCCTATTGTGCTGACAGGCAGTGCTATAGGCTCAAATATCGGACAATTGTTGCGACTTGACAGCCGTACACTAATGCTGCTGATGGGTTGTGGCGCGGCAGGTGCTATTGCAGGAATCTTCAAAGCACCAATAGCAGGTTTGGTCTTTACGTTGGAAGTCTTAATGATAGACTTGACGATGGCATCGCTCCTACCTATTCTGGTGTCGTGTGTGACAGCAACCTGTTTTACCTATATATTTAGTGGCGACACCACCTTATTTTCCTTTCATATTGACTCCGACTGGACGGTGGAGCGTGTTCCGGCTACGGTGCTGCTGGGCGTATTTTGTGGGTTGGTGAGTCTGTATTTTATTCGTATGATGACGGCCACAGAGGGTATGTTTGCGCATTTCAAGGATAGACCCTATCTGCGTTTGCTCATTGGAGGTTCCATGCTGAGTCTGCTGATTTTCCTTTTTCCCAGTCTGTATGGTGAGGGGTACCAGTCAATCAGTCTGCTGCTGAATGGCAGGACGGAGGCTGACTGGAACCAGATATTAGATGGCTCACTTTTCTATGGACATAGTGAACTGCTGTTGGCCTATCTGGCTTTTGTATTGTTTACAAAGGTGTATGCCACTTCGGCCACAAATGGTGCCGGTGGCGTTGGCGGAACTTTTGCACCAAGTTTGTTTATAGGTTGTTTTGCCGGTTTTCTTTTTGCTCGCCTATGGAATGAAAACAGCATAGGAGTCTATATACCAGAGAAGAACTTTGCCCTATTGGGCATGGCTGGTGTTATGTCGGGAGTGATGCATGCTCCGCTGACAGGCATCTTTCTGATAGCAGAAATAACAAGTGGCTATAACCTCTTCATGCCGTTGATGATTACCTCGGTTTGTGCTTATTTGACCATTATTATTTTTGAGCCACATAGTATTTATGGTATGAGATTGGCTAAACAGGGAAAACTGATCACCCACCATACAGACCATGCTGTCTTGACTTTGATGAGTCTTGACTCAGTCATAGACCGTGACTATATGGCTGTAAACCCTGACATGGAACTGGGAGATATTGTACACAAGATTTCTCAGAGTCATAACAGTCAGTTGCCAGTTCTTGATGAGGCAGGTGTGCTGTTGGGCGAAATTGACATCAGCCGAATCAGAAATGTCGTGTTCCGTATTGAACTTTACCATCATTTTAGGGCTTCGCAACTCATGACGCAACCGGCCGAAACGCTTAACGATACTCAGTCAATGGCTGAAGTCATGAAAGCCTTTGATTCTACAGGTGCAGGATGGCTGCCTGTGCTGGATGCTGAACGGCATCTGAAAGGATATATTTCCCGTCAGCGAATCTACGGAATGTATCGCAAGATGGTTGCAGACATGAGTCAGGAGTGACAACTATTTGACCATTTTATAATTATACCATTTTATTATTTGAGGAGATGCAAAAAAAGGATTTACGTATAGTGTTTATGGGAACACCCGTGTTTGCCGTGCCGACGTTGAAAGCTATGGTGGAGCAGGGATACAATGTGGTGGCTGTAGTAACACAGCCTGACAAACCTGTAGGGCGACATGGGAGTGTGTTGCAGGCATCGGCTGTAAAGCAGTATGCGCAGAGTGTGGGACTACCGGTCTTACAACCTTTGAAGATGAAGGACCCTGCTTTTGTGGAGCAGTTGCAGTCCTATCAGGCAAATCTGCAGGTGGTTGTTGCTTTTCGCATGCTGCCAGAAGTAGTGTGGGCTATGCCGGAATATGGCACCTTTAATGTACATGCAGCCCTGTTGCCTCAATACCGAGGTGCTGCTCCCATCAACTGGGCCATTATTCATGGCGAACAGAAGACGGGTGTGAGCACTTTTTTCTTGGATCATGACATAGATACGGGGCGAGTGATTATGCAAAAGTCGTTCGACATTCCACAGGATGCCGATGTGGAATACGTTTATGACGGACTGATGGCCCTGGGGGCAGATATCTGCATGGAGACGATAGAACGTATTATAGCTGCCGATGGGTACCCTGAGAGCATTCCGCAGGACCAGCTGATGACTGCTGGTCAGAAACTGAGGCCGGCTCCCAAACTGTTCAAGGAGAACTGTTGTATTGACTGGAATGCCGATGCTGAGAAAGTGAGGAATTTTGTAAGAGGGCTTTCGCCTGTTCCTGGAGCCTGGACAACGCTGGTGGCACCCGACGGACATGAAACGGTGCTGAAAATATACAAAGCGCACGTGATATGTTGTGAGAATGTCAGTTCAGCCATAGGAACCATTGTAAAAGTGTCGCGGAACATGACGGCTGTGGTGGCAGGGAAGAAAACCCTACTGGCCATTGATGAACTCCAGTTGGCAGGAAAGAAACGCATGAATATAACAGACTTCATGAACGGCATTAAAGAAATTGAAAATTATTTTGTAAAATGATATACTAAAACGGCGTGTGGGACGTTAAATATTATAGACAATCAAAATAAAAGATTATTGCCTATGAAGTATTTTACTCCCGACGCTCTTAAACCAAGTGAAAAGACTCTGAGACTCATCAAGGAAATAGCCCGTTCTTATCGTGTAGCCAAAATGGCTAATGGAGCGGAAGTTTCTTTTTGTCTTAATTAAACTATTTAGAGCATGACAAAAGTTTCCCCATCGTTGTTAGCAGCAGATTTTCTTCATTTAGAGAAAGACTTGCAGATGATTAACCGTAGCGATGCTGACTGGTTGCATCTGGATGTGATGGATGGTGTTTTTGTACCGAACATTTCTTTCGGATTTCCTGTCCTTGAAGATGTCGCAAAGGCATGTGTAAAACCGCTTGACGTGCATTTCATGATAGTAAAGCCAGAGCGTTACATTAAGCAGACCGCGAAGTTGGGAGCAATGATGATGAATGTACATTACGAGGCATGTACCCATCTGCATCGTACGGTACAGGAAATTCACGATGCCGGCATGAAGGCAGGTGTAACGTTGAACCCCTCTACGCCCGTCTCAATGTTGGAGGACATCATTGGTGATGTGGAAATGGTATTATTGATGAGTGTTAATCCGGGCTTTGGCGGACAGAAGTTTATTGAGAACACCATCGACAAAGTCAGAAAACTGCGTCGTCTCATTGAGGAGAAAGGTTGTCATACCCTGATAGAGGTGGATGGCGGTGTGCAGGGAGAAACTGCTCCGCGACTGGTGGCTGCTGGCGTTGACGTACTTGTCAGCGGAAGCTATGTGTTCAAGAGTCCAACACCAGAGCAGACCATACACGAATTGAGAATGTTGTAATCAAGCGTATTCCACCTTCAGCTGAATGTCGTACTTTCTGGCCATGCGACGCAGGTTGAGGATAGCATATCTCATACGTCCAAGAGCAGTATTGATGCTGACTCCCGTAATTTCGGCTATCTCTTTGAATGACAGGTCTTGATACATACGCATATAAACCACTTCGCGTTGTGAAGCAGGAAGGCTGTCCATCATGTGGCGTACGTCATTCATGACCTGATGATTTACCATTTGCATTTCCCGATTCATGACCATAACTTCCTGTCCTGCCAGGTTGCTCAGGTCGTTTTCTGCATTGGGTTCTATTACCCGTTCCGTTTTCTGTACCCTATAAAGATCCATAATGATATTATGGGCAATACGGTTCATCCAGTATGAGAACTTTCCGGAGTTCGTATAATAACCTTGCTGTAGTTTTGTTATGATTTTTACAAAAGTGTCTTGGAAGATGTCATTAGCCAGTTCCTGGTCATGAACCATGAACATGATGTAGTCAAAAAGCTTTTGCTGATTACGTGCTAATAACTCATCAAACGCGCTATTGTCTCCATCAACATAACGTAGGGCCAACTCTTCGTCAGTCATTTCTGTGAATCTTCTCATTGCTTACTCATTTTTTGTTGAGTAGATCTTTATCGATAGGCGTTTTTTAGTTGTTTTATTAAAATTATTATATTAGTGCGTGCAAAAGTAGCTAAAAAGAGTGAAAATGCCAAATTTTTCTGTCAAAAAGTGCTTTTCTTGGCAGATTTAATTTATCTTTGTGACAAATTACTGATATTTTCATAAGACAATGATAAAATTATTTGTTCCAGGACGTCTCTGTTTGTTTGGAGAACACTCTGACTGGGCAGGACACTATCGTACGATGAATGCTGACATCGATTCAGGTGCAGCTATAGTGACAGGTATTGAACAAGGCATTTATGCCGAAGTAGAGAAGTCTTCTATGTTTGAAGTGCATAGCGATGCCTCTGAAATCGTCGATATCTGGCGTGATTTCTCCTGCAAGATGGACGAGTCAGAATTAAAACGTGTTGCAAAATCGGGTGATTTCTTCTGCTATTGTGCCGGTGTAGCCAGCTATATGTTAGAGTGGTATAAGGTTGGTGGAGTGAACATCCGTATCACGGATATGACATTACCTATGAAGAGCGGTTTATCATCGTCGGCTGCTATTTGTGTCCTTGTAGCACGCGCCTTTAATCTGTTATATAATCTGAACCTGAACACTATGGGCGAGATGAATATTGCCTATGTGGGAGAATTGCGTACTCAGTCACGGTGTGGCCGTTTAGATCAGGCTTGCGCCTTTGGGGTAAAGCCTAATCTGATGACCTTCGACGGTGATGAGACAGAAGTTTGTACACTAAACGTCAAGACACCGTTGTATTGGGTGTTTGCAGATTTGTGTGCAGAAAAGGATACCATTCAGATTTTGCGCGACCTGAACAAAGCCTATCCCTTTGCCATAGATGAAAAAGAAAAAAAACTCCAGGAGGCCTTGGGTTTCAAGAATCAGAAAATAGTAGAGAGAGCTGTCCAGTATATGGCAAATGGTCAGGTCGAGGAATTAGGAAAGCTTATGACTGAAGCGGAAGAACTATTTAACCGTCAAGTTGTCCCAATGTCATCTGCTTTGGCTGCTCCTAAACTCTATAAAACGCTCAACGACCCTCAAATACAGCAGTGGATATATGGCGGCAAAGGTGTCGGATCTCATGGAGATGGTTCTGTACAGTTTCTTGCCCGTAATCAGGAGTCGCAGGAGAATCTGGTAAACTATTTGAATGGCAAGGGACTTAAGGCCTACAAGCTAACTTTGAATCCTGTCCATACCGTACGAAAGGCCATTATCCCCGTTGCCGGATTTGGAACACGTCTTTACCCAGCTACCCGAACATTGAAAAAAGACTTCTTTCCCATTTTGTGTCCTGACGGGAGGGTACGTCCAGTTATTTTGATTCTTTTAGAGGAGTTGGTAAAGAGTGGTATAGAGGACATCTGTCTGGTACTGGGGTCGGAAGAAGAACGAAAGCAATATGAGGATTTCTTTGAGAAACCTTTGTCCGATGAGCATCTGCAGAAATTAAATACTGTCAACCAGGAATATGAAAGCCATATTCTTGAAATTGGCAAACGGCTACATTTTGTATATCAGAAGGAGAAAAGAGGATTTGGACATGCAGTTTATCAGGCTTTTGAGTTTACTCATAATGAACCCGTATTGTTGCTGTTAGGTGACACGCTTTACCGCAGCTTGAGTAACAAGCCTTGTGCTCTTCAGCTGATTGAGAAATATGAGCAATATAATCAGTTAATGGTTAGTATTCATGAAGTACCCATTGAAAAAGTGCATCTTTACGGAATACTTAGTGGTCATTGGGAAGATAAAGGCGAAAGCGTGCTTACTGTAAAAACAATGCGTGAGAAGCCTGCCGCCAATTATGCTATGGAGAATTTGGGTGTTCGTAACAAGGATGGCAAGAACCACTATTACTCCGTGTTTGGCCAGTATATTCTTACACCAGACGTGTTCCACCAGTTGGAAGCCGACATCAAGAAGGCTGATGCTGCGGGCGATTTGCTGCGTGAAATAGAACTTACGACAGCATTAGACCGGGTTCGAAAGGAATCGGGTATGATAGGAGTTCGCCTTCGTGGAAACATGTATGACATGGGTAACCCGTTGGCGCTTCGTCAGACTATTATGGAGTATTCGGAACCTGTGTTATAGCAGCATTAAAGTTGCCACCATTTCTTCTTTTTCTTGTATTTGCGGCGTTCGTATGGGTTGACGAAGTCATTGGCAATGGTTTCATCCATAATGTCGTGCCATGATTTTTTGTGGGAAATCATCCGATAGATGGTTCCCCAATCAGGCAACCCTCCAAGATTACAGTCGTCAATAAATACGTCAGCTTTTATTTTCCTGCTGAAGTGTTGGTTGTTGTCAACGGTTTCTTCCGGATATTCATTGTTGACGGCATAAAACTCTACGCCCCGTTCACGGCACCAGTTGACAGCGTCCTCCAGATATTTACCTTCACGGACGGTCCACAGAATCAGCTGGTGTCGATCCTTCATCAACATTTTCAGAGTATCGGTGGCGAAAGGAATTTCGTCACCGATCTCTGGATACCTGTGCTCGACGATAGTGCCGTCGAAATCTACTGCTATAATCATTTATCTTTTGACTGAAGTGTCGTCTTTCTTTCCATAGTGGCTTTCGGCATAGTTACCGTATGAGCCATAGTTGCCATAACCGTAGCGTCCGTAGCCATAGCGGCCATAACCGTAACGGTTGTAACCATATCGGCCGTAGCCGTAGCGTCCGTACTTGCCGTACTTGCCGTAGCCGTAATAGTACTTGTACTTCTTCTTCGACATGTCAACACCATTCAGTACCAGACATGCGTTAGGCAACTTCTTCTCGGCGCTGATGTTATTAAGCATTGGAATGCTGGCCTTTGGCGTATAGTCAGAGCGCACCACCATGACGGATACGTCGCTGTACTTGCCAATCTGCAGGGTATCACTTACCAGTCCTACGGGAGCAGTATCCAGTACGATGTAGTCATACTCTTCTTTCAGCAGGTCAATGACAATGCCCAAGTTCTCACGAGCCAGCAATTCGGTTGGGTTGGGGGGGACGGGACCTGCCAGCAGCAGGTCGAGGTTGTTGTTGATTCCAGACGGAATAATCTGCGCCTTCACGTCGTTCGTGCTAATTTTTTCTTTCGTCAGCAAGTTGGTGATACCTATTGTTCGGTCTGAAATACCGAAGAGCCTTCCCAATGCAGGCTTACGGATATCAAGTCCTAACAGAACCACTTTCTTTCCAAGCAGTGCGAAGCTGACTGAAAGGTTAGCCGCGTTGAAGGTCTTACCTTCACCTGATGTTGATGAGGTGAACAGTATGACTTTCTGGCTGGTGGTCAGCATGAACTGGATGTTTGTACGCATAGAACGGAATATTTCGTCCATCTGATTGTTCTTGTTTTCATGCACGACGATACCGGCAGCTGTCTTGGCACTCTCGTTGGCAACGGGAACCTCTGCTATCAGGGGCAGAGTGGTCAGGCGGCCTAAGTCGTCAGGTCCTTCCACCTTGTACTTCAAGAACTGAATCAGAAAAAGCACCAGTGCCGGCAGGCCAATACCCAGCAAGAGGCCGATGAGCAGAATCATGTTGGAGTTAGGACTTACCTTACCTCCGTACATCGGTTTGTCTATCAGTTTTCCTTTGTCGGCTGTGGCTGCAAGTGAGATGGAGTTCTCTTCACGTTTCTGCAACAACATCAGGTAAAGACCTGATTTTACTTCCTGCTGACGTCCAATTTCGTTCAGCACGCGTTCACGCTCAGGAGCGCTCGACACTCTGCTTTGGTACATGCCAAACTGGTTGTTCAGACTTTGGCGCTGAATGTCGGCACTACGGTAGGCTTGTGTCAGCGAGGTGCGGATACTACGCTGCAGCTCGTCGAGCGTGTTGGTCAGGGTTACTACCTGAGGAGCACTTTCTGATGCAGAGTGCAACAGGCGGTTACGGTCTTGAACGGCCTTGTTATAGTCTGTAATCAGACCTGCTGAAGCAGCATCGCTCAGTCCGACACCTGCAGGCATTACCTGATATTTGTTGGCAGGGTTGTCCACATATTCGCGCATGTAGTCCAGCATTTGTATTTGCGCGTTCACCTCCGAGATTCTGTTCGAGAACTGGCTGGTGGCAGCTACAGCCTGAGCAGCATCGGTACCGACGTCGGTAAAGTTGTGGCTTCGCTTGTAGCTCTCAATTTGACCTTCGGTCAGTCCCAGTTCCTTGTTGATTTTCTCCATACGGTCGTTGATGAAGTTCTCGGTTCTGCGTGCCACTTCGTTCTTGTCGGCATTGGCTTGTCCGTTATAGCATGCTGCCAGCTGGTTCAGGAAGTCTGCACCACGCTTTGAGTTGATGTCTTTGATGGACAACAAGGCGATGGATGTAGCTTTTGAGATAGGGGCAATTGACAGGCGTCCAACATACTGGCTGGCCGTTGTGTTGACGGGCGATATGTTGACATACATTGCCTCTCCTTCTCTTAGCGTCTTTCCGGGAACAGCAGTAAAGGTCAGCGTGCCGGCCGAAAACTTTCTCGCCGTAGGCAGCGATGTGAAGTTCATCATGAATGGTTTTTCCACTCCTCCTTCCAGAATGGTTCCATCTACATTATATTTAGTGCCCTCACGCACGATTTTCATCTTGATTGATTTGCCGTTCTCGTTCATCTTGCTGAGGCTGAGCGGGTCAATATCAACCGTGATGGGTTGTGTAAGATACATCAGCTGTTTCATGACACGCCCGTCGGTATAGTACTCCGTATAAAGCTTCAGGTTCTTGACCACCTCTTCGGCAAGAATCTTGCTGTGCAGGATTTCCATCTCGTTCTCCAGGCCGTTGCTGTTAGCAATGTTACCGTCGTCCATGAGGTTAGACAGCATCCTGTTGGCTGTTCTTGAACGTCCGCTTTCTTCCTTAATCATCATTTTTACTGATACCTGATAGATAGGTGTACTGTAGCGCAGGTAAATCAGTGCGCCGCAAACGCAGATGAATATGGAAAGTGCAAACCATTGCCAATTCAGCACCAAGGCCGTATAGATTGCCCTAAAGTCAAAAGAAGACTCCTCTTCGTTATTATTGACTACGGAATCGATGCTTTCTGTTTTTTCAATCTTGTTATTCTCTTCCATGTTTATATAAAATAATGTATATAGAATGATTTATTGTTCTGTTAATTGCATAAGATATTGACCATATCCATTCTTAATCATGGGCTGGGCTATTGTTTTCAGTTGCTCTGCCGTAATCCATCCACGTTTGAAGGCAATTTCCTCCAGGCAGGCAACCTTGAGCCCTTGTCGTTTCTCAATCACCTCGATGAAAGTGCTTGCTTCGCTCAGGCTGTCGTGGGTGCCGGTGTCGAGCCAGGCAAAGCCACGCTGCAGCGTCAGTACTTTCAGGTTCTTTTGTTTCAGATATTCCTGATTGACTGTCGTTATCTCCAGTTCTCCGCGTGCGCTGGGCTTAATGTTCTTGGCAATTTCCACAACACTATTGGGGTAGAAGTACAAACCCACAACCGCATAGTTCGACTTGGGCTGTCGGGGCTTTTCCTCAATGCTGAGACAGTTGCCCAGTTCGTCGAACTCGGCAACACCGTAGCGTTCCGGGTCGTTGACATAATAGCCGAAGACAGTTGCCTCACCTCGCAGTTCTGCATTCTCCACGCTTTGGCGTAAGAGGGCAGAGAACCCACTTCCGTAGAAGATGTTGTCGCCAAGCACCAGACATACAGAATCGCTACCGATGAACTCTTCTCCGATGATGAATGCCTGAGCCAGACCGTCGGGCGATGGCTGTTCAGCATATTCGAATCTGACTCCAATGTCCTCGCCGCTTCCCAGTAAACGCTTAAAGCCTGGCAAATCGTGCGGAGTGCTGATAATCAGTATCTCACGGATGCCTGCCAACATCAGAACCGAGATGGGATAATAAATCATCGGTTTGTCAAAAATAGGTATCAGCTGCTTGCTAATTCCCTTGGTAATGGGGTACAGTCGTGTGCCGCTTCCTCCTGCTAATACTATTCCTTTCATGATATAACGTCATATTTCAGGCTGCAAAGTTACAAATTTTTTCTGTTATAAAGTCTAATTTGTGAAGAAAATCGTTCTTTTATGAATAAAAAATATTAACTTTGCAGCCGAAAAATAAAAAATAACATGTCATTCTTATCAAAATTATTTAGTCGGAAGGATTCCGAAACTACGGAAAGAACTGGTGGAATGGAAGATTTCATGACACTTATTCGTGTATATTTTCAGGCTGTGATGGCTGCCGACCTCGGCATTACGAATATTGCCATGCTGCCTGACTTACGGGTGTTCAAGACTACGCTGCACGTTGCTACGGTGAACAACAAGCTGGGAGTGGGCGAGAAGAGCCGTTGCAAAAAGATGCTGAAGGACATTTACGAAATGGACGATGCCTTTTTCAAGGAGATTGACCAGAGCATCAGGAAGCGTTGCCGCAGGCTGCAGGACGTTCAGCCGTACATGTTGCAGTTTCAGGCATTCACTAACGACACCATGATGCTTGTCAGCAACCTGATGAAGTACAAGCTCCGCATTCCGAGTATGTTCAAGAAGACGCTCTACTCCATGACCGAGCAGACCGTCAACGATATCTTCACAAAGAACGATTTTAAGGACGCCGGCGAGATGAAGACGGCGGTGGGAATCCGTGAGTATGCCCGCCGACTGGACTTTTCTCAGCAATGGACTACCAATTTTGTCTTTAAAGTTATTATGTTGGCCAAAAAAGAACCACGCCCCAAGGATGAGGATTCAAACACTAAAAAATCCTAATTTTTGACGTTTAACCTTTTTTGTTTCATCATAAAGTATTACCTTTGTAGAAATTAACGGGTTAGCTCATGAACTCTAATGAGAAAGTTTTGAAGAATTTTGAGACGCGCGTACGTCAGATGCTTCTTCGTTTCCAAGACTTAAAGAAGGAAAACGAGGAACTTTTTGCCATGGTAGAGCAGAACGAGCGCGACATCAAAGGACTGAAAGACCAGCTCGAACAGAAGTCTCGTGACTATAACTCGTTGAAAATGGCTAAGATGATTGAAATCTCCAACGGTGACCTTGAAGGTGCCAAGGAGCGGTTGTCGAAGCTCATCCGTGATGTAAACAAGTGCATTGCTATCTTAAGTGACGCAAAATAACCTTTTGAAGCGATGGCAGAACCGAACAAAGAGAAACTACATATCCGCCTGCACGTCTATGACGAAGAAATCGAGGTTACCATTAACCGCGATGATGAGGAATTCTATCGTGCAGCGGCCAAGCTCATCAACGGCCGTTATAACGCCTACGCACAGGCTTATAAGGGACGTAAGAGCGACCATACAATAGCGCTGATGACACTGATTGACATCGCGTTGCTGTATGAAAAAGAGCGTACACACAACGACACGTCGCCCTACGATAATATTCTCACTCGGCTCACCGCTGAAATTGAAAGCGCACTTGGAGAGAGGAAGTAGAATATTATTAACATTATAAATTATCTATTATTATGGATTTACTTTCTATTATAGCCATTGTTGTGGCACTCGTCGTGGGTGTCGCCGTGGGCTATCTGATTTTCCGCTATGTCGTCAAGGGAAAATATAATCAGATGGTAGAGGCTGCCCAGAAGGAGGCCGAGGTGATTAAGGAGAAGAAACTGCTGGAGGTAAAAGAGAAGTTCCTCAACAAAAAAAGCGAGCTGGAAAAAGAGGTACAGCAGCGCAACCAGCACATTCAGCAGAGCGAGAACCGCCTGAAGCAGCGCGAGATGTCGCTCAACCAGCGTCAGGAAGAACTGGGACGCCGTAAGAACGATCTGGACAACCAGCAGAATCGCATAGACAACGAGAAGAAGATGCTGTCCATGAAGCACGAGGAACTGGAGAAAATGCAGCTTCAGGAGCGTGCCAAGCTGGAGGAGCTTTCGGGACTGAGTGCCGACGAGGCCAAGACCCGACTGGTGGAAGCCATGAAGGACGAGGCCAAGACCGACGCGCAGGCTTACATCAACGAAATTATGGACGAGGCGAAGCTCAATGCCAACGCTCAGGCCAAGAAAATTGTCATTCAGACCATTCAGCGCGTTGCTACCGAGACAGCAGTTGAGAACAGCGTTTCCGTGTTCCATATTGACAATGATGACGTGAAGGGGCGTGTCATCGGTCGTGAGGGTCGTAACATACGCGCACTGGAAGCTGCCTGCGGCGTGGAGATTGTGGTTGACGACACGCCAGAGGCGATTGTCATTTCGGCCTTCGACCCCATTCGCCGTGAGGTCTGCCGTTTAGCCCTCCACCAACTGGTGGCCGACGGGCGTATTCACCCCGCCCGCATCGAAGAGGTGGTGGCCAAAGTGAAGAAACAGTTGGAAAACGAGGTTATAGAAATTGGTAAGCGCACGACGATAGACCTGGGCATTCATGGCCTGCATCCGGAGCTTATCCGTATTATTGGTAAGATGAAGTATCGCTCTTCCTACGGTCAGAACCTTTTGCAGCACGCCCGCGAAACAGCCAATCTTTGTGCCGTGATGGCTGCCGAACTGGGACTGAACCCCAAGAAGGCCAAGCGTGCCGGACTGTTGCACGACATAGGCAAGGTGCCCGACGAGGAGTCGGAGCTGCCGCACGCCATCTATGGTGCCAAGCTGGCCGAGAAGTATAAGGAGAAGCCCGACATCTGCAATGCCATTGGTGCTCACCATGACGAAATGGAGATGCAGACGCTGTTGGCTCCCATCGTCCAGGTGTGCGACGCCATTAGTGGTGCCCGTCCCGGTGCCCGTCGTGAGATTGTAGAGGCTTACATCAAGCGTCTGAACGACCTTGAGGCTATTGCTATGTCCTATCCTGGTGTCACCAAGACCTATGCCATTCAGGCTGGTCGCGAGCTGCGTGTCATCGTGGGTGCCGACAAGATGGACGATGCTGAGACGGAGGCTCTCTCTGGCGAGATTGCTAATAAGATTCAGACGGAGATGACTTATCCCGGTCAGGTGAAGATTACCGTTATCCGTGAAACCCGCTCAGTAGCTTACGCTAAGTAAAACTTACAATACACACACCCAGTAAAGCGGGGGGACGCGTTATAAGCGTATCCCCCCTTTTTTTTACAACTGGCAACTATTTTTAAGTTGCAAAAGTTTAATTCGTCTAACATTTAAATAATGATAACTTGATATAAGACTTTGTTAAGGTTTGTTCGTTGATATTGTTCTATCTTTGTGCCGAATATGTTACACAAAGAAAGACTTTTCCTATGGAAATAACTACCCCAACGCAGCTGACCGTTGGTCGCTACGAGTTAAACACCAAGACTATCCGGCTCATTTGCCACCATGCTGACGGCACCTGCACGAAGCAGATACTCTCCTTTCGTGAGTGCTGCATGTTGCAGATGTTGATGCAAAACCTGAATGAGATTGTGGAAAACGAACGTTTCTGCCGTGAGTTGTGGGAGAATACTTATCTCTTCAGTAACGCCAGTCTTTATGTCTTCATCAGTCGCTTGCGCCATTACCTCACTGACGACCCGCGTATCAGCATAGAGAACGTACGGGGGCATGGCTACAGGATGACGTTCAACGACCGATAAAACTGTCCGTATGCCTTATTCCTACTTTTTTGTGTTATGTCTTACCTTTTGGACTGTCGGAGCTACGGCACAGGAAACCAGGGACGTGAAGCGTAGTGCAGACGGCAGTGAAACTCCTTTGCCTACCGATTCGCTCGGATTCTCAGACCCCTCCATACGCAAGAATTTTGAGGAGTGGCTCAGCCGTATGCCATCTACGGTAGCACCAAATCCCAATGACATTCTGGCACCTGTGGAACCTGACTTCTTGAGCAAGGTTGCCCTGAAGGATGAACCAGATTTCCCTGAAATTAACTGGAAGGACGTCTTGAGTTCTTCTCATTGTGATGCTGACCTGCAGTACTGGAGCAAATGGCTGGAACGCCGACGCAAGGAGCAGCAGCGGGAGGGGGGAGCCATGACTATCGGGGCCGATGTCTTCTCCTTGGTCGGTTTCTTGGTCAGTAAGCTTTTCCCCCGGAAGGCATCCAGCCATAAGACGAAGGCTCAGAGGCACCGTGAGAGGTTGGAGAAGATTCTGGAAGATTATTAGCATGACGAAAAAGGCTGTCCGTAGTATAACAGTGGACAGCCTTTTTCGTCATGAGTGATAAAGATGAATTTACTTTTGTACGG
>Ga0247610_10004556_pt1 | contig 14825 bp, 12 predicted proteins | sample 174DNAGHGhighgp2_FD_193483 | JGI IMG/M metagenome (GOLD analysis project Ga0247610, IMG submission 193483) | Sheep rumen microbial communities from Palmerston North, Manawatu-Wanganui, New Zealand - 1742 DNA GHGhigh gp2 | ecosystem: Host-associated > Mammals > Digestive system > Stomach > Rumen... | reverse complement strand
ACTGAATCAAAACTACTATTATTACTGCCTAAAAAACCAGTAGAAAAACCATCACTATTATTAACGGCATTATGTTCATCCATTCCAGGTATATAAGCTCCCATGACAACACCTCCTATCTTATTCTCATTTTATTATAACATAAAAAAAGTTGTATAAAAACAACTCTTTCTACACTTAGTCAAATACGACCTTAACATCTTCTATTGATATTAGATCATTATATGCATATAAATGTGGTATTAAAACTTCCTTTTTACTAGGATCAATTATCTTAACAGACCTTGTTTCTGGATTATAAATACCATTTTCAATTTCATTCATACTTGCATAATAACTAAGTCCTTCTCTTAATTCTGGATAATCATTAAGAACTATACTATCACCAGAAGTATGAATAACAAGAGTAAGTACCCCAACTTGAATTTTATCATTCTTAAATGGCTTTTCTTTAAAATCTTCATAACTAATTTCAACATTAGCACCAACTACATATAAATTTGCTTCTGCAGAAGTATTAGAATAAGTTTCATAGATACTTTTTATATCAAAATTTATATTATCTGTTATATTTAGATATTCTAAATTAGGAATTCCACTAACATCAAAACTAGTTAAATCACATTCTGATAAATTCAATTCAGTTATTTCACTGTTAACTAACTTATTAGGAATTTTTTTATTTCCTTGTAAAGAAAGTCCAGTTAAATTATCAAAATTTTCTATGAATGATAGATCTTCAAGATTATTATTATTTAATGATAAATAAGTAGCCGCCATCTTAGTGTTAATAACAACCTTATCTAAGTTAACATTATTTAATACTAATAATGAAACATCTTTTAAAGCGCTTAAATCACTTTCAAGTGGATTATTAGATAAGTTAAGATACGTTTGTTTACCTTTATAGCCACTAACATCACTTATATTATTATCAGTTGCATATATACATTCAAATGGTAAATCATTAAAGTTCGTTATATCAGTTATTTTAGTTTTACTAACATCAATTTGATAAACATAATCTTCTTCTAATGCTTCAGGATTTTTCAATGAAGATAAATCTTCAATTGGGTTATTATTTAAGGTCAAAGATTCAGTTATCTCAACATCTTTTAATTTACTAATATCTGATATATTGTTTTCATCTAAGAATAACATTTCAGTTGTCTTAACAGATAAATTACTTAAATCCTCTATTTCACATTTACTAAGATAAATAACAGGAATCTCAGCAGGTAAAGTACTAAGATCAATTCCTGGATTACTAGATAAATTAAGAAAGTCTTCAATTTCTAAATCACTAGGTAAAGCTTTAATATTACTATTAATAGCTACTAAAGAAGATAACTTCCTAGGAATAGTATTTACATCTAACTTCTTCAAATCACTAATAGTAAGATTTATAATCTTAGATTTTTCTAAACTTGATAAATCACTTATATTAGTACCTGAAATATTTAATTCTTCAAGATCTTTAAAGTCAACATTATCGATTGAATTTATTGGATTATCAGAAACATCCAATGAATATAGACGCCCAAAATCAATACCATCAATTGACTTAATATTGTTTTTAGAAACATTTAAACAATAAACGTTCTTTAAATCTAATTTACTTAAATCAGTTATTTTATTATCACTTAAATTCATATAACCAATATTAAAGTAATTCAAGAATTCTAAATCATCATCAGTAATTTCTTTACCAGATAGTTCATATAAATTAGTATTTTTCAAATCCAATTTTGAAACATACTTTTTATTATTTTTTTCAATTACAAAAGGAGCAATAGTATCCTTTATAAATTTATTTTTTAATCTCGTAACATCAACATAACCTTCTGTATCTAAAGATGTATTAACAACACCACTTAAAAACATTTCCACAGTTACATCATCGTAAGAAATATAGAAATATCCTTTATTTCCCCACCAATCTCCCCAAGAATTCAATGCTATATAAGCTCCATCATGCTCAGGGACATTTCCTTTGTTAGATTTAAAATTATTCTTAGAATAATTATCATCCCAACCAACTATAGATACAGCATGATCTATCATTGTCGGTTCATCTACATAAGAATTTCTTCCATCAGTACCAAAATTTGATGTACTAATTGAAGCATATAAAGAACCATTTGTCATAATATGTGTTTTAATTACATCACGATACTCTTTTAATAATTCTTCATAATTATCAGCATCTTTATCTAAAGTACTTACAGAAGGAAAATCGACAGTTTCAGTTATTTTTATCTTTCCTGAATAAGATGGAAATAATTTAATTTCTTCATCTTTATAATCTCTGTATTCTAATGTATCCCCTAAAACAGCTCCAGAATTAACAAAATATCCTTCAAATATTTGGAAATTTCCTCCAGAGTGTGGAGCTCTAAATCCATATAATAAATTAGATAACATATAATCAACATGAATCTCAGAAAAATCATAAACTTCTTTATGTTTTAAAGCAATATTAGTTTCTAATGCATTTAATGAAGCAAAATCCCAACATAAACCAAATGATCCTTGATTTTCAACCTTTAAATCAATAACATCTGCAAGATTGAATTTTTCAGGAATCTTCTTCTCATCATCATATTTAATATCTTCTTTAATATCATCTATAACTTCATAAGGAACATCTTCTTTTCTTGGAATAACTTCTATTTCTTCTTTTTCTTCTTCAGTTAATTTTTCATATTCCTTATATTCCTCAGTCTTTTTCTTCTCTTCAACAACTTGAATCTCATCATCTTCAACAACGATGATTCGATCATTCATTATCTCATTTCTTTTTTTCTTAATACCATCATTTTGAGCAATTGGTTCAGAATTTTTTAATTCATCTTTTTTATTATTACCAAAAATTAAATGAGCGAGAATACCTATCATTAATATCAAAACAAGTATGATTGGTATTGTTTTCATCAAGAAAATCTTTTTATCTCTCTTAGACTTCTTATCTTGAAACACCAATTCATCTTTTTTTTCAGTTTCAACATCTTTCTCTTCAATCTTCGGAATACCTTCTGCGTTTTCTTTTATTTCGAACTCTGCTTTCTCTTCAAGTTCTTCCACATGTTCGTTTTTTTCATCAACAACAGTATCATTTTCGATTAAATCGTTAAACTCCTCTGAAGCTTTTTCAAGTTCTTCTAGCTGTCGTGTTTTTTCCTCATCCATAAATAACACTCCCTCTATTATTCTTTCTCATTATAACATATAAAAAAGAGTATAATCTACTCTTTACAATTTTTTGAATATTCTTTATTATCAACCTTTATAGTACATATAAAATTCTCACAAACAGCGCCTTCAGGATTGCTATCATCTTTAAAACTTCCGTCTTCTAAAACATTTTCACATGCACTATCTAAATACATTCCTACTTGAGTAGTTAATACCTCTTCTTCTAAAGTGCTCTTTCGATATTCACTCGTTTGACAATTATATTCATGAAAAACATGACTATCATCATTTTCATAAATATAACAAATTTTTTCTTCGCAATACTTAGCACCTTTAATAATCTCCCATTGTTCATTTAATGTAGCACTATCCGGTAAATCTTGTACTTTACTAGAAAGTTCATCAACTAATTCTTTTTTATAATTACCATTATCATCCAAATTACTACACAAATTAGCAACTTCCTTTTCATTATTAACTACAGTAAGTTCTTCTTTTTTCTCATCCTTCTTGTCTTTTTTTACTTTATTAACTATTTTAACAATATATCCTTTAACATCAACTTTCCCAGTATAGTCAAGTAAAAAAGCTACCAATCCTAATATAAGAAGAATCGCTAAAATAATACCTAATGGTCCACCACCACGATTATTTCTATGTATTGTAGGTTGAACATACATATCAGCATTAGGATCTGGCATCTGTTGATACATCATTGGTTGTTGATTAATCATATCTTGCTCCATTATCTGCTGTTGCGTAGGTTCTAAATCTTCTTGAGTATAACCAATTGATTCTTCCGGTTCATTTTGCGGTTTTTGTTCTCTTTTTTTATTTGATGAATTTGTCTTAAAACCAAAATTATTATACTGATAATCCATAGAACCACCCTATTCTATATAAAATATAACAAAACAACAAAAAAAGAGCAACAAACTACATATTGCTCCTATACATTATTAGACATGTAATAATGATACCAATATCTTTGCTTTTTTAATTTACAGTACAATCCCTTGTATATGTTTTACCATCTATTGTTGCATCGCAAATGAAATTTTCACATTTAACATTTTCAGCAGAATAATCGCCCTTAGAATTTACATTTGAACAAGCAGTACTTAAAACAACATTGGCATTCATTGTTTTCTTAGCATCATCATCAATTTCAAATTCTTCAGTATCGTAATCATCGTTTTCACAATCATAAGTATGATATATGTGTGAATCATTATCCTCAACAATAATACAATCAAATTCATTACAAGCTTTTAAACCTTTAACAACATCCCACATTTGATCATATTTTTCTTTTTCTTCTAAAGATTCTAACTTGTCTTCAATTTCTTCATACAAATCGTAATTATAATTACCATCTTTATCTACATTTAAACACATATTCTTAAGTTCTTTTTTATAATTGACCTTCTCATCGTCATCTTTCTTTTCTGTTTTTTTATTTTCCTTTTTACAATCACATTCACACTTTTCATCATCATACTTATGAACGTTATTAACCGCTACAAATGTAACCCCAAAAGTAACACCTGCAACCAAAATATACCCTAAAACAATTAATAATACTTTTTTCATATAATCATCTTCCTATTATGATTATAACAAAAAAAGTAGGTATTAACCTACTTTAGTTCTTTTAAAATCTGTACAAGTGTCAAGAAGTTATCTGGATATTTAGTTGCTCCACTCTTATGATAATATGTATCAAATTCATCATACCAAGCTATTCTCCACATTGGTGACATTGGTACATGTTCATTAGTTTTATCTGGCCAAAAATCATATTCATCAATATCCTCATAATCCCAAATCATATTTTGTATTTTATCTTCTAATTTAGAATCAATTTTATATTCCCATAATTCACCATTAACATCGATTACATGTTCAATTAAATTAATAATAATATAATTCATATCTTTATATTCTAATTCTAGTCTTTTAACTAATGGTTTATTACGAACTTGTTTTTTAACATCTAAACTGGCCATTACAACACCTTCTTTAACCATTCACCAGTATAACTGTCTTTATTTTTAGCTACTTGTTCTGGTGTACCAGTAGCAACTACTGTACCACCTTGATCTCCACCTTCAGGACCTAAATCAATAATATAATCTGCTACTTTAATAACATCTAAGTTATGTTCAATAACAATAACCGTATCACCATTATCAACAATTCTTTGTAAGATAACTAATAATTTCTTTATATCATCGCTATGTAATCCAGTAGTTGGTTCATCAAGAATAAATACTGACTTACCTGTAGCTTTCTTTTGTAATTCTTTAGCTAACTTAACACGACCAGCCTCACCACCAGATAACGTTGGTGCACTTTGACCAAGTTCAATATAAGATAAACCAACATCATACATTACTTGTAATTTATTCTTAACTTTAGGTATATTATCAAAGAATTCTAAAGCTTCATTAACACGAAGATGTAACACTTCAGAAATATCTTTTCCTTTAAACTTAACATCTAAAGTCTCTCTATTATAACGTGTTCCATGACATACCTCGCAAGGTACATAAACATCAGGCAAGAAATTCATTTCTATTTTTTTAACTCCATCTCCCCAACAAGCTTCACAACGTCCACCTTTAACATTGAAAGAGAATCTATTCTTTCCATAACCTCTTATTTTAGCTTCTTTCATACCTGCAAATACATCACGTATATCATCAAATACACCTACATATGTAGCTGGATTACTTCTTGGTGTTCTACCAATTGGATCTTGTGTAATATGAACAACTTTATCAACATTTTCCATACCTCTAACTTCTTTACAATCTCCAACTACTACTTTAGATTTATATACTTTCTTAGTTAAAGCATTATATAAAATATCATTAACTAATGTAGATTTACCTGAACCAGAAACACCAGTAACACAAATGAATTCACCTAAAGGGAACTTAACATTAATATTTTTTAAATTATGTTCTTTAGCTCCACGAACTTCGATAAATTCTCCATTACCTTTTCTTCTTTTCTTAGGAACATCTATCTTTAATTCACCAGTTAAATACTTACCAGTTAACGAATTCTTATTATTCATAACTTCTTCAGGTGTTCCAGCAGCCATTATATACCCACCTTCAGTACCAGCTCCAGGTCCAACATCAACTATATAATCAGCAGCCCTCATCGTATCCATATCATGTTCTACAACAATTAATGTGTTCCCTAAATCTCTCATCTCTTTCATAGAGTTTATTAATCTCTCATTATCTCTTTGATGTAATCCGATACTAGGTTCATCTAAAACATATAATACACCAGATAATTTACTACCTATTTGTGTAGCTAATCTAATACGTTGAGCTTCACCACCAGATAAAGTACCAGCAGCTCTAGCTAAAGTTAAATATCCTAATCCAACATTGTTTAAGAATTCTAATCTATTACATATTTCTTTAACTAATAATTCACTAATTTTCTTTTCTTCTTCATTAAGTTTAAGATTTTGCATAAACTTATATAAATCAGCAATAGATAAAGCTGTCATATCATAGATATTCTTTTTATTAATATAAACACTAAGTATATTATCTTTTAATCTTCTACCATGGCAAGTTGGACATTCCATCTCAATCATGAATCCTTCAATCCATTCTCTAATCCAACCAGCAGTAGTTTCTAAATATCTTCTTTCTAAGTTAGTAATAATACCTTCATAAAAATCAGTTTTAGTTCTTGTATTACCATTTCTAGATTGATAATTAAAATTCATAATATCAGGAGAACCATATAGAATAATATCTAATTTTTCCCTAGGTAATTTTTCCACTGGCATATCTAAATCAATACCATAGTAATCAGCTACAGTTGCTACTTCTGTATATTGAATATTTTGATCCACTGTTAAAGCAACAATAGCACCTTCATTAATACTTTTCTTCTTATCAGGAATTAATAAATCTTCATTTATTTTTTTCTTAATACCTAAACCATTACAATCATCACAAGCTCCCCAAGGACTGTTGAATGAAAACATTCTAGTTTCAAGTGGTGGCATCGAAAAATTACAATCTACACAAGCATAATTCTCACTCATCAAGATTTCTTCTCCACCAATTACATTAAATAATACTCTACCATCAGCTAATTTAGTACTAGCTTCAATAGATTCAAATATTCTACTTCTTTCACTATCTCTAACTACTACTCTATCAACTACCACTTCTATGGTATCTTTTTTATTTTTCTCCAACTTAATATCTTCAGATAAATCTCTAACTATTCCGTTAATTCTAACTCTTGTATAACCCTTACTTCTTAAATCATTTAGTAACTCTACATGACTCCCTTTTTCTGCTCTAACTACTGGAGCCATTATTTCTATTTTCGTACCTTCATCAAATGCTAATATTTTATTAGTCATTTCTTCAATACTTTGGCTCTTAATTGGTTTGTGATGATTAGGACAGTAAGGAACACCTATACGTGCAAATAAAAGTCTTAAATAATCATAGATTTCTGTAACAGTACCAACCGTACTTCTTGGATTATTATTAGTACTCTTTTGATCAATACTAATACTAGGACTTAATCCGTCTATACTATCTACATCTGGTTTCGAAGTTCCACCCAAAAATTGTCTAGCATAAGCAGACAAACTTTCAACATATCTTCTTTGACCTTCAGCATAAATAGTATCAAATGCTAAACTACTTTTTCCAGATCCAGAAACACCAGTCATTACTACTAATGAATTCTTAGGTATTTCCAAATCTACATTTTTAAGGTTATTTTCCCTTGCTCCCTTGATTATTATTTTGTCCATTATCCAACACCTTCTTCAATGTTTTAATTCTTTCTTCACTATTTAAACCATATACATTAACGCCCTTTAAATAGTAAAGGAAAGCCTCTATTGCTTTATAATGACAATGCTTTCCTCTATTGCCTCTTATTATTCGAATACCTTCTTCTTCACTCGGATTAAAAGTAGCAAAAAACTTAACAATATCCGAAGCAGAAGAATTAGAAATAATATTAATTATTTCTTCCCTAGTTAAAAATCTTTCAATATGAATATCACTAACAGCATACATATAATAATATGGTTCTTGCCATGTTTCATCTTCGCCCTCATCATATTCACCACTGCCAATAACTTCAGCTACATCAACATTTTCCGAATCAAAGTATCTAAATACATCACTTAAATGAGTACACATATGAAAGCCATTACCATCATTTCCAAAACGAATAGGTCCATCTACATGATAATCTTTCCCTTCAAGAAAAGGCATTCCATATCTATTTGTATGATCTTTGTTAAATGCTTTGTAGCCTCTTATCTCCATGGTTATCTCCTCAATTCATAAAAGTTACATTTCTTACATAACTCATGTACCTTTTTGTTATTTTGGAACCCCTTCTTCATTTCTTTAAACAAATCGTTGTTTATTATATCATTTATCTCATTTTTGTAAATATTACCTAACTTAATTATTCCTTCACTATCTAAACAACAAGGAACTACAGTACCATCTACTAAAATACCTATATGATCCCTTAACGCTCTACAACTTCCATCTTCACAATAATAATCATTATCTAAAGAAGGCCATATAAATTCTTCTTCTATTTCATAATAAACATCTTTATCTAATTTAACTTTATTAGAATCAATCTTAACTTTATACTTCTCTTCTAACCTGTTGATAATCTTATCTTTATAAACATTATCTACCCATAAACGATAATTAATAATAGTGTTATTAACTTGTAACTTATCAACAGTGTTAAAAATATTGTCTAGATATTCATCAAGACTTTTATTATATTTTTCGTCAAAACTATGTAATGAAATATTAATCTGTCTTATATTTTTATTATCCTTAATTCTATCTATTAAATAACCATTAGTAGTTATATTAACATTAAAATCTACACTAGCTAAATCAATTAATTCATTAATATCAGGATGTAATAAAGGGTCCCCCATTACATGAAAATATAAATATTTAGTATATCCTTTTAACTTGCTTAAAATATTATTAAAATTATCAACAATAATAAATTTCTTATTTCTCTTATTTTTAATACAAAAAGAACAATCTAAATTGCAATTATTAGTAATCTCTATATATACTTTTTTAAACATAAAAAAACACCTAAAGTAATTATAACATACTATTGTTCGATTTAAAAGAATAAATAAATACAAGTGTCACTTGTATAAATATATAAGTCTAACTTCTATAAAATACCAATATTACTTATAAAATTATATTAGTAATACTGGAGTTGATCTTATGAATAATATCACGGGAGAAAATCTAAGAAAACTAAGAAAGAAAAGAAATATAACGCAACTACGACTAGCAACAGAAGTAGGCCTAAGTCAAGAAGCCATATCTAGCTTTGAAAATAAAGGTTCTAATATAAAATTAGATCTTCTAATAAAAATAGCTGACTTCCTCAATACAACCGTCGATTATATTTTAGAAAGAACAAATAATGATGCGCCATTAAGAGAAGTAATAAAAAGTGCCGTCGATAAACAACAAGACGAACTTTTAAATAACTACGTTCAATTGAATAACTTACAAAGAAATGATTTATTATGGTATAGTAAAGCATTAAAAAACAAAAAAGACCAATAGGTCTTTTTTATTTTACATCAGTAACATTTCCCATATCTAAAGTACCTCTTGTATTCTCTTCAGATACATCTTTTATTTCTAAAGATCCTGCAGAATCTTCATCACCTTTTGTAATATTAACTTCTTTTCCTTCACGAACATTACCAACACCATCGATATTATCAGCTAATTTTTTCAAATCATTAATAATTTCTTGTGTAGTTTTATTAGACATAAAATCGAAATAATCTAATTCATCACCTATTACAGAAGGATAATCATCTTCAGGAGTAGCTTTAATAGGAGGAACCGTTATTTGACCCAATGGATATTTTAGTTTTTTATTATAAGAATCTATAATTCCATTAACTTCTACGCCCATATATTGTTTTTTAACATCGATAATAGCTTGTAAACTAACATCACTATTCTCGTCATTCTTTTTCATTTCATCAACTTTTTTTAGGATTTCAACAATATTTAATGGTCCAAATATTCCTATTATTTCCTCTTTATCATATTCTTCATCAAAGTCTACCATCCTACCACGAGCTATATGTTTACTCATTATATCTTCAGCATGTAGTTCTGGTACTTCTTTTCCCGTAGAAACATTTTTATAATTACCTGAATCCATTAAAATATAGAAAGACAAATAATTATCTATATATGTATATAAAAAAGTATCATATATTACTTTACCATTTTCTGTTCTCGTCATTACAGTATAACTTTTTCTTACACTATAAGCTCCAAATAAATATTGAGCTGGTAATTGTTTAAAAGTAAATCCAAACATTATTTCACCTTCTTTTTCTGTACATTATATACTATCTTTAATAAAATTTTAGTTGGTATTAATCTACTAAAGAAAACTCCCGCTCTAACACCAAATCCTGGTACTATTACTAGTTTATTCTTTAAACATCTATCTATTCCATATTTAGCAACATATTCGCTAGATAAAGCTTTTATCGTAAATGATCCACCTGCTACTTTATTAAAATTAGTATCTACTGGACCTGGACATAAACAACTAATATGAACATTGCTTTTTACTCTTCTAAGTTCTTCATAGATTCCTTCTGTCCACTTTAATACATAATTTTTTGTAGCATAATAAGTATTTAATATAGGTCCTGCAAAGAAACCGGCACTACTAGCAATATTTAATATTCTTCCTTTATCTTTTTTAACCATATCTGCTAAAAACAACTTAGTTAATATATGCAAAGCATTAACGTTAACATCTATCATTTTCATTTCTTTATTAATATCAGTTTCCCAAGTATTCCCAAATAAACCAAATCCAGCACCATTAACTAATAAATCAATATCTTCATCTTTAAACTTATCATACAATTTAAAACAATTATCTCTACCTGTTAAATCACAAGGATAAATTGTTGTCTTTGTTTTTATCATATTAGCCGTTTCTTTAAGTCTATTTTCATCTCTACTAACTAAGATAACATCATATCCTAGTTCTCCTAAATAAATAGCCATATCTCTTCCTATTCCAGAAGAGGCTCCAGTAACTAATGCTTTCATATATAATCACCTATTTACATTTTATCATAAAAAAAGAAGATTTTATCTTCTTTCATCTAATTCAAGTAAAGGTGGCAACATTTGTTTCTTACGAGAAACTATACCATCCATATATACACCTTGTTCTATTTCATCTAAAACATAAGCTTCTTTTAATAAATCCTTACTATTTTCATTATAGTATAAATAAGAACCATTACTAATAATATCTGTAATAAATAATAATGCGACTTTATAATTTCCAAATTCACACATCTTATTTAATCCATCTATTATTTCATTACTACGTTTATGAATATCTTCAAAATCCATAGTTATTACTTGACCAATAGCTAATGTAGAATTGTCAAAATTAAATGTTTTCATATCATAATGAATAATTTCATCAACTGATAATCCAGCCACACTACTAGCAGCTTTAAACATCATACGACCAAATTCATTTATATCCAAACCAGCTATTTCTGCTAATTTATGTCCTACTTCAATATCTAATTCAGTTGTTGTAGGTGATTTAAATAACAAAGTATCAGAAATAATAGCTGCTAACATAATACCAGCAATATTTTTTGGAATCTCTTCATGTGCTTCTCTAAATAATCTATATATTATTGTACAAGTACAACCTACTGGCATAGTTCTAAAACTAATAGGGATATTTGTTCCTAAAGTTCCTAAGTTATGATGATCTATTACTTCTAATATTTCTGCTTCTTCTATTCCATCAACACTTTGACTAGGTTGATTATGATCAACCATAATGACTTTTTTTCTCTCAAAATTATTAGCATCAACTAATCTTAACATACCTTGACAAATACCTTTTTTATTAACAATAGGATAATTAGTATGTCCATACTTAGAACTAATATCTACAAAATCATTACGATAATCGCCAGTTGTAAATTTAATTGGATCTTCAGTTATATTAACTAAACTAACATAATTACATAACTTAACCATATTAGCAGCTTTAAAAGTTCCCAAAGGTATTGTTATTACATTAACTCTATTTTCACGAGCTAAATCAACTAAAGTAGATGGCAAACTTACATTATTAACCAACATTAATAATTTTACTCCGGAATTAATAGCATATTCTTGAATTTTATAACGATCCCCAACTATTACAATATCATCTTGTTTTAATTGAACTCTATTCAAAAATGTTTCACTCTTATATGCCGCAGCTAAAATATGACCTTCTATCTCTTCATCAAATTTTAATACTTCAACAGCTCCCAAAGCAGATAAAATATTATCATATGAAGTTTTAAGATATGTAATATCTCCGTCAATTAGAAATTTTGATATTTCCTTAACATTAATATAACCCGTTAATTTTTTATTTTTATTAACTAAAGGTAACCCCGTAACACCCATATCCATTATTGACTTATAAGCATGATAGATTGATTCATGTTCTTCTACCATTGCTTCTTTATTATAGTTCATATTTCTAATTTGAACTTTTACGTCATTCAAAAACTCGGGTTCCTTAAATCCGAAATAATCTAAAACAAATTTACTTTCTTTATTAATACTGCCTAAGACACGAGGTTCACATTTCATTCCTTGTTTATTCTTTAAATAAGAAAGTGCAATACTAGCACAAACTGTGTCAGTATCAGGAACTTTATGTCCAAAAATGTATGTTGTTTGCATATCTACAATCCACACCCCTTATTCTTCATAAGTATAACACAAATTATATCCATTTTGATATAATAAAAAAGAATAGAGGATGATCTTATGAGAATGATAAACATTAGTAACAATCAAATACCACCAATGCAATCAAACTTACCAAAACAACCGACTAACAGTAATGACAAAGACCCTAATCAAAAAAAGAATATACTAACTCTTATTATAATAATTCCATTAATAGTAGGCTCTATTCTTTTAGGAAATTTTTTATTAAATAAATCTAATAAATTCTTTTTAAATAAAAGAGATCAAATAATGAAAGATAAAATAGATGACCACATCGAGAAAAAGAAAGAAAAAGAAAAGCATTTAATAGTTCCAATGAAATTTGTAGATAATAAATACTTTGCTATTGAATATAAAAAAGACTTTTCTGACAAAATAAAATCATTATCTTCTCTAATAGATTATAAAGATGGTTATGAAGTATTTTTAGGAAACCTAAAAAATAATTCTAAAGGATATCACCTTAAAACAGATATATTAATAATTGCTGAATATTCAAATGTAACTACTACTAATTTAACTATAGTAGAAACAATAGAAAACACAAACAGTTATTATATACTTACAGATAATAATAATCATTATTTATTATTTAGGATAATTTATAAAGAACAAATACAAAATATGGGAATAAATGAATATAAGTATTATGGATTCTTCCTGTCTAATTCTAAAGAATCACACATATTTAATAACCTAAATATTTTAAAAGAAACTCTTAATTCTTTTGATGAAGAAACTATAATATATAACTGCAATAATGATAGTTTAGATAGTTGTACAAACAAATCTAACGATAAAATAGATTTAAATAAAAATATAAACTATTTAGATTACAAATAAAAAGAACTAATAATTAGTTCTTTTTTTATTCACTTTTTAATTCAAATAAGATATCTCTAAGTTCCATAGCTCTTTCAAAGTCAAGTTTCTTAGCTGCTTCCTTCATTTCATTCTCTATCTTAACCATTAAGTCTCTTCTTTCTTTAGGACTCATCTTCTCTTGAGATTTAACTTCACCTGTCTTCTCATCCACTACATTACTTACTACTTCTCTTATTTCTTTAATAATTGTCTTAGGTACAATACCATGTTCTTTATTATATGCCTCTTGGATAGTACGTCTTCTCTTTGTTTCATTAATAGCAATCTCCATGCCTTCACTAATAGAATCAGCATACATAATAACATGACCATTACTATTACGAGCTGCTCTACCAATTGTTTGGATTAAACTTCTACTATTTCTTAAGAATCCTTGTTTATCAGCATCCATAATACATATTAAACTTACTTCTGGTATATCTAATCCTTCTCTTAATAGATTAATACCTACTAAGACATCGTATTTACCAATACGTAATTCTTGTATAATTCTTAATCGATCTAAAGTCTTAACCTCACTATGTAGATAAGCAACTTTAATACCAACATCTTTCAAATAATTAGTTAACTCTTCAGCCATCCTAATAGTTAAAGTAGTAATTAATACTCTTTCACCATTATTCTTAACTCTATCTATTTCATTAATAATATCATCAATTTGGCCCTTGGTTTCTCTAACTTCTACAGTAGGATCGAGTAATCCAGTAGGTCTAATAATTTGTTCAACATACTGTTGATTAACTTGTTCCATTTCATAATCACCAGGTGTAGCACTAATATAAATAGCTTGATTAATCTTACTATTAAATTCATCATACTTTAAAGGTCTATTATCTAAAGCACTTGGTAATCTAA
>Ga0247610_10004555_pt1 | contig 14826 bp, 27 predicted proteins | sample 174DNAGHGhighgp2_FD_193483 | JGI IMG/M metagenome (GOLD analysis project Ga0247610, IMG submission 193483) | Sheep rumen microbial communities from Palmerston North, Manawatu-Wanganui, New Zealand - 1742 DNA GHGhigh gp2 | ecosystem: Host-associated > Mammals > Digestive system > Stomach > Rumen... | reverse complement strand
TCAGAAGTGGATATCCTGTGCGGTCTGTACTTCAGACGGTCGACACCGTTCACACCGGTTCTGTTTGAAAAACTGGAGCTGGTGGACGGCATAGTGGAATTCAAGGACGCAGAAGAAATACCAGACGAACTTTTTGAAGTGCCTGGCTGCGGATTTGGATGCGTGCTGATGAAGACAGACTGTCTGTTTGATATCGCAGGCAAATCCGGAATGGGAAACTGGTTCACACCACAGGCGAACTGCGGCGAAGATGTCGCTTTCTGTCTGCGAGCAAGGGAAGAAGGGTATCGGATATTCTGCGATCCCACGATAGACCTTGGTCACATGGGATACGCACCGGTTACAAAAGGCTTCTATGAAGCCGTGAAAGGTAATGAATAATGGCATTATTGGATGATTGCAAGACAGCACTTCGTATCACTACGAATGCTTATGACAGTGAAATATCGAGTCTGATCGATTCAGCCAAGCTGGATCTTGGCATCGCTGGAGTGGAAACGACCACTGTTGACTCTCTTATCGAAACTGCGGTCAAGACCTATGTGAAAGTACACTTCGGTGACAGCAAGGACGCTGACAAGCTGAAAGAAAAGTACGATGAGCAGAAAGCACAGCTTATGAATGCGAGCGGATATACAGATTGGGGTGTCAGCAATGAGTGACATCCTTATTTTGCTGTCGCAGACCATAACGACCGACACCTATGGGAATGAAGTCGTGACGGAACAGGAAAAACAGATCTACTGCAAGGTGGATTCCATCTCGCAGTCCGAGTTTTTCGCTGCAGCCGATACGGAGCTGAATCCGCAGTACAAGTTTACGGTCTTTTTCGGCGATTATCACGGCGAAGACACCGTGAAGTACAAAGGAACCAGATATGCCATTTACAGAACCTACCGCACAGGCGATGACCTTGAGCTGTATGCAGAAAGGAAAATAGGAGCATGAGCAATAATGTAACAGTGCGTCCTGAACAATTTGAAGAAGCCGTCATGAAGGCTCTGGGTGAATATGGCGATGAGGCGATGGAGAAAATCGAGCAGACCACAAAAACCGTATCCAGGGAAATGGTCAGCGAGCTGAAAAGCTCCGCACCGTCAGGTGGAAGCTATGCGAAAGGCTGGTCGCACAAAGGGCAGAAGTCAGGAGCGTACAGTCTTTCTGAAGTCGTTTATAACAGAACGGACTACCAGCTCACGCACTTGCTTGAGAATCCGCACGCAACAGGCGGCGGAGGTCACTATCCGAAGAACGTCAATTACACAGGAACCATCGCAAGGGTAGAGGATGAATACACGCAGAAATACATGGAGGAGGTAATGAACCGATTATGACAAGAACAGAGCTTGCAACCGTCATTAATTCGTTTGGCTTTCCGTGGCGGTACAGCCACTTTTCGCAGACACCTGCTCCGCCTTATGTGGTGTATTACTTCCCAAATGAAAACGATGTGTACGCTGACGACTCCAATTATGTGAATAAGCGGAGTCTTTTTATTGAGCTCTACACAAAGACCAAAGACGATACGTCCGAGGCGACTGTGGAAAGCGCACTGAAGAATGCCGGTCTTACATGGTACAAGCAGACGGATTTTCTGAATGACGAACAGTTATATCAAACGACCTACGAAACGGAGGTAATCATACATGGCTAACAAAGTACAGTATGGACTTAAAAATGTATACTATGCGACTGTAACAGTCGGAACCAACAGTGTAAGCTATGGAACACCTGTGGCATGGCCTGGTGCTGTTTCACTGTCCTTGAGTGCTGAAGGCGATACGAATGATTTTTACGCTGATAACATCAAGTATTTCACTGCTATCGCAAACAATGGATACAGCGGAGATTTTGAGTCGGCTCTTATTCCGGATTCCTTCAGAACTGACATCATGGGTGAAACCGTAGCAACTACCGGAGCAAAAGCCGGTATTTATTACGAACATGCAGACGTACAGCCGAAGGAATTCGCGCTGCTCTTCCAGTTTGAAGGAGATAAGAACGCAACGAAGTATGCGCTGTATAACTGCAAGATGTCCAGACCGGACATTGAATCTTCCACAACGGAGGACGGCATCGAGGTACAGACCGTCAGCGGAGAGATCACAGCATCACCGAGAGCATTTGACAACATCGTCAAGGCGCAGTGCGCTGACACTGCATCCAGTGCTTACAGTGCGTGGTTCACAGCAGTACAGGATTAGTTTTTACGGATACCGCTCACAGGCTTCATTTCGGCTTGTGGGCGGTTTTTGTAATGAAAACGAACAAATTATCAAGGAGGCAAAATCATGTTCAAAACGATGGAAATCGGCGGTAAGGAGCTGGAACTGGTAGCGAACGCTGCCACACCTTTCCGCTTCAAACAGGTGTTTCACAAAGACCTGTTTTCAGTATTGGGAAACGAAGAGAGAGCCGCAGAAGAAGGTGTCGAAACCATCACACAGCTCGCTTACATCATGGTGAAACAGGCAGAAAAAGCCGACATGAACAAATTGAGCGAAGATGGTTTCATTGACTGGCTGGAAGAGTTTCCGCCAATGGCATTCGTTGATTCTGCGGAAGAGATCCTGAACGCATACATGGATCAGACGCAAGGAACAGCGACACCCTAAAAAGAAACAGCGAGCGACCACAAGGAAGATGACCACAGGATTATTCATGCTGCGGTGCAAGGAACTTGGGTTGACCGTGGAAGAACTGGAAGATATTGACTACGGCTTGGTTGAGGATATGCTGACCGAACGTGGAAACGATGAATACAACTATCCTTATAAAGCCACACAAGATGATTTTAATAAATTCTGATTATGGCTGGAATGATCAAGGGCATCACGATTGAATTCGGTGCCAATACGGAAAAACTGAATAAGGCTCTGGGAAATGTCCAGGGCAAACTGAACAAGACGCAGTCTGAACTGAAACAGGTCAACCGTGCGTTGAAATTCAATCCAGGCAACACGACACTGCTGAAACAGAAGTTTGACCTTCTGTCCAGGACTGTCAGCGACACACAGAGAAAACTGACAGGTCTTCAGCAAATGCAAAAGCGCATGGACAAGTCCGGAGTGGACAGAACTTCTGCCGCTTATAAAAAGCTGGAGCTGGAGATCGTCAAGACACAGAGCAAGCTGAAGGTGGCAGAAGGGGAGCTTCGCCGATTCGGATCCATCGGAAGACAGCAGGCGATGGCAACCGGCAAAGCCTTCCAGGCGGCTGGTGCAAAGATAAAAACCGCAGGTCGTGGGATTACGACCAGCTTCTCTGTCTATGGCATGATGGGGATCTACGCAGGCAAGAAGCTCATAGACATGTCCGAAAAACAGGCACAGGCAGAAGAAAAGCTGCAGGAGATCTACAAGTCAAGAATGGGTGTAGGAAAAAAGGCTGTCAAATCCACACTTGAGCTTGCATCCGCACAGCAGAAAGCCGGTGTCGTTGGCGATGAAGTACAGATCGCCGGAGCACAGCAACTTGCGACATATGCGAAGTATCCAGGCTCTGTCAACAAGATGCTTCCTGCACTCAATAATCTGCTGGTACAGCAGAAAGGTCTTAACGGCACACAGGAAGATGCTGCAGGCCTTGCAAACATGTTCGGCAAAGCCATGATGGGTCAGACCGGAGCATTGAAGAGAGCTGGAATCTCATTCACCGATGCACAGGCGGAAGTGCTGAAGTACGGCACAGAAGAAGAAAAAGCCGCCATGATCGCAGAAGTTGTCAACCAGAATGTCGGCAACATGAATGAGAAATTCGCACAGACGGATGCCGGCAAGATCCAACAGGCGAAGAACGCACTTGGCGACATGGGAGAACAGATCGGTGCGATTCTGCTTCCTGCGGTAGCGGATCTGGTATCGTGGTTCCAGGAACATGTCATGCCGGTTCTGCAGAAGTTTATCGACTTCATGCAAGCTCATCCGCAGATTGCGACATTCGCTCTGGCGATAGCAGCGATCACTGCCGTTTTGGGTCCGATAATCATGATGATCGGCGGATTCATTTCAGCACTTGGAACCATCATATCAATAGCACCTGTGGTAGGTTCTGCGATAAGCGTCATGTTGGGTCCGGTCGGTCTTATCATTGCAGCAATAGCGGCGGCGGTGGCTATCGGTATCGCACTTTACAAAAACTGGGATACCATCAAAGCAAAGGCATCACAAATCTGGAATGCCATCAAAGCAGCCGTCACAAAGGTCGTAACGCAGTTAGTCACTTCTGTGCGTGTGAAATTCACGGCATTCAAGAACACAGTGACGAATATCTGGAACGGCATCAAGACTGCCATCACGAAGCCGATTGAATCCGCAAAGAACACGCTGAAGAACATTATAAACAAGATAAAGGGATTCTTCCCATTGAAGGTCGGAAAGATTTTCAAAGGATTAAAGCTGCCGCACTTCAAGATTTCTGGTAAAGCACCATTCGGTATCGGCGGCAAAGGTGAAAAGCCTTCCATCTCCGTGTCATGGTATAAAAAAGCAATGCAGCAGCCGTACATGTTCAGCAATGCGACACTATTCGGTGCCGGTGAGAAAGGAGATGAAATGCTGTACGGAAGAAAGGCACTCATGAAAGACATCGCCACAGCGGTCGGCGGCGGAAACAGCGGTGACATCATCGTGAACGTATACGGAAGCGACCATATGAGCGTGGATGAACTCGCAACAGCTGTACAGAACAAGCTCGTTACACTTCAGAAGAGGAGGACAGCGGCATGGGCATAGCACCATATAAGACGTTTATATTCGATGGAGAATCATCCATCGATTATGGAGTATATCTCACTGGAGAAGGTGTCTTCAATGCTCCTGAAAGGGCAGTGGAGATGATAACCATTCCAGGGCGGAACGGAGCGTTTGCACTCGATCAGGGCAGATTTGAGAACATCGAGATCACTTATAAGGCTGGCATGGTCGATGTGAATGAATCGAACTTTGCTGACAAGATGTCCGCATTCCGAAACTGGCTCTGTTCAAAGGTGGGATACTGCAGACTGGAAGACGATTATAATCCAAATGAATTCCGCATGGCTGTATTCAAGAACGGCATCGAAGTCGAGCACGATTTTCTTATCGCTGGCGAATTTGAAATCACGTTTGAATGCAAGCCGCAAAGGTGGCTTACAAGTGGAGAAACTGCAACAGCTATAACGAGCGGTGATACAGTAACGAATCCAACTTTGTTTGAAGCACACCCTTTGTTGGAAGTTGAAGGATATGGGAATATAAATATTGGTTCTTCTGAAATTGTTGTAAATGATGCTCCGATTGGGGATATACAAATATCAGAACGCACACGCAGTACCACGACAACGGCTGGAGGGTACGGCAACATTACAGTAAACTTTGACAATCCGCCGTTGAATACAGGCGATGTAATTACCGTCAGCGATGTAGAAGTGACGTTTGAACACTTGGTTAGAAGTGGGTACACACTTATTTCAGCAAGTGCAGACCAAACAACTAACTGCATATGTTCAATTACAGAAAACGGGCGGTTCGTCAAATTATCTTCAACACCTGTCACATTCCAATACGAAACTGGGTCACCGTTGGGCGTTGATGTTTCTGTGTCGGCAGTCATTAATTGGAATTATTTATATAACGGAACACAAAGCAATTTACAGACAACTTTGTATTTCCACATTATATATTATCCTAATAGCGATCAAATGCTTTTCAAAAATGATGCTGGGGTAAGCACAGGACCGTTTTACAATTGGAAAACGTACTTCGATATTCCAGCGATATGCGCAGATTCTACGGCGTCTGCACTTGGCAGCCCGACCTACATTGACTGTGATTTAGGTGAGTGCTACATATACCTTTCCAACGGCAAGTTGCTTACGGTGAACAATGTCGTGGCATTTGGCTCTGACCTGCCCGTACTTGAGCAGGGGGTCAATACTATAACATACGATAACACGATTACCGACTTAAAAATCGCTCCGAGGTGGTGGAAGTTATGATTCCAATTCTATACGAAAAAAGCGAAACGGCTTTCACAAACAACGGACTTGGACGGCTCCGTGACTGCATTTCTGCTATCGTAACCGAAGAGCGGAATGGAATCTATGAGCTGGACTTTGAATATCCTGTAGACGGTGTCAATTACGAAAGACTAAAATGCGGGCGCATCATCGGTGTGACGCATGACGAGGGCGGAGATCTTCAGCCTTTCGACATTATCGGCTACGAAAGACCGATAGACGGAATCGTGAAATTCCACTGCGTGCACATCTCATACCGCATGACAGCGATGACGGTCACAGGAAACAACATCAATTCACTGTCCGATGCCTTCACGATGCTCCAGACCACGACACCAGCAAATCCATTCACTTACTGGACAGACAAAACGTCCACTGGATTTTTGGCTTGCGCCGATAAGATACCGCATTCCGTCAGACAGGTATTAGGCGGTATGGAAGGCTCCATACTGGACGCATACGGCGGTGAATATGAATGGGATAAATGGACAGTTAAACTGTGGGCAAACCGTGGAGCGATAAAGAACTTCACTATTCGGTACGGACTTAATCTGACAGGCTACGAAGAAAAGACGGATTTCACAGACACCTACACTTCTGTCATCCCTTATTGGACAGGCAAAAATAACAAGGGAAGCGACATTGTAGTAAAGGGCAACAAGGTGACAGCCGATTATCCGGCGTATAACGGTTTTGACCGATGTATTCCGCTGGATCTGACAGACAAATTTGAAACGAAGCCGACCACGGCACAGCTTGAAACGGAAGCGGAAACGTATCTGAACACCAATAAGCCGTACTTCCCAGCACAGACCATTGAAGTGGATTTCGTGCGGATCACGGACGGAAATGAATATGGGCAATTTGAAGGTCTGCAGAAATGCAGACTTTGTGACGTTATAAATGTTGAATTCCCAGCCTATTCCATGACTGGTCAATTCAAGATTGTGAAAACGGAATGGGATGTGCTTCTTCAAAGATACCAGAAGCTGGAGCTGGGAACACTTTCCACTACGCTTTCCGAGGCTCTTGGAATCACGCAGGACTCTTCCACGAAGCTGAACACCATCAGCGATGTGGCTTCCGTAATGGTCAGAACAGGAACCGGAACAAAGAGTCTTTCCACATCGGCACAGACGCTGGAGCTCACAACGACTTCGCTTACGCATGGCGATGCGTTTGAAGCGTCTGGAAACGGAATCAAGTGCCTGAAGTCAGGGATTTTGCATGTAGTGGCATCCATCAGGTACACATCAGGATTTACGGCAAATGATTATGCCACAGCCACTGTCATGAACGGATCCACGGCGGTCAAGACGACAAGGTACAGAGTGCCTTTCGCCACTGTGGGAAGTGATGTCGTCATTTCGGTATATACCGAAGTAAACGAAAATGACGTTATCACGCTGACTGCACGAAACGAAACAGGCTCAAGAGGATCCGTCGACAAATCTATCACACGATTAACAGCATATTACGCAGGAGAATAACATGGACTTTGTCAAAGCAACACTTATAAGAGCAATACGGACAGTATGTCAGACAGCAGTCGCTACCATCGGCACATCTTTTGTGCTGACGGACGTTGACTGGAAGGTAGTGGTATCCGCTTCACTTCTGGCTGGACTGCTTTCTGTCCTTACATCAGTTTCCACTGGTCTTCCTGAAGTGGAATACGGAAACCATCTGTATATGAATGCGGAAGAACCGGAAGACAGCGAGGTGGAAGATGAGGACGAATAAACAAGTGCTGACGATAGCACGCAGATATCTTGGAGAGGGTGGAGCGAGATTCCGCAAATTCTGCGGACTTCCGAGCGGTGCAGCATGGTGCAATGCCTATGTTGATTATGTGGCATATCAGGGCGAAGTATCAAAGCTGTATTTTGACCGAAAGAAAGAGACATACTGTCCGCATTCCATCAAGTGGTGCGAAAAGAACCTCGCACAGATTCCGCTTTATCTGGCTATGCCGATGGATATCATATACTTCGACTGGGAAAAGAACGGTGTGCCGAATCATATCGGACTTGTCGTCAGTAAGAAGACAACTGACACCATAAGAACCATCGAAGGCAACACAGACGGCGGAAGGGTAGCAGAAAAGACCAGAGCTGGCAAATATGTCCAGGCGGTATTCCGTCCGCATTATAAAGGCTCATTCACTATCGGCACTGTAAAGGTGGATGGGTCGTGCGGATACAGCACCATTGCGAACCTGCAGAAGGCACTTGGCGGATGCGCTGTCGATGGGATACTTGGCAAAGCCACAGTGAAAAGACTTCAGCAGTATCTTGCAATCACTCAAGATGGACAGTGGGGCAGAGGAACGTCCAAAGCACTCCAGAAGATGCTGAAAAACAACGACTGCTATCACGGAGCCATTGACGGAGAGTTTGGCCCTGCATCGGTCAAGGCTCTGCAGAAGTGGATAAACGCAAAGAACAAGTCCGAGCCTATAAAGGCAGAAGAACCAAAGGCGGAACCGATAAAGGTAACTGAACCAGCAAAGCCAGTAGAGGACAAGGCACCGAAAAAAACGGCTGCTGACAAAATCGTGGAGCAGATCCGGATCATGGCATGGCCGAAGGGTACACCTAAAAAGAACTGGTCTTATAAAAAGGGCCGTCCGAGAAACGCAATGAAAGCATTGCTGAAACATTACGGATATGACACGAAACCGGAGATGTCTGACTGTGGCAACAACGTCAATGCGATCGTGCGGAAGTCCGGAGTTGATAAACACTTCACTTCACTTCATGCAGTGAAGGATCCTTTCCCAAAAAAAGAAGATAAGTTCAAAATAATCATCTCTGGGCGAGTGCCAAAAGTCAAAGAGATGGAACCTGCTGATATCATCCGCTACAAGAAGAAAGGCGGAAAGGATCAGCACGCCATGTTCTATCTCGGACATAATCTGATAGCCGATGCAGGACATTATAATCGCTTTTTCAACATCCGGAAGAACGACTTTCGGTATAAAAGACGTAATGTAAAAAAGAGCACTATCCAGGTGCTCCGAGCAAAGGGATGATACATCATGACAGAAGCAACAACGATCATCATCAACTCGATATTGAGTGCGTGCGGTGCGGCAATATTTGCCGGTATCTGCGTATGGGTAAAGGGATTATACAAAAAATCGAAAACCTACGACAAGGCAGTTAAAGCGTTGGCGCATGACGCATACTTCAGGTATTGCAGATATCTGCTTCCTGAAGAAACGCTGACAGAAGAGGAAGTAGAGAACATCAACTATCTGTATGAATCATATCATGCGTTAGGACTGAACTCCACAGGCGACAAGCTGTATCAGGAGATCATCAAAAAGCCTGTCAAAACGAAATTTACATAGGCATATTAACAGAAGACCACTTATTAACTATTTTGAATTACAACTAAATGGTGTGGGGTTTTATGCGTACATGGTCTTCTGTCATATATGACTTCACTGTAACAGCTTAAAACCATTGGGTTGGTAGATTTTGCCTCCACTACAGTGAAGTGAAAAGGGGAGTCTTACGACTCCTCTTTTTTTGTGATGATAAGTTTCGCCTTGTATGGTGTTTCGCCTTTGATCAGCTCTTCTTCATAATCGGAGAAGTCGATGTCCTTGTACTTTCCGCCATAGATTTCCGCTTCAACGCTTTCGATTTGGTCAATATCTACTTGATTCTGGTCTTTCTTCTGGATGTATCCTATATGCAAATCGTCCACATATACGGCGATAGCATTCGGATCATATTCGTTATCCGGTTCCGGCACCAGAGTCGCCGGATACGTTTCTGTATAATACTGGTATGTTCTTTCAGCGACTTCTTCAAGGAAGGCTTTCTTCGGCAGATTATAATCGTCATTTTCTTCCGTCAGAAGCGACTTCAATTCCTTTTGCCTGAAGTCGAATCCAGCCACAAACAGCTCGATATATTCCGCCTGATCCGGCACATCGCCGATGAGATTCCGCATATATGCACCATATCCGCATTCGATCTGGGAGAATCTGTCATGAGAGTAAAGGTCCTTGTCTTTATAATCGAATCCCAAATCCTCAAAACACTTCTTGCACAAAGCACCATCGGAGAGGGCAACATGTTTCGTGAACGCTCCGATCGGCTTTCCGCACATCTTACATCGTTTCGCCATAATCTTAACATCCTTTCATTAAATTCTTCTTGTATATGGTAGTATTTAGTAGTACAATAGTATCAGATACAGAAAGGAAATACAATGGCGAAGAAAGAAAAGATCTCTATTTCGATAGACAAAGAACTTCTACAGAAAGTCAAAGAAGTGGCTCAAACAGAGAACCGGACTATGTCCAATATAATAGAAACGGCTCTGATAGAGTATATAAAGAAACAGTAGGCGATTGGTGTATTCTATCCGCAACTCTTCCGATAATCATAATTTTTTTTGGGAAGCATAGTAGGGTAGAATACACCATCAAAGAAAGGATGGTGTATTTTTTATGTTGCAAACAAGGATCTGCGAAGGTCTTGACTTCAAGGACCTTCAACGGAGCGTCAACGAGGCTCTGTCTGAAATCAATTCTGACGATCCCAGAATCATCTGGGAAACTTCCAATCTATTAGCAATCATCGAGTATGTAGCGAACGAAAGCTACAAGAAGTCGCTGTGTTGCGAGTGCCAGTACTGGAAAGAGAACGAAACGTCATCTTTAATGGGTATCTGCCAACTCGCAGGAAAGCGAAAACGATACGATTGCAAGCCGTGTGCATCTTATAAGGATATCCGAGAATGAAGTGGCTTGAGAAACAGCAGGCTGATGAGAACATGGAAGACTATATGTCCTATCTCATTACGAAGAGCCTGGAAGGGAAGATGACACCTACAAAGGAAGGTGTGATACGGATTTTGAAAGGAAGGTACAAACATGAGAACGAAAAGATTTGATACTGCAGTGGCATTTGCCGTACTGACGATACTTATCATCATGGCTGGTCTTGGCAATTACTTCATTGACGGTCTGGGGGTGTAGTTATGACAAAAAAACAGATGATGACGCTCATGATTGAGTGTGGATGTTATGAAACAACAGTAAGTAGCTATGAAGCAGAAGGATATACACGCAGAGAGGCTATCGACAGAACGATTGATTATTACACAAGCATGATGTCTAGGACAGAGGTAGAAAGCGTATACAATGATTGGAACACTGAACGGACACGATTCTTTTCAGGAGGTGTGGCATGACACAGTATGACAGAATAATCGACTACCTTGACACATTTGGAAGCATATCGCCAATGGAAGCATTTTCGGACCTTGGCATCACGAAGCTGGCGACACGCATCTCTGAAATGAAGAAAAACGGCATCGCCATCGTAGGCGAAACGGAATACTCAAAGAACCGATACGGACAGACCGTACATTATAAAAGATACAGGAGGGCATGATGGACGCACTGCAAAGATGCATCAATGAACTGTGCCTTTACTGCGGAAAGTACGAAAACGAGCACGAAGGCGCATGTGATAACTGCAAATGGTATGAAAAGAAGTATGAACGCAAGACGCTGGCAGACGTCCTGAAGGATTGTGCCGAGGATCTGGTGCAGAACTGTAAGGACAGCGCATGTTTCAAAGAGCACGAAGATGATGACGGAAATTCATACTACACAGATGTCTGTCCGTTTCTCGATCGGAGTGACGGCGATGTGTGGACAGCTGGGTGTCTGATAGAAAACCCGGAAGAATGGGGAATCACAAGGAAGGAAGTATAAACATGAATTACGAAGAATTAAAGATGATAAATGACGAACTGCACAAGGAACCAATCAAAGGTAAGCAGTACGTCATGGTCAATGACCGTGTGCAAGGCTTCAGGAAGCTGATGCCGATGGGAGATATCAGAATAGAGATCATCAACTACATTCCAGATGACTACTGCGTCATGAAGTGCGACATCTATGACGAAGACGGAGAGCATATCGCTACAGGACATGCACAGGAAACAGTGGACAAAAACAAGAACATCAACAGAACGTCCATGCTGGAGAATTGCGAAACGTCCGCTGTCGGTCGTGCACTTGGTTTTCTTGGCATCGGCTCTGTGGAATCCATCGCATCAGGCGATGAAGTGAACAAGGCAATCAATAAGGGTAACGAGCTGGATTCACGGATAGGCGAAGAGCTTGCTGCCGATCTGGTCGCAGATCTGGTGGACGCTGGGCAATCGCCTGACGTGGTCGTGAAATTCAATAAGGTGGCTGATATGTCAGAACTGACATTTGAGCAATATAACAACGTGCGGAAAAGGTATCTCAAGAAATGACGAAGTCAATACTGCAACAGACGAAGGAATGCTTTGTCACTCACAGGACATACGGTCTGCACAAGCATCACATCTACGGCGGTGCGAACAGACGTATGTCTGAAGAAAACGGTTTTTACATCTGGCTGATACCTGAACTGCACAACATGAGTGACAGAGGCATTCACTTCGACAAGGCCTTTGATTTAAGAATCAAACGTCTGTGTCAAGCAGAGTATGAAAAGCATCATACAAGGGATGAATTCATGGCTCTGATAGGACGAAACTATCTTATCGATTAGTTATACCTTTGGAATAAAAACACGCTGAAATCGGCGATTTTACCATGATTGATTTACTGAACGAAATGAATGATCTGTCTTTGAGGCTGACGCATTCCGGCGACCAGCTGAAGCGGTACGGAAAAGAGCTCGCACAGGCTGAACATGATTATAAGATCACGCTTCGCCAGGAGGCCCTGAAACTTCGTGCTGATGGGATGGCGGTCACACTGATAGACAAGGTCGTGTATGGGATTCCTGAAGTCGCAGACAAAAGACTCCAGCGAGATATCGCTGAAACCATGTACAAGGCTTCGATGGAATCAATCAACACACTGAAACTGAAAATGAGAATATTAGACGAACAGATCAAAAGGGAATGGAACTCAAATGGATGATATGAAACGACTAAAGACTCCGAGCTTCAACTTCTATCCGGAATCGTTTTTGAGCGGTGTCAGGAAGATGTCCGATAAGGAAGTTGGGATCTACATCAAAGCTCTGTGTTACCAATTCAACGAAGGTGCCATAGAGGATGAAGAATACCAGACATTTCCGAAACGAGTGAAGGACAAATTCATACAGACAGAGGACGGATGGAAGAATAAGCGTCTGGAATACGAACGCAATCGCAAGGAGAAATACAAGGCTAACAGGCTGAAGAATCTGGAAGCCAAACCACTGGATGACAGATTAAAAGAAGCCGGTGTGATCAAATGATGACCTGTGGATAACTTCTTATAATTCCTTCCATAAGGTCAACCATATGAGATGCCATATGGGAATCCATATGGGTATCCATATGATAAATAGAAATAGAAATAGAAACAGAAATATATATTTAAATTACTAAAAGGAGGAAACATGAACAGTGTAATTTTGATCGGAAATCTGACGAGAGATCCGGAGCTTTCATACAAGCCGAGCAATGATCCGCTTGCTATCTGCAAGTTTACAGTCGCCATCAATGACGGATACGGCGATAAGGCCAGAGTGGACTATCCGTCCATCGTGTGCTTCGGAAAGGTCGCAGAAAACTGTGACAAGTACCTGAAGAAGGGGAGCAAGGTCGGAGTAACAGGAAAGATCCAGACAGGAAGCTACGAAAAGGACGGACGGAAAGTCTATACCACAGATGTCATCGCATCCAGCGTGGAATTTTTAGGCGGTCATGACTGAAGGCTGCCATGAGAAAGGAAGGTGCAAAATGAAAGTATTGGATAAGATAACCGGCATAGACCGATACGAACATGAGATAGATGTTCTTCAGGAGAAGAACGAAACACTCGCAACAAGGGTAGCGCACTTGCAGAACATGTGCGAAGAGCTCAGGAAGGAACTGGACTTTTATAAGGCGACAGACGAAGAACGGATCCAGATACTGCGTGACGATATCAGCGAGCTGGAAGAACTTTATAAGAAACGCATATCAGAGTGCGAAGCCATGACCGATGAAGCGGACGGAAAGATTCATAGTGCCTACGCAAAAGGCAGACAGGACGCTTATTTCGATATGGGTATCAAGAACATTGAAGCTCATGAGCGTGGGAACATTTTGGTACGCACTCCAGACGGAGATGTGGTCGAGATGATACTCGATCTGGAAGACGTAAAGGCAGACATCGAGGAAGCCAAAGCCGAAGTGGATTCATGTCTGGAGAACGAGATCACGATTGATGACCTCGCAGAAGTATAAGGAGAGAAAACTATGAACTACGAAGAATACTTGTTTCATATCTGCAACACAACAGATATGTCAAACGAAGAAGAAGCAATAGAACTGGTGCAGCACCTGGTTACAGAAGCACTCAAGATGGAGCATGTGTCCAAGCAATGCACCGACAAGCTGTCCGAACTGATGAACGCAAAGGATTACTTTGAATGGTCGCATGAAGCTGCGATAGAACTCACCAAGTTTGAGTTTGAACATATGAAGGATTGTGAGTTAAAAGAATTTGCTTTGGAACACTTTGATGAAATCATCAGCGGAGAATACATGGGAGAAGAGGATGAACAGCAAAAAAAAGGGGAGTAGAGGAGAAAGGCAACTCCGAGATGTGTGGAAGGCACATGGATACGAAGACGCTCATAGAAGTCAACAGTACTCCGGCAAGGGAGAATCATCAGCAGACATAGAAGGAATAGACCCACGACTTCACATAGAATGCAAGGTGGGGTACTCTTACAAAACTGTCTACGGATTCCTTGACCAGGCGATCCGTGACTCCAAGGATGGAGAGATCCCAATCGTGAATTGCAAGATGGACAGAAAGC
>Ga0247610_10004553_pt1 | contig 14828 bp, 13 predicted proteins | sample 174DNAGHGhighgp2_FD_193483 | JGI IMG/M metagenome (GOLD analysis project Ga0247610, IMG submission 193483) | Sheep rumen microbial communities from Palmerston North, Manawatu-Wanganui, New Zealand - 1742 DNA GHGhigh gp2 | ecosystem: Host-associated > Mammals > Digestive system > Stomach > Rumen... | reverse complement strand
TCATCCCTCTTTTTCTATACTTTTAACTTCACAAAAAAAAGAACCCAATCTTTTACGATTGAGTTCTTATTTCGCGGAGAGAGAGGGATTCGAACCCCCGGTACCTGTTACAGTACAACGGTTTTCAAGACCGCCGCGATCGACCACTCTGCCATCTCTCCTTGTCTTCCACTAAGACGATGCAAAAGTAATTACTTTTTTTATTCTATACAAAGATTTTTAATTTTTTTTTCAAAAAAAATATTATAAAACCTCACAAACAATAAAATTACTACCACCAACAAAAATCAAATCTCCCTGTTCATAATCTTTTTTTGCTTGCTCAAGTGCTTGTGTCACAGTCGAATATGCATTTCCTAACAATCCAAATTCAAAAGCTTTCGCCTTCATTTCTTCTGCTTTCAAAGCACGACTACTTTGTGCCTGGGTGAAATAATAAACCGCATTTTTAGGCATCAAACTCAAAACTTTACTAATATCTTTATCTTTCACCATACCGAAAACTATTCGCAATACCTTCTTAGGCGTATCTTGTAATTGTTTCACAACAAATCGGATACCATCTTCATTATGACCTGTATCACAAATCACACGAGGATTTTCACTCAACGTCTGCCAACGACCTTGCAAACCTGTCAACTCAATCACCGATGCAAAACCATTTCGAACATTCTCCTCACTGATACGCAAACCTTGCTTCTTCAATTGCTCTACCGCACATAATACCGTTTGAGAATTCTCTTTTTGATACACACCACGCAATTCTGAACGTAAGTGCTTACAATAATTCGAACTGATATACAATTCCTCTTCCTTATTCGCCATTCTCACAGGATTATTTTCATTAGCAAAATATATTGGTGCCTTTTGTTCCAATGCCTTTTTCAAAAAAACATCCTTCACCTTTCCCTTAGCCCGACCAATGACAACTGGTGTCTGTCGCTTGATAATTCCAGCTTTCTCTACAGCTATTTTTTCTAATGTATTGCCTAAAAGGTTAATATGATCATGTGAAATATTGGTAATAACACTCAAAATCGGACTAATCACATTAGTTGAATCTAATCGTCCTCCTAATCCTACTTCTATTACAGCAATATCCACCTTTTGTTGAGCAAAATATTCAAACGCCATAACAGTAGTAATCTCAAAAAACGAAGGACGCAAATCTTCTATCATTGAACGATATTTTTCTACAAAATCAACAACATATTCTTCCGACATCATTTCACCATTCACACGTACACGTTCACGATAATCAATCAAATGTGGCGATGTATATAAACCAACTTTGTAACCAGCACTTTGTAAAATCGCAGCTAATAAATGAGAAGTCGATCCCTTTCCATTTGTTCCCGCTACATGAATGGTCTTATAATGACGATGACACGAATTCATTTTCTTGTCAAACGCTACCATATTTTCCATCCCAGGTTTGTAAGCATCCTTCCCTACTTTCTGAAATTCAGGCAGTTTTACAAATAAATATTCTGTAGTCTCTTTATAATTCATTTTTTACAACCAACTTATTATTTTTTTATTATCTTTGAAATATTGATAACCTATTAAATAAAACACTATGGGAGCAAAGAAAAATTTTGTACTAGATACCAATGTTATTCTTCACGACTACAAATGTATCCATAATTTTGAAGAAAACGACATTTATATTCCAATTATCGTACTCGAAGAACTTGATAAATTCAAAAAAGGCAACGACCAAATCAATTATAACGCACGCGAATTTGTACGCGAATTAGACATTATCACTGAATCGGGCGACTTTAACAAAGGTTTTTCTCTTGGCGAAAATCAAGGACGATTATTCATCATCACCAATTTTGATTTTCCAACTAAAGTAAAAGAAGCTCTTCCTGAAAAAAAAGCCGACAATACCATTTTAGCTACAGCTTATGATATTGCACAAAAACAAAAAGGTACCAAAACTATTTTGGTTAGCAAGGATGTCAATATGCGTATGAAAGCGCGAGCTCTCGGTATCCCTGTAGAAGATTACATCAACGATAAAGTAACCAATGCCGATATTTTCTCAGACGAAAGTTACTCAGTTGTAAATGTTGATGGCGACCTTATCGACCAACTTTATAGTACACCCGAAGGCTTGGATATTGACAAATTCGATTTTAAAAATTCTGTTGCACCTAACGAATGTTTCATTCTTAAAAGTGAACGTTCCTCAATTTTAGCACGCAAAAAAGAGGATAAAATCATACGCGTAAGCAAAAAAGAAAAATCATTCGGCATCGAAGCTCGCAACACCGAACAAGCATTTGCTCTTAACCTTCTTAACGATAAAGATATCAGTCTAATCGCTATCACAGGTAAAGCGGGTACAGGTAAAACATTATTGGCATTAGCAGCTGCTCTTCAACAACAAGAAACCTATAAACAAATTTTATTAGCTCGTCCTATTGTTTCCCTTTCTAATAAAGAAATTGGATTCTTACCTGGTAACGAAAAAGAAAAAATTGCTCCTTATATGCAACCTTTGTTTGATAACTTGAATGTCATCAAAAATCAATTTTCTGCCCAAAGCAAAGAAATTGGTATGATTCAAGATTTACAAACAAGTGGCAAACTCGTCATCGAAGCTCTTGCTTACATTAGAGGTAGAAGTTTGAGCGAAACCATTTTCATCGTTGACGAAGCTCAAAACCTTACTCCTCACGAAATCAAAACCATCATAACACGTGCGGCAGAAGGTTCTAAATTCGTTTTCACCGGAGATATTCATCAAATTGATACCCCTTACTTGGATATGAATTCCAACGGACTTGTATATATGATTGATAAAATGAAAGACCAAGATATATTTGCTCACATCAACTTAGTCAAAGGTGAACGAAGCTACTTGGCTGAATTAGCAAGTGATTTATTGTAAAAAAAAAATAAACAAGCATCTTCAATAGCGAATGTTTTTTAAAATCATTCGCTATTTTTGCAACCAGTTGTTTGTAAATATTATTATGAAAAAAAGAATTATTACCTTTTTATTAGGACTGATATCCATTTCGCTTTTCGCACAAGACCTCGAAAACATTGAAGTCTCCATCATTACTTGCGATCCTGGAACCGAAATTTACGAAGCCTTCGGACATACGGCTATTCGCATTTACGACAAAACCAATCCTTACAATTACGACGTTATATACAATTACGGAGTTTTCGATTTTTATCAAGATAATTTCATTGCACGCTTTGTCAAAGGTCAAACCGACTACACCCTTGCTTGCCAAAGCACACGCAGTTTTTTTAGAAATTATAAAAACGAAAACCGCTCCATTTACGAACAAACGCTCAATCTAACAGAAGAACAAAAAAAACATTTAATCTATAAACTGGAAGAAAACGCTCTTCCCGAAAATTGCGAATACCGCTACAATTTCTTTTTTGACAATTGTGCCACTCGTCCTTATAATTTAATCAAAAACGACCAGTACACGTTTACAGGTAAAATACCCGAAATTACTTTTCGTGAAATGATCATGCAATACTCGTCTCCCAACTATCCTTGGGGCGAATTTGGAATCAATCTTCTTATAGGGGCACCAGCCGACCGACCTGCCTCCATCGAAGAGCAAAATTTTATTCCTTTCTATCTAAAAAACTTTCTTGAAAACTACAAAAAAGACGATCAATCAATCGTATCCGAAGGACACTATATTTATCATACGGAAACAGCCGTTACTCAGCCTCCATTCATCACTCCAACAGTTTGTTTTTCGATAATTTTAATCATAGTTATTATTCTTACATTTGTATTAAGAAACAAAGAATGGAATTATATCATCGATGTTTTTCTATTCACTTTTGTAGGAATACTTGGATGCGTCGTCTTCTATGTAAGTTTTTGCTCCGAACATCCTTGTGTTTTCCCTAATTACAACATCATTTGGGCAAACCCATTACAACTTCTATTTGGTCTGTCATTACTCATAAAACCATTGAGGAAATACACCACCAACTACCACTTTTTTAACGAATTTATATTATTTATATACATATTTGCGTTGATTGTTATACCACAATATATCAGCAAAAGTGCCATTTTAATAATATTTACACTTCTCATTCGTTCAGAATTTGTAATTGGACAAAAACTTTTTGTAAAAAATAAGACTAAAAAATAAAAATATTTTATACCTTTGCAATCGGTTTCTATAACTCTAAAATGGTAGACGTATGAAAAAGGTTTTACTAATTGTTAGCCTAGCGGCACTTATGGTTTTATCTTCTTGTGGTTGTGGATGTCCAACATACTCATTAGAAGAACAACAAAACGAATCATTTGGTGTTGAAAGTACTAGACAATATGTCCTTTACAATCTAGGTCTGTAATATCTTCATTAAAATATTTTTGGAGATATTTTTTAAAAGAGATTTTTTAACTTTATATAAACTATTAAAAAATGATTAAATTAGGTATTAACGGTTTCGGACGTATCGGTAGAATGGTATTCCGTGCAGCTGTAGAAAACTTTGGAAAAGACATCCAAGTTGTAGGTATCAACGACCTTTTGGACGCTGATTATTTGGCTTATATGTTGAAATATGACTCAGTTCATGGTCAATTCAACCACGACATCAAAGTAGATGGTAACTACATGATCGTTGATGGAAACAAAATTCAAATCTTCGCTGAAAAAGATCCTGCAAACATCACTTGGGGTGCTCTTGGTGTAGATGTAGTTGTTGAATCAACTGGTTTCTTCTTGACAGCTGAACTTGCTGAAGCTCACTTGAAAGCTGGTGCTAAAAAAGTTATCATGTCAGCTCCTGCAAAAGACAAAACTCCTATGTTCGTTTATGGTGTTAATGACAAAACTTACAAAGGTGAAGCTATCATCTCTAACGCTTCTTGTACTACTAACTGTTTGGCTCCAATCTCTAAAGTATTGAACGACAAATTCGGTATCAAACGTGGTTTGATGACTACAGTTCACGCTGCTACTGCAACTCAAAAAACTGTTGACGGTCCTTCTAAAAAAGACTGGAGAGGTGGTCGTGGTATCCTAGAAAATATCATCCCTTCTTCTACAGGTGCTGCTAAAGCAGTAGGTGTAGTTCTTCCTGAATTGAACGGTAAATTGACTGGTATGTCAATGCGTGTTCCTACTTCAGACGTTTCTGTTGTTGACTTAACAGTTGAATTGAACAAAGAATGTACTTACGACGAAATCTGCGCTGCTATGAAAGCTGCTTCAGAAGGTGAATTGAAAGGTATCCTTGGTTACACTGACGAAGCTGTTGTTTCAACTGACTTCCGTAACGATTCTCGTACTTCTATCTTCGACGCTAAAGCTGGTATCCAATTGGATAAAACTTTCGTTAAAGTTGTTTCTTGGTACGATAACGAATGGGGTTACTCAAACAAAGTTTGTGAAATGGCTCGCGTTATTTCTAAATAATTATAGTATCATCACTTATAATTATATACCGAAAGGTTTCACAACTTGTGAAACCTTTCTTTTTATTACAATACATGAAAATTAAACTTACCATATTATTTTCACTCTGTACTATCATTCTTTTTGCCAAAAAAGAATCTTACCAAAACTATCCTCAAATTCCTCTAAATTGCGAATTTAAACTCAATCGCCATTTAAAAGAATCATCCGGACTCATTTTCTTCAACAACCTTATCTGGTCGCACAACGATGACAAAAACAATCACCTATACGGATTCTCTACCAATAAAAAGAATATCAAAAAGAAAATCTGCGTTTTAAATACCGCTACCACCGACTGGGAAGATATCTCACAAGACAATAACTTCATCTATATCGGCAATACAGGTAATAATACCCACATTCAACGCGATACTCTTACTATATATAGAATCAATAAAAACCTCATTTCCAAAAAAAAGATATCAAAGGTATTTTGCGATTCAATTCAATTTTACTACCCAGGATTTGAACTTAACGGAAAACACCGACACAACTTTGATTGTGAAGCCATTTGCGTTTTCAACAACCAAATACTAATCTTCACCAAAGAATGGAATTCTCTAAAAACAACCTGTTATTCCATACCTACAAATCCAGGAACATATCAAGCTAATCCCATAAAATCATATAACATAAACGGTCTTGTTACTGGGGCTGATTACGATGTCCAAAACAACCGCATCATCTTAGTTGGATATATGCCTCGTAACGCTGATATGCACGGAGGTTTTTCAATATTCTGCACGGTTATAAAAATTGAAAATAACCAACTTTCAGATACATATAAAACCTACAGATTCTCTCCTACCGATAGTCCCCTAAACATCATTCAAATGGAGGGAATTTGTATAGATAACAATCGCGTGTACTTAAGTAGCGAGCGACTTCGTTTTAGGAAAATTTTCAACATTGTCAACACGCCACACCGCTTGTGGAGCTTCGACCTAAACGCTTTGGAATAATGAACGATAAACTATTCACCCAAAATTACTTTTTTGCGTGTAGTGCCAACTTGCTCTTGCATCTTGGTTTCTACCTCATTATGCCAATACTCGCTTTATTTTTACTGGACACATTCGCAATCAAAGAGACTTCTGTAGGAGTAATTCTTTCTAGTTATACCATTGCAGCTGTACTCATTCGCCCATTTTCAGGCTTCTTTTTAGATAGCTTTTCAAGAAAAAAAGTATACTTAATTGCCCTATTTTTCTTCACTCTTTGTTTCGAAGCCTATACCATAGCTAGTTCTATTTTAATATTTTTCATTTTTAGATTCCTTCACGGAATAGCCTATGGAAGCGTTTCGGTTGCAGGAAACACCATTATTATCGACATCGTTCCTTCTTCTAGAAGAGGCGAAGGCATCGGTTACTACGGCATCGCTAACAATTTAGCCATGATTATTGGTCCAATGATTGGACTACAACTCCACACTTGGGGAAACTATCGCCTTGTCTTTATGACGGCCTTTTTGGTCAGTGTAGCAGCCTTCATATTCGGATGTTTTATCAAAACACCTTACAAACAACCTGAAATAAGAAGACCCATTTCACTTGACCGTTTTTTCCTAAAATCTACCCTACCTATAGGATTAAACCTCATTCTCATTTCTGCTCCATACGGTATAATTACCATATACACAACGCTTTATGCACAATCCACACTTCAATCCAACGAGATAAGTGGTACATTCTTTACCCTTATGGCTATCGGTTTAATCTTATCTCGCTTTTTCTCTGGTAAGAAAGTCGATAACGGCAGAATCACCGAAGTCATCGTAATAGGCATGTCTATTCTCGCCTTTTCATATTGCGGATTATGGTTTACCAATTATATGGCCAATATTAACCTCCTTTACGGGAAAATTATGTTCCTATGCATCGCTTTATTCATCGGATATGGACACGGAACTATCGCCCCAGCTATGAACAACGTATTCATCAATATGGGCACCAACGCCGAACGAGGTACAGCCAATTCATCTTACCTCACTTGCTGGGATATTGGTGTCGGAATAGGTTTTATTATTGGTGGGGCAGTTGCCGAACATATCGAATTATGCTACGCATATTGCATTTGTTTTATATTTACACTATGTTCTGCCTTAATTTTTCATAATTTTACATCCAAATATTACTTAAAAACGAAAAAACAATAGTATGTCTTCTCCTTATAACCTCATCACCATTCTTGGTACTACTGCCTGCGGTAAAACCAAATTAGCCACAGCTCTTGCCTACGAACTTAATAGCGAAATTATCAGTGCCGATTCACGACAAGTTTATCGTGGCATGGATATCGGTACAGGTAAAGATTTAGAAGACTATACCATCAATGGAAAACAAATTCCTTACCACCTCATCGATATCGTTGAAGCAGGAACCAAATACAACGTATACGAATTTCAAAAAGATTTCACGAATGTTTATAACGAAATCACTTCCAGAAATATCACCCCCATCCTTTGTGGAGGCTCTGGATTATACTTAGAAGCCGTTATCAAAGGCTACAACATGCCTGATGTTCCAGCCAATGAAACGCTTAGAGAAGAACTCAAAAACAAATCGTTAGAAGAACTCATCGACATCTTAAAAAAATATAAAAACGTCCGTAACAATTCTGACACCGATACTCCTAAACGTGCTATCCGTGCCATAGAAATTGCCAAATTTATTCAAGAAAACCGACTTGCTACAACCAATTCACCCCAAATCAATAGTCTTATTATTGGCATCGATATCGACCGCGAATACCGTAGAAATTTAATCACTAAAAGACTAAAAGACCGTTTAGAGAATGGTATGATTGAAGAAATAAAAGGATTAATGGACCGAGGCATTCCCGCAGAAGATTTAATTTATTACGGATTAGAATACAAATTCGTCACACTATACCTTACCAATCAATTGTCGTACAACGAAATGTTCAATCAACTAGAAATTGCTATTCATCAATTTGCCAAACGACAAGCCACTTGGTTTAGAGGTATGGAACGCCGTGGATTTACCATTCACTGGATTCCTGCAACAATGAACACAAATGATAAGATACAACAAATCAAAAAACTGCTATGATTGGCAACTTTCTAGAAAAAACGATACACCAAAATCTTCCATTCGTCTGTAACGAAGAGCAAACTCAGCTCATTCAAGAACTATGCAAATTCATGACAGACACCGAAAAAATGAGCATTTTTATGCTCAATGGATATGCTGGTACAGGAAAAACATCCATCGTAAGTGCTTTAGTTAAGACTCTCGAACAACTTAATCAAAACGTAGTACTATTAGCCCCTACAGGACGAGCTGCAAAAGTAATCGCTAATTACTCCAATCACTCAGCCTTTACCATTCATAAAAAAATATATAGACAAAATACTTCCACTGGTATTTTTAACAAAAATTTCAATAATAGTAAAAATACCTTTTTCATCGTGGATGAGGCCTCTATGATTGGCACAACTACAAACTCCGACAGTCTATTCGGAACAGGAAACTTACTCGACGACCTCATCGATTTCGTTTATAACGACAACAATTGTCGCATCATCTTATTGGGAGATAAAGCCCAATTACCTCCTATTGGAACCGACGAGTCGCCTGCTCTAAACGAAAAAGTTATTGAAGGATACGGATTATCCCCTTATATTTTTAACCTACGTACCGTAGTTAGACAAACACAAGACAGCGGCATTTTATACAACGCTACAAAAATTCGCAACCTTATTGAACAAGAACAATTCATAGGCATTCCGACTATTGAAACTAAAGGGTTTAACGACATTGAAATAGTAGGATACGAAGACTTAGCTGATAAAATCTCCTATTGCTACAACAACTCAAGTATGGAAGATACTATCATCATTACTCGAAGTAATTGGAGAGCGAATCAATTTTGTCAATCGGTCAGAAACTCCGTACTCTACCGAGAAGAAGCCCTTTCTTCAGGCGATATTCTCATCGTTAATAAAAACAACTATTTTTGGTCACAGAACTACGACAACCTCGATTTCATTGCCAATGGTGACATCATAAGAATCAACCGCATTCGCAAACATTACGAAATGTATGGATGTCAATTTGCCGATATTTCATTCCAGTTTTTAGACTATGATTTTGAAATTGATGCCCGCATAAATGTTTCTTCTCTATTTTGGGACACACCACAAAAAATCACCGAAGAAAACAACCGCATTCGCGAAGAAATCATAGCTGATTATCCTGAAATTACTAGCAAAAAAGACCTTTACAAAGCCCTAAAAAAAGACATTTATTACAATGCTTTACAAGTCAAGTTTGCTTACGCCATTACTTGTCATAAAGCTCAAGGTGGACAATGGGAAAATGTTTTCTTAGAAATCGAGCCTGGCACACAAGATAACCTCGATTTATCATACTATCGCTGGCTCTACACCGCCATCACTCGATGCTCAAAAAAACTATATGTTATAAAAAGAAAAAATGAAAATTAAACCTTTTTAAGGGCACAAAGATATAATAGTAAAAAAGCTTTTTTCAATTACTAACAATGACCTATATTCACGAAATTCATTTTTTTTGTATTTAAACTTTCAACTTTTAACTTTTTTCTTACCTTTGTAATTCGTAATAATAGTACTATGAAATTTCTTAAGAAAGTTACACTCGCAAGTACCCTCATTATTTTTTGTGGAAATTTATTCGCACAAAAAAATGAAACGATGTACTTTATGGACGCAATTCCTAATGTGGTGGATATGAACCCTGCATTACAACCTCGATGCAATACTTACTTAGAATTGCCTATTCCTACCATTTTTGTTTCAGAAAGAAACAATCTTACTCAAACAGAAAATTTGGCTAATGAAGATGGCAAACTTTTCTTCGAAGTTACAAGTCCAAAAGATAAAGAATATTTCTACAACCGTGTTAAAAACGTAACTAAAGCCAATGTAGAATTTTCAGTTGACATTCTAAACTTCGGTTGGAGAAAAGAGCGTAACTATTGGAATGTTGGTATCGGTGTAAAAGGAAATGTAGGATTAGCCGTTCCCAAAGCACTTCTTGATTTAGGTTACTATGCCAAAGACAATGGAACTCATAAATACGACCTTTCAAAAATGGGACTCAACGCCAGTGTTTACACCGAATTTGGAGTGGGTTATTCAAGAAAAATAGGCGATCATTGGACTGTTGGTGGTAAATTCAAAATCTTAAATGGTATCGCTAATTTGCACTTAAGTAGTCGCAATAGTTACATCCAAATTACCGACAAAGGCAACGACAAATACCACATCAATCTCGGAGGTGATAAGGTTGTCTTTAAAGCATCCGTTCCCGTTGTTGGACTTAACCAACTTGATGGTGGAGAAAATGATGCCATTGATGCTAATGGAGATTTGATTTTTGATAATGTTGGTGACCGAATTAGTGAAAACATTGACGAATATCACTTCGATGACGAAGACTATCCAACTGACTATGGTCGAATAGCTTCTTGTCTTTACAAAAACTTTGGTGCTGCCATCGACTTAGGTTTCGTATATGAACCAGTTGAACACCTACGCATATCTGCGGCAGTAAACGACTTAGGTTTCATCCATTGGAGCAACGACGTAGCACAATTATCATTAGCTCAAGGAGAATCTGATTTTGAATTAAAAATGGACAATCCTTCTGCTGAAAATGTTTACGAATGTGCTTCTGAGGAAGGAGCGATCCGTGTTCATTACGATAATTACGATAATGCTAATAAATTTGATGCTAAGAAAGGTTATACCACTATGGTAAATGCTAAATTTAACGCAGCAATTGAATATGGATTCTTAGACGAACGTATTAGCATTGGGTTACTTTCAAGCAATACCATTTTTTGTAATAGAATATTTACTCAATTAACACCATCCATCAATTTCAGACCTGTGGAATTTTTCTCAGCTTCTTTGAGTTATTCGCTTATCAACACAAATTATCATTCAATTGGTGCGGGACTTAATTTCCATATTTACCCATTAAATCTCTTTATTGTAAGCGATATTATTCCTCTTAAGAAGAGTGAATGGGAAGGCATTATCAATTTCAGCGAAAGCGATGCATTCCCTAATATTCAAGCCAATATTGCCATCGGTCTTAACATGACTTGGGGTTGTAAATACAAAAACAACGAACCTTCTTTCATATATTAATATGAAGACTTGTCATACATTAAGGAGCATTCAAAATGCTCCTTTTTTTTGCACCTAAAGCATCTTTTTTTCTCTTTATTTAAAATCAACTTTACAACATTTTCATTTTTCCAATACATATCAAAAGACTGCTTTTCGACATAAAAAGATTCTTTTTTGTTATTTTTTACCTTTTTTTTTATACACCTTATTATTTTTTTTCTATAACTTTGAGAAAAGAAGATTTAATATCATAACACAAATGAATATACTAAAAGGAAAGGTTACTCAAGTCATAGGTCCGGTAGTCGACATTACTTTTGAAAATGAAAACCACGACCTTCCTCAAATTCACGAGGCACTAATCGTAAATGTAAACGAGAATCGTAAACTTATAGTTGAGTGTCAACAACACATTGGAGAAAATACGGTTAGAACCATTGCAATGGATGCAACCGATGGTTTAGTTCGTGGAATGGAAGCTACCTCAACAGGTTCTCCTATTTCTGTTCCTTCAGGAAATCAGATCAAGGGACGCTTGCTAAATGTAGTTGGACAAGCCATTGATGGTTTAAAAGATTTAAATGTAAAAGAAGATACATATCCAATCCACCGTGAACCACCAAAATTTGAAGAACTTTCTATCAAACAAGAAATACTTTACACAGGTATTAAAGTTATTGACCTTCTTGAACCTTACTCAAAAGGTGGTAAGATTGGATTGTTTGGTGGAGCTGGTGTAGGAAAAACCGTGTTGATTATGGAATTGATCAACAATATTGCTAAAGGATATAATGGTTATTCCGTATTTGCTGGAGTTGGAGAACGTACTCGTGAAGGTAATGACTTACTTCGTGAAATGATAGAATCAGGCGTTATCCGCTATGGTGAAGAATTTAAGAAAAGTATGGAAGAAGGTCATTGGGACCTTTCGAAAATTGATTATAACGAACTAGCCAAATCTCAAGCTACCCTAGTATTCGGTCAGATGAACGAACCACCAGGAGCACGTGCTTCTGTAGCTTTATCAGGTTTGACAGTAGCAGAAACCTTCCGCGATGCAAAAGACGAGAACGGAAAAGGTAAAGATATCTTATTCTTTATTGATAACATCTTCCGTTTCACACAAGCAGGATCCGAAGTTTCAGCCTTATTAGGTCGTATGCCATCAGCCGTAGGTTACCAACCTACCCTTGCTACTGAAATGGGACTTATGCAAGAACGTATTACTTCCACAACCCACGGTTCTATCACCTCAGTGCAAGCCGTTTATGTACCAGCAGATGACTTATCAGACCCTGCTCCTGCGACTACCTTCTCGCACTTGGATGCCACTACCGTATTAAGTCGTAAAATTTCTGAATTAGGTATATATCCAGCCGTTGACCCTCTAGACTCAACTTCTCGAATTCTAAGTCCAGAAATCTTGGGCGAAGCCCACTATAATACTGCCCAACGTGTCATTCAATTGCTTCAACGTTACAAAGAGTTGCAAGATATCATTGCTATCTTAGGTATGGATGAATTGTCAGAAGAAGATAAACTTATTGTTCACCGTGCACGTCGTGTTCAACGTTTCTTGTCACAACCATTCCACGTTGCAGAACCATTTACTGGTATTCCTGGGGTAATGGTATCTATTGAAGACACCATCAAAGGCTTCAATATGATTATGGACGGAGAAGTTGATAAATATCCTGAAGCAGCATTCAACTTAGTAGGAACTATCGAAGATGCTATTGCTAAAGGAGAAAAAATGTTGAATAATCAAGAATAATAAATTATGCAAGTAGAAATAATATCACCCGAAGAAAAAATATTTCAAGGTGAAGCTGATGTAGTCACTTTACCAGGAAAGAAAGGTTCATTTACCATATTGAACCACCACGCTCCAATAATTTCTCTTCTAACAAAAGGAAATATTATTTTGAAAGATAATGAAAACGAATATTCATTTTCTATTGAAGGTGGATTTATAGAATTAAGTAATAATAAAGTAACCATTTGTGTAGAGACACAAAAATAGAATACTGTGAATAGACTCATCAAAGATATTGCCATTTGGAGTTTAATAATAGTCTTATTAACGGCGTTATTAACCTATTATTTTTACGCTTGCCATTTCGTCAATTACTTTAGAGTTTTTCCTCTACTTCCGATTTTATTTTACGTTTTTGGAATCATTGTTATTGTCCTTTCCGAAGAAATTTCGGCATTAGACTCACTCCGTTTTAATGTTTATTTCTTAGGATTCACAATCATCAAGTTCTTAACCACATGTCTGCTCGTTGTAGCTTATCACATGATATTTAAAGAACATCTAAGAACATTTGTGGCCACTACCATAGCCTATTACTTTGTGTTACTTACGTATGAAATAATAACTTTTGTAAAAAAAATTAAGAAATAATGAGTGTAAACTTGATGAAGAATAGTATTATAAAAATAGGCATTCTTTTAAGTGTGTTGCTCATGTTCACAATGCCTGCTTTTTCGCAAGAAGAAGAAACTCAAGAGAAATTCAATTCTCGAGAATTGATAATTGAGCACTTAGGCGATGCCTACGATTGGCATATCACCACCATAAATGGTCATCATGTAAGTGTTTACTTACCAGTAATTGTGTATAGTAAAACTACAGGATGGCACGTATTTATGTCATCAAAATTTCACGAAGAAGAATCATACGAAAACTTCTACATTGCCAAAGAAGGTGAATATGCTGGTAAAATTGTAGAAAAAGTAGGAAATGAAGAAGTACGACCTTTTGATATTTCCATCACCAAAAACGTTTGTTCCTTATTGATCAACTGTTTATTACTTGTAATCATTATACTTTACGTATCAAGTTATTACAAGAAAAAATCAATGGAAGCTCCTACAGGATTTAGAGGTATAATGGAAATGTTGATATCGAGCATTTATGACGGTGTCATTAAAGAAAACATTGGTAAAGATGCCGACCGATACGCTCCTTATTTGCTTACTGTATTCTTCTTTATTTTCTTAAGCAACTTAATGGGGCTAATTCCTATCTTCCCAGGAGGAGCCAATCTAACAGGAAATATTGCAGTTACATTTACTCTAGCGCTATGCACATTTTTAGCAGTCAACCTATTCGGAAACAAAGAATATTGGAAAGAAATCCTTTGGCCTGACGTTCCATTGTGGATGAAACCTCTAATGGCATTGATTGAAATATTTGGTATTTTCAC
>Ga0247610_10004552_pt1 | contig 14828 bp, 10 predicted proteins | sample 174DNAGHGhighgp2_FD_193483 | JGI IMG/M metagenome (GOLD analysis project Ga0247610, IMG submission 193483) | Sheep rumen microbial communities from Palmerston North, Manawatu-Wanganui, New Zealand - 1742 DNA GHGhigh gp2 | ecosystem: Host-associated > Mammals > Digestive system > Stomach > Rumen... | reverse complement strand
CGACGAGATTACAAGCATTGTTTATAATCGCAATTTCTCGCCAACCAGCGTAGAGGCCAAAGTGCGCAACCGCACAAATATCGAACTGAGCTGGAATCTGGGCGATGGTGTTACCAACTACAATGTTGAGGTTTACGCCAACGACAGCCTGACCTTTGCCGGTTCACCCGTAAAGAGTTTCTCAGTATCCCCCGACGAGGTTCCTGTACTTATCAAGGGTCTTGAGGGCGAGACTCAGTACTCATTCCGTGTTCAGGCCACCGATGGCAATTCCAGCCGCGACTCTAAGTGGAGCAGCGCCTATGCCAAGACCGAGGCCGAGCAGATATTCAAGAATGTAGCCGAGGAGGACATCAAGGGATCATCGGTAACTCTGCGCTGGACTGCCGGCGAACAGGCTGCCACTATCGTCCTGACTCCTGGCGACATCGTTTACAACGTTACAGCCGATGACATTGCAGCTGGTGCTGCCACAGTAACAGGCCTGACACCTGAGACTGAGTACAAGGCCCTGCTGAAGAGTGCCAGCGGCAAGACCCGCGGTACTATCACATTCAAGACTGGAATCGACCTGGCCGAGACCGACATTCTGGTTAAGGCAGGCGCCGACATCGCAGCAGCCATCAAGGATGCTCCTGAGGGCTATCGTCTAGTTGTAGAGCCAGGCGAGTATGGTATCGCTACCGATGAGGCCGCTTTCGGTGGTTCTATCACCATCAGCAAGCAGCTCACCATCAAGGGTCTGCGTCAGAATGAGCACCCAGTCATCAAGGGTCGCTTCAAGGTTGAGGCTCCATTCGCTGTAGATCAGGTAACACTCGATGGTAAGGGTACCGACGGTGGTCAGTGCTTCGACTTCACAGCCGAAGGCGAGGTTGAGAGTCTGACAGTTACCAACAGCGAGGTGAAGAACTACACCAAGGGATTCTTCTACATCAACAAGGCTGTGCTTGTTAACACCATCACAATCGATGGCAATATCATCAGCAACATTGAGTGCGATGGTGGCGACCTGTTCGACTGCCGCAAGGGTGGATACAACAAGTTCGACCTGAAGAACAACACTATCTACAACAGTGCTAAGGGCCGTGACTTTGTTCGTATGGACGATGCATCGGGTTCTATCTCTGCTACACCAGTTATCACTATCGACCACAACACTATCGTTGGTGCATGTAACGATGCCGGCAAGCGTATACTCTATGTACGTTTCAAGGGCAACAGCATCAACTTCACCAACAATATCGTGGCTAGCAGTGCAGGTAACTTCTCTAACCAGAAGAATACCGCCGAGCCTACTTTCAGCAACAACATCTACTTCGAGGCCGATGGATTTGTTACAAGTGGTGCAAATGCCAACGCCCTGTTTGTTGACGGTGAAGGAACTATCCTCGATCCACAGTTTGCCGATGCCGCTAATGGCAACTTTACTATCGGCAACGATAACGTGAAGGATAAGAAAGCCGGCGATCCACGCTGGTATTAAAAATCAAACTACTTTAAAACCCGAAGAGTCGTGCAACAAGTTTGCGCGACTCTTTTTTTGTAAAAACTTGTATGTTTCAAAATTATTTCATATCTTTGTGCCATAAAAAACAAAAACGAATATGAAACATCTGCTTAACGTACTGTTCCTTTTCTGTTCTGCCACAGCTTGTGCCCAGTTACTACCCTATCAGAATTCAGAGCTTTCTGCAGCTCAACGTGCCGACGATCTGCTGAGTCGACTGACACTCGACGAGAAGGTGTCGCTGATGATGGATTCATCGCCAGCCATACCACGCTTGGGCATACCACAATTCCAGTGGTGGAGCGAGGCACTGCATGGTGTTGGTCGCAACGGCTTTGCTACCGTATTCCCAGCCACCATCGGCATGGCAGCATCGTGGGACGATGCACTGCTGCAGAAGGTATTTACAGCCGTAAGCGACGAAGCCCGCGTAAAAGCCCAACAGGCCAAGCGTTCGGGCGATATCAAGCGCTATCAGGGATTATCGTTTTGGACACCAAACATCAACATCTTCCGCGACCCGCGCTGGGGACGTGGACAGGAGACCTACGGCGAAGACCCCTACCTCACCTCGAAGATGGGTCTGGCTGTGGTTCGCGGTCTGCAAGGTCCCTACGAGAAGTATCGCAAACTGCTGGCCTGTGCCAAGCACTTTGCCGTACATAGCGGTCCTGAGTGGAACCGACATGAGTTCAATGTAGAGAATCTGCCCGAGCGCGATCTCTGGGAGACATATCTGCCCGCATTCAAGGTGCTGGTACAAGAGGGTAACGTGGCCGAAATAATGTGCGCCTACCAACGCATCGACGGACAGCCATGCTGCTCACAGACACGCTACGAGCAGCAGATACTGCGCGATGAATGGGGATTCCAAGGACTTATCACCAGCGACTGCGGAGCCATACGCGACTTTCTGCCACGATGGCACAACACAGCCAAAGATGGCGCACAGGCCAGCGCTCAGGCAGTGCTGGCCGGAACCGATGTTGAGTGCGGTTCAGAATATCGACATCTGCCCGAGGCAGTAAAGCGTGGCGAGATAAAAGAGGCCGACATCGACCGCAGTCTGCGTCGACTGCTGATAGCACGCTTCGAGCTGGGCGATTTCGACCCCGATGACATCAACCCTTGGACTAAGATACCAGAGAGCGTAGTGGCCTGCGACAAGCATAAGGAACTAGCCGCACAGATGGCTCAGAAGAGCATTGTGCTGCTGCAGAACAGATACGATGTACTGCCACTTGGCAATAACTTCAAGCCAGCATCGGGCTCGGCCACTGATATAGTGGTGATGGGACCTAATGCTAACGATTCAGTAATGATGTGGGCCAACTACTCTGGCTATCCCACACATACCATTACAGCCCTGGAAGGCATACGCACCAAGGCCAACAAGCGTGTACCCGGAGCCAGGATACGCTACATACAGGGCTGCGGACTTACACGCAACGAGGTGTTTGAGAGCCGTTTCAGCCAGATCATGAGTCCTAAGGGCGCGCATGGCATACAGATAACATGGTGGAACAACACCCAGTGGAAGGGCACACCTGCGGTAGTGAGAACCACCCGGCAGGCCGTACGACTTAGCAATGGCGGTAACACCGTGTTTGCCCCAGGTGTAAACCTTGAGAACTGCTCTGCACGACTAGAAGGAATACTAACCCCTACAACCGACGAGACACTTACATTCGACATCAGCGGCGACGACCGTCTACGCCTGTTGGTAAACGGCGACACGCTGGTAAACATCTGGAATCCACGCCAGCGCATACAGGGTGCCAAGAAGGAACTTACAGTCAAGGCTGGTAAATCCTACCGTATACAGATAGACTATGTACAAGAGGCAGGCTACGGAGCACTCAACTTCGACGTAACCAAGCGTTACACTCCATCTGTCAAGGAACTGCTTCAGCAGATAGGCGACACGCGTACCATAGTGTTCGTAGGCGGCATTTCGCCAAGTCTTGAGGGCGAGGAGATGCGTGTTGACGAGCCCGGATTCAAGGGTGGAGATCGCACCAGCATAGAGCTACCACAGGTGCAGCGCGACCTGCTGGCAGCACTACACAAAGCCGGCAAGAAGGTTATTTTTGTAAACTGTTCTGGTTCGGCCATGGCACTTGCTCCCGAACTTGAATCGTGCGATGCCATCATCCAGTGGTGGTATGGTGGCGAGATGGGTGGTGCAGCACTAGCCGAGATACTGTTTGGCGACTGCGCACCTAGCGGCAAGCTGCCAATCATGTTCTATCGCAGCACTAGCGATCTGCCCGATTTCATGGATTACACCATGAAGAATCGCACCTATCGCTACTTTAAAGGTAAAGAATTATTCCCATTCGGGTTCGGTCTTACTTACACACAGTTTGAGATTGGAGTTCCCACCTATGCCGATGGCAGAGTTCAGGTTAAGGTAAGCAATGTAGGCTCGGGCAATGGCGCCGGAGCAGGTGTAGCCACCGAGACCGTGCAAGTATATATCCGTAATCTGGCCGACAAACAAGGTCCGCTAAAGACACTGCGTGCCTACAAGCAAGTAGAACTAACCCCAGGCGAAAGCAAGACGCTAAGCATCCCCCTACCCCGCACCAGTTTCGAGGGATGGGACGCAAGCATCAACACCATGCGTGTGGTCTCCGGCCGATACGAAGTAATGGTAGGCAACTCTAGCGCCGACCGCGATCTGAAGAAGATTGTAGTAGACATAAAATAATGCACTAAATCAAAACACCTAACATAATCCTCTGCATCGCCTTTGTATAAAGGGATTGCGGGATGTTAGGTGTTGTGTTTAGACCTAACATACATCTAACACAGACCTAACATACACCTAACATCCTTTGCCCCCAATATTACTAAGCCGCTTTGATAGGAACCACTTCGTAAACAGATAGGTTATTGTGATTCTTGTGGTCGTATCCCATCTTGCGTAGAGCTGTTCCCAGACAAACCTTACTGCTCTGCGTGTTGGGTACTGATGGATACTCCTTGCGGATAAGATTCAGCAGTTCTGTGCTGCTCATCTTCTTAGCAATCTCTCCCTCCTTGGGCTTACGAATGCATACACTCAGTATTTCTGCAATATCCTTCTGGTCCATATACTCCAGATTCAGTTCCTGAATACGGGCCACATCGGCATTACTAAACCAGTATGGCTCGTTCAGCACGCGTAGCTCATAAACTATCTGAGCATAAAGCTGCTCATAGTCTATCTCACCATCGTTGTCGATAAACTTGCCTTCAGGGATGGTGAAACACAGGAATCGACGGCTACCAGTGACATCCGATAGTGGATGAGGATTGTTGGTAGTAGCTACGAATGATGCAAAACGTGGACGATCCTGCTGTGTGCGACCATAGGCCTGACGAGCGTTTACCTTATTCAAAGATAGTATCTGCTTCAGAGCCGTATGCTGACGCTTAGAGTACGAGTCCATCTCGTCGAGGTTTACCAGCAGATTTCCCCACAGAGCCATATCGCGGTCGAACTTATTGGCCAGATTCAGATGGTCTAGATAATAGCAACGCAGGAATGGAGGCAACAAACGTCGTACCCAAGTGGTTTTGCCACAACCCTGCTCTCCTACTATCGTTGGTGCGCACTCGTTTCCATGCAGCATATCCATCTGCAACCAGTGAGCCACCGTTGCACGTAGCCAGATGGCCATATAATTGTGCATCTCTGTACTCAGGCCCGGAATACGATTCAGCAATTTTGCCACATGGTTCTGGCCATCCCATTCTGGCAGATTGTTTAGGAACTCGGCGATAGGATTGTAGATAGGCACTTCAGCCGACTTTACATACTCCATAATCTCCGTTTTCGGACTACCGTCGTCCAAAATGTGTTCGCGCTTGGCGCGAATCACGATACTAAGTGTTTCCTGCTCAGTAAGAGCCTTCCACACGGGCTGACCATCAGCGGTTTTCACTCTAAGGTCAACAAACTCTACCTTGTCGTTCAGAATGTTTCTGCGAAACAGGTAGTTTTCACTAAGGAACTGCTCGATGACGAGGCTTCCTTCCTGAGAGCCGTTGATTGACTCTCCGTTTAATGTCATTTTCTGCATAGTTGGTTAGATAAGATGATTAATAATTAATGGTTGTCGGTATGCACGCTTCATGTTTTTGTTTGGTCTCATAGTGGGTGTTTTCCGAACCGGGTGCAAAGATACAAAAATTATTTTGCGTTTGCAAGTTTTCCCCCTATAAAAAACCGTTAAAATCTGTAAAAGCCAAAATTTTCAGTCCATATATATTATTAGGTGTATGTTAGGTCTGTGTTAGGTCTGTGTTAGGTCTGTGTTAGGTCTATGTTAGATGTTTCATGCATACCTAACATAGCCGAGCCCCTTTGTACGCTTGGCTTCCACGCAGAAATGTTAGGTATCGAACTTTCTCTAGGTAATTCATCGACGAAGCGTAACATCATTGCCATATAAGTTACGCTTATCCTGCATTTAAGTATCGTTTTTTGTTCCCAACGTGGGAACATTTGATTCCCAACGTGGGAATAATCAGTCCTCCTTATACATGACTGCAGTCCTTCCGTTAAAGGACTGTAGTTTCTTAGTAGAAGGATTGTGGCTGTAGAGGACTGTACCATTTTTTTAAAGAAATCACATTTTTTTCTTAATAACTTGGAAGTTTAAATGAATGAGGAATGGTGGAAGGATGAGTCAACTATCAAAGTAAACACTCCATACATCATCAGTATGCCAAACAATGAGAACTATAGCACTAATACCGACAGCGACCTAGCAGAAGGAAGTGCGTTTATCAGAGATTCAAGACAAGTAAGACCATTCGAGGCTTACATGACGATTGATAGCGGTGGTGGTACCACTCGCAGCATCAATATCTTTGATGACAATGAAACTACTGGCATTATGAATCTGCCATTAGCTTGCAAGAATAAAGATGGTGTATTAAGAGTGTATTCATTATCAGGCATGTTGCTTAAACAGGGTAAAGACGAAAAGATACTCAATGATTTACCAAAGGGAGTATACGTAGTGAATGGCAAGAAAATTGTCAAATAAACATCTTTTGGTTGGAACTAAAAAACTGGGTGATATTGACGTCACCCAGTTTTTGTTCATTAATATTCCCACTTCACTTTAACACCGTTCAATACGACATGTGTGAGATTTCTGTTGTTTATCGTAGTTGATGCCAACCAAAAGAATGTTGCCCACGTATTCTGCAACTTTTGCAGGATATTGCTTACGTTTGATTTGCTCAATAGCTGTATCGGCGTCTTGGTCATATTTCAATTCCAATATGATGGCTGGCGACTCCACATTTTTACGAGGAATAAGCACCAGGTCGGCAAAACCCTTGCCCGTAGGCAACTCACGATGGAAAATATAATTGTTACGTGCAGAATAAAACGCAAGACTCAATACGCAAGCCAACGAATTCTCGTCGTTATACGAAAGAATACTTGTGTTCTCATCGTGTGCGATATCCACACCACGAGCCACAGCTTCCTCGTCACATTGCAATACTGATTTAAGAAGATCGTCAGACTCTTGCAGTGTCTTTACGACATTCTCCCACCCTGTCAGCTCTACTGCATTAGTGAGTTCCTTCATCACTTCTATGTTAGGCACACGGCATGTACTTGTCTGTCGATCGTAAGACAGATAGCCCAGATGAACGAGAACAGTCAACACGTCATCCTTACTTTCTACGACAGACAAGTCGTTTGAAAACTTAGTCGTATTTACCTTTACCTGATCACCAGCCAACATTTTTATAATGTCATCTTTCAGGCCATCGAAGTTCATCTTAATATAAGGAACAATGGTCTCGTAGGTGGCTGATTTTCCCCAATAGCTAGTACACCAGTCGGCATCTATCGCCTGCATCACACTATTAGGATTGAATATCGAAGGCTCAGCACCTATTCTATATCCATCATACCACTTGGCCAATTCATCATAATCCATCCCATACTTCGCTGACAACATTTGAACTTCGTCTTTAGTAAATCCGAAGTATCCAGCCATTCTGCGGGGGTCAACCATAGAATACTCTATAAAATTATTCAAGGCCGATTGTGTCTTGTATTTCTTAATGGGCAGAATACCTGTCATATAAACTCCTGCAAACACCTGCATAGACTGGCCTCCCTTGAACATACGGCGCAGCCAGTTTACATAGCGATCCATAGCAGATGTATCGGATTTAAATTCGCGACAGATTGCATCCCACTCATCAATAATAAAAATGAACTGCTGGTGCGACGATGCGCATATCTGGATAAGGAATTCCATCAGATCGCCATCTTCCTTAACATGTATATTGGGATACGCTTCCAGAATATCATCCTTTAACTCTGCATCAATATGCTCGACAATAGTATCATCATGAAAACGAGTTACAAAATCGGACGTATCCAGATAAATAACAGGAAATTTGTTAAGATATTTCTCGAAGGAAGAATCCTTTGCAATCTCCAAATCAGCAAAGAGGCTGCGAGAGTCACACGACTGATCATAATAAGCATTCAACATCTTAGCTGCCATCGACTTACCAAAGCGACGACAACGGGTAACACAAGTAAATCCACGCTCAGTATTGAGTGTAGAATTAATAATCGCTATTAATTCCGACTTATCAACATATTCGCTGTTGCGAGCCCTTTGGAAACCTATATTACCAATATTGATGTATGTACCCATGATCTGTTTCACTACTTTTTCAGCCGCAAAGTTACAATGTTTTTTCGAAAAGAACAAACATATATCGATTTTTTGTTTGTTTCTTGGTATATTGGGATTTTTTTTGTACCTTTGCACCCCAAATAAAATATAATATTATAAAAGTAAGATGATCACAGTTACAAATCTGGCAATCCAGTTTGGAAAGAAGGTTCTCTACAAGGACGTGAACCTGAAGTTTACAAGTGGTAATATTTACGGTATTATCGGTGCCAACGGTGCCGGTAAGTCTACCCTTCTGCGTGCCATCAGCGGCGAGCTCGAGGCCAACAAGGGTACAATAGAGATGCAGCCAGGCGAGCGCCTGAGCGTGCTGGAGCAGGACCACTTTAAGTATGATGAGTTTTCAGTGATGAACACAGTGCTGATGGGACATCAGCCACTATGGCAGAACATGAAGGAGCGCGAGGCTCTGTATGCCAAGCCCGAAATGAGCGAGGAAGACGGTGTGCGTGCCGCCGACCTGGAGATGGCCTTTGCCGAGATGAATGGTTGGGAGGCTGAGAGCGAGGCTGCACAGCTGCTGCAGAATCTGGGTGTAAAGGAGACAGAGCACTACAAGCAGATGAGTGAGATATCGAACAACGAGAAGGTGCGCGTGATGCTGGCTAAGGCTCTGTTCGGTCACCCCGACAACCTGCTGCTCGACGAGCCTACCAACGACCTCGACCTGGACACAGTACAGTGGCTGGAGGAATATCTGAGCAATCTGGAGCAGTGCGTGCTCGTAGTATCTCACGACCGTCACTTCCTCGACGCCGTGTCTACACAGACCGTGGATATCGACTTTGGTAAGGTGACACTGTTCTCAGGTAACTACTCGTTCTGGTACGAGAGTTCGCAGCTGGCTCTGCGCCAGGCTCAGAACCAGAAGATGAAGGCCGAGGAGAAGAAGAAACAGCTGGAGGAGTTTATCCGCCGATTCAGCGCCAATGTAGCAAAATCAAAGCAGACCACATCGCGAAAGAAGATGCTGGAGAAGTTGAACGTAGAGGAGATTACACCATCTACACGTAAATACCCAGGCATCATATTCCAGATGGAGCGCGAGCCTGGAACACAGATACTGGAGGTTGAGGGACTGAAGGCTGTAGATGCCGACGGAACAGTACTGTTTGACAATGTGAACTTCACCATCGAGAAGGGACAGAAGACAGTATTCCTCTCACACAACCCTAAGGCAATGACTGCCCTGTTTGAGATCATCAACGGCAACCGCGAGGCCGATGCAGGTACATATAAGTGGGGCGTAACTATCACCACAGCCTATCTGCCACTCGACAATACCGAGTTCTTCCAAAGCGAGATGAACCTTGTAGACTGGCTCTCGCAGTGGGGACCAGGCAACGAGGTAACTATGAAGTCATTCCTGGGCCGTATGCTGTTCAAGGAGGAGGATGTGCTGAAGCATGTGAACGTACTCTCTGGAGGTGAAAAGATGCGCTGTATGATAGCACGTATGCAGCTTAAGAATGCCAACTGTCTGATCCTGGATACCCCAACCAACCACTTGGATCTGGAGAGTATTCAGGCATTCAACAATAACCTGATAAACTTCAAGGGTAACATCCTGTTCGCTTCGCACGACCATGAGTTTATCAACACCGTGGCCGACCGTATTATCGAGCTGACACCAAAGGGCACTATCGATAAGCTGACCACATACGATGACTACATCTACGATGAGACCATCAAGGCTCAGAAGGAGAAGATGTACCAGTAAGAATTGATAATTGACAATTGATAATTGACAGTTAGGCACAGTTTTTGCTAGAGTACATGCAGAACTTTAAAACAACGCTATTATGACAGAAAAAGATATCAACATCGAAGAGGAGGAGACTCTGAACGAGGAGCCAGTAGAGCAGACTGACAAAGAGACAGAAGAGACAGCTGCTACCGAAGAGGCTGCCAAGGAGGAAGAGGAAGAGAAAGACCCTCTGGAGAAGGCACTCGAAGAGGCTGCCGAACTGAAGAACCAGTTGCTGTACAAGGCTGCCGAATTTGAGAACTACCGTAAGCGTACACTGAAGGAGCGCGCTGAACTGATACTGAACGGCGGCGAGAAGGTGATAACAGCCATCCTGCCCGTGCTCGACGATATGGAGCGCGCCATAGCCAACGGTAGCAAGACCGATGATCCACAGGTGCTGCGCGAGGGCATGGAGCTGATTTACCAGAAGTTCGTAAAGACACTCGAAGGCCAGGGCGTGAACAAGATCGAAACCAAGGATGCCGACTTTGACACCGACCTGCACGAGGCTGTGGCAATGGTTCCAGGTATGGGCGACGACAAGAAGGGCAAGGTTATCGACTGTCTGCAGGAGGGATACAAACTTAACGACAAAGTAATCCGCCACGCCAAAGTGGCAGTAGGACAATAAACCGGTATGGCACAGAAACGAGATTATTACGAGGTGCTGGGCGTCCAGAAGGACGCCACAGAAGACGAAATCAAGAAAGCATATCGAAAGATAGCCATCAAGTATCACCCCGACCGCAACCCCGGCGACAAGGAAGCTGAGGAGAAGTTTAAGGAGGCGGCCGAGGCATACAACGTGCTGCACGATCCTAAGACACGTCAGCAGTACGACCAGTTCGGATTCGACGGACCAAACATGGGCGGCGGATTCGGCGGTTTCAGCGGATTCGAGACCAACATGAACATGGACGATATTTTCTCTATGTTCGGCGACATCTTCGGAGGTCACGGTTTTGGCGGATTCGGCGGTGGTCAGCGACGTCAGCAGCAGCATCGTGGCAGCGACCTGCGTCTGAAGGTTAAACTTACACTCGAGGAGATCAATACCGGTGTAACCAAGAAGTTCAAGGTGCGCAAGGACATCCCATGTCCACACTGTAGCGGTAGCGGCGCAGAGGCCGGCAGCACCAAGGAGCAGTGCCCCACATGTCACGGTCAGGGTTACATCACTCACACCACCCAGAGCATCTTCGGTATGATGCAGCAGCAGAGCGTATGCCCTACCTGTAACGGCGAAGGTCAGGTGATAAAGAACAAGTGTAAGCACTGCGGCGGTACCGGTGTAGAAAAGGGCGAGGAAGTAGTAGAGATAAACATACCCGCAGGTGTAGCCGAGGGTATGGTGGTAAACGTACCAGGCAAGGGTAACGCCGGTAAGCACAACGGTGTATCGGGCGACATCCAGGTATTTATCGAGGAAGAGCCAAACGAGACATTTGTGCGCGATGGCAACGACCTGATATACAATCTGCTGCTCGACTTCCCCACAGCAGCACTGGGCGGAGAAGTAGAGATACCCACCATCGAGGGAACCAAACTGAAGGTAAAACTGGAGAATGGAACCCAGCCAGGAAAGACCCTGCGCCTGCGCGGCAAGGGACTGCCCGCCGTACAAGGCTACGGCAGCGGACGCGGCGATCTGGTGGTAAACATCAGCGTGTATGTGCCTAAGACCCTGAGCAAGGAGGAGAAGCAGACCATTGAGCAGTTCAAGGGCAGCGACAACTTCAAGGGCGACAAGCAGACACGCGACTCTATCTTCCAGAAATTCAAGAATTACTTTAATTAATATATTAATAAGGTATAGCTATGACATATCAGGAAACGTGTGATTACCTGTTCAACCAACTGCCAATGTTTGAGAAACAGGGCGCCGATGGCTACAAGGAGGGACTGACCAACAGTCATACACTTGATGAGCATTTTGGTCATCCCCACAAAAAGTATCTCACGATACATGTGGCCGGCACCAACGGCAAGGGATCATGTGCTCACACGCTTTCTGCTATTCTGCAGATGTGCGGCTACAAGGTAGGACTATACACATCGCCACATCTGGTTGACTTCAGCGAGCGCATTCGTGTGAACGGCCAGCCTATCGACGAGGCGTATGTGGTAGACTTTGTAGAAAAGGAGAGATCCTTCTTCGAGCCACTGCATCCTTCATTCTTCGAACTAACTACGGCAATGGCATTCAAGTACTTTGCCGAGATGGATGTTGACATAGCCGTGATAGAAGTAGGACTGGGCGGACGCTTGGACTGCACCAACATCATCACCCCTATCCTATCGGTTATCACCAACATCGGCATGGACCACACCCAGTTCCTGGGCACCTCGCTAGAGCAGATTGCGATGGAGAAGGCTGGAATCATAAAGAAAGGTGTGCCCGTGGTAATCGGCGAGGCCACCCCCGAGACACGAATGGTGTTCGAGGCAATCGCAGGCGAAAACCATGCTCCTATCACATTTGCAGAGGACGACAACCAGATTATCTCTGCATCAGCTGATGCCAAAGGCATGGAATACCATACCAAGAGCTTCGGTATATTAAACGGAGAACTGAACGGAAGCTATCAGGAAAAAAACGCAAACACCATACTATGCGCAGTACAGCAGCTGGAAGCCTTGGGCTACATGCATGCAGCAAAGTGCGAAGCTAACGCTAAGTGCAAAAACCGCGAAGTACGTCAGGCATTTGCACACGTATGCGACCTGACTGGACTGAAGGGCCGCTGGCAGAAGGTGAGCGAAGCACCGCTGACCATATGCGACACTGGTCATAACGTGCCAGGATGGATATACTTGAGCCAGCAGCTAAAGGCTGTAAAATGCGACCACATGCATATAGTGTTTGGTATGGTAGACGACAAAGACATACAAGGAGTGATGGACCTGCTGCCACAGAACGCAACGTATTATTTTACAAAAGCCAACAATAAAAGAGCCGTTTCGGAGAACGTTTTGAAGCTGTACGGACAGGGTAAAAACCTGATTGGCGAGGCTTATCCCGACGTAAAAACGGCTTACCAAGCTGCAAAGGCTGCTGCAGATAATAATGACTTTGTGTTCGTTGGAGGTAGCAGTTATGTGGTAGCAGACCTGCTAAAAAACTGTATTTAGAGTTTTTTAATACTACAACAACACTTTTTTCGTCGAAACGTTCGTCAATCTCGTTTTTTTTCTGTTACTTTGCAGAAAAATAAATTTTTAACTAAAAACATAACAGTATGGCGAACACTACAGAGACAGTGAATCTGTGCGGCCTGAAGCGCGAAGACTTCCAGGCCACTATCAACGGTAAAAAAACCGACTTGTACATTCTGAGAAACCGTAAGGGTTATGAAGTGGCAATCTCAAACTATGGAGGTGCCATTTGTGCTATTATGGTTCCTGGCAAGGATGGCAAAGTAGCTAACGTTATCCAGGGTCACAACGACATCAAGCAGCTGACCAGCGGAAACGAGCCTTACCTCTCAACCCTTATCGGTCGTTGGGGTAACCGTATCTGCAAAGGACAGTTTGTATTGAACGGCAAGGATTATCAGCTGGCACTTAACGACGGGCCAAACCACCTGCACGGCGGAAACATCGGTTTCAACGCAAAGGTATGGGACGCACGCCAGATGGGACCACGCTCATTGGCCCTGCATCGTATTTCATCTTATGGTGAAGAAGGTTTCACAGGCGAACTCGACGTTACGGTAGAATTTACATTCACCGACCAGAACGAGCTTGTGATCGAGTATCTGGCTACCACAAACAAGAAGACCATCGTGAACCTTACACATCACGCATTCTTCAGTCTGGCTGGTACCGCTGATCCTACACCAAGCATCAACGACCAGATCTGCGAGATCAACGCCGACTTCTATCTGCCTACAGATGCTACAGCTATCCCAACAGGTGAGATCCTGAAGGTTGAGGGTACTCCATTCGACTTCCGCAAGCCAAAGGCATTCGGGCAGGACATCGATGCTGACAACGAGCAGATCAAGTTTGGTCATGGTTTCGACCACAACTACGTGCTGAACAAGCAGGAAGAGGGCGAGCTCTCATTTGCTGCCAAAGTTACCGATCCAAAGAGCGGCCGCACCATGGAGGTTTACACCACCGAGCCAGGTCTGCAACTCTACTCAGGCAACTTCCTGAACGGATACAAGGGTGCCAACGGTTGCACATTCCCACATCGTTCGGCAGTTTGCTTCGAGGCACAGCACTTCCCCGATTCACCAAACCGTCCGTACTTCCCGAGTGTAGTACTGAATCCCGGACAGAGATATAAGCAGAAGACTATCTACCGTTTCGGTGTAGTCGAGTAATAAAGCCAAACCATCTTTTTCTAAATTATTGACACAATATGACTGAGACAAATAAGAACGGCAAAGTGATTGCCATTATCACGATGTGCTTCATCTTCGCGATGATTAGCTTCGTAACCAACATGGGCGCCCCCTTTGGCAATATATGGGGATTTGAATACCCATTTGCCAAAGCTTGGGGTAACCTGATGAACTTTGCCGCTTACCTGTTTATGGGTATCCCTGCAGGTAAGATGCTGACGAAATTCGGATACAAGAAGACTGCCCTGATCGCACTAATCGTGGGTATCGTAGGTCTTTGCTTCCAGTATCTTTCAAGCCTGGTAGGCGCAGGTACTTACGTATTTACATACGACAGCATACCTGTAGCTCTGAACCTCGTTATCTATCTGCTGGGTGCATTCATCTGCGGTTTCTGCGTATGTATGCTGAACACAGTGGTTAACCCAATGCTTAACCTCCTTGGAGGCGGTGGCAACAAGGGTAACCAGCTGATTCAGGTGGGC
>Ga0247610_10004551_pt1 | contig 14830 bp, 16 predicted proteins | sample 174DNAGHGhighgp2_FD_193483 | JGI IMG/M metagenome (GOLD analysis project Ga0247610, IMG submission 193483) | Sheep rumen microbial communities from Palmerston North, Manawatu-Wanganui, New Zealand - 1742 DNA GHGhigh gp2 | ecosystem: Host-associated > Mammals > Digestive system > Stomach > Rumen... | reverse complement strand
AAGAGTAATAGACATTATTCACAACGTGAGCAGATACGATATAAGATAAAATTTTAGGCATATACTTGGCTAATAAAAAAAGAATGATTACATTTGTAACTTCAAAACAGTTTTTATATGATTACAAAGATAGAAATTAATGGTTTCAAATCCTTCTCAGACTTTGAAATGGAGTTTTCGCCACTGACCGTGATAGCAGGAACAAATGCATCGGGTAAGAGCAACCTGTTTGATGCCTTGAACTTGCTATCAAACTTGTCAAAGACTGATTTGAGGACAGCCTTTGCCAATAAGCAACTACGTGGAGAAGTCTCTGAGCTGTTTACCAAATACACTGATGACATATCTGCCACAGAAATGCGTTTCGTCGTGGAAATGCTGGTGCCACGAAAAATCAGGGACAACTGGGGCGGTATAGCAGATGTGAAGACCCCGCGTATGCGCTATGAACTGGTAATAGGCAAGCGTCAGAATGACCAAGGTTTTGAAGAACTAACTGTTGTTCATGAGCAATTGGCGCGTATAGCTACAGACAAAGACAGTTGGGCGAAAAAATACTTAAAGAAAAGGACAGATATTTGGCGAAGCTCCATAAGTGGTGGTAGCGGCAAACCATATATCTATACGGAAACGGTGCGTAGCTACTCAACCATCACCATTCGTCAAGACGGTGGTCATGGACGTGGGCGTTCAGTGACAGCAAATGCTGTCACCCAGACCGTTTTGGGAAGTATCAACTCGGTAGACTTCCCACATATATTTGCGGCCCAACAGGAAATGGCATCATGGAACTTTATGCAACTGAATCCGGTTGTTCTTCGTGAGCCGACCCGATATGACGTGAATTACACAGGAGACACCATAGGACATGCCGGTGAGAATCTTTCTGCCGCTCTATACCGTTTGTATAATCAGGATGCCTACGTGATGGAGCGGATTATCATGAAGTTGTCATCGTTCTTGCCAGGCTATACAGAATTGGAAGTAAAAGACGACAAAGCCAATAAGCAGTTTGTTTTCAACTTGAAGAATAGTGAGGGAAAGTCTTTCTCATCAAGGGTGTTGTCGGAAGGCACGTTGAGACTTCTCGTCCTTTGTGTGTTGCTATATGACGAGAAGTTCCAAGGGCTGTTATGTTTTGAAGAACCGGAAAATGGCATTCACCCCTATCGTATCAAGGCAATGGTTCAATTATTAAGATTGTTGTCGACCGACTTTGAGGATGATGACGACCTGTTGCGTCAGATTATAGTAAATACTCATTCACCCGTATTGCTTCGCTGGCTGAAGGAAGAATACGATGACAAAGACAATGGGGTCAGCATCTGGTTTTCGAAATTGATTTCATATCCAATAGAGATTAATGGAAGCAGACGGAGCATAAGAATCAGCCGCATTTCTCCGCTGACAAAATCTTTCCAGTTGTCATTCTCTGAGGCAGAGAATAAAATGACTTTAGCCGATGCCATTGCATATCTGAATACCGAGAACCAAAATCTGTAACTATGAAGCAATTATTTATAGGTCTGATAGCCGAAGGCACAACAGATATTAGATTTCTGAAGAGTGTTATTGAGAAATCCATACAAGAGTTGTCATGGCAATGCGACAATCAGGTGGAGATATTCCCAGTCAGAGAAATAGCAGCCGAAGGGGATGGATTTGTTGAAAAGATGCTGGCGGCTTCAAAATGTGCATGGCAGAACTATGGCATTTCGGCATTGTGCATACATGCTGATTCTGATGCCCGTACTATCGATTCCGTCATGTTGAACAAATTTGATCCGTTTATCTCTGCATTGAAAAGTATGCCTGAAGAGGAATACTGTAAGCACATCATCCCGACCATACCTATTCAGATGATAGAGTCGTGGATGTTGGCTGACAAAGAATTGTTGAAGCGACTAATCAATGCAAGAGACATGAGTGATGCAGATTTGGGACTTGACAGAGCCCCCGAGTCGTATGCTGACCCTAAAAGCGCAATAGAGAATGCTATCCGCAGAGCTATGGCAGAACAGCCAAAGAAGAAAAGGAATCTGGTTGGCATTTCTGATCTGTATGAGATTCTTGGCAATAGATTGAGTTTGGAAAGACTCAGAACCATACCTTCATTTGCAAAATTTGAAGAAAACGTTATCATTGTTTTCAAGAACATGGGGCTTATGAGGTAAAAGCATAACCTAAAACATATATCTACTGAAATATATGAAAGAATCACTTCACGAAATAGGCAAGGCCATCCAACGACATATTGAAAAGGAAAAGGCAAGTAATAGGTGATACAACCAAAGTGCTCCGCACAGATGGGACTGTCGTTCACCGAGATTCGAATAACGTCCTCCACGCAGTCACCGCCACAAAAGTAGACACTTGCCAGCGAACCTGCAATCTCGCCGTACTGGTAGCCGAATGACGTACATCGGAGACCCAGTACTTTGTCGATAACCGGACCTACAAAACGGGAAAATAGCTCTCTCACTTGAAAAATTCCTCCAAAAGGAGTGATTCTCTCAGATTTTATTTGTACTTTTGCCATGCCATTGATGATTTTGCTTGTCTTGATTTTGCAGCACTAAGGTAAGTGAAAAATCTGACATGACAAAATCCTGGGCCGCTCGGCTTTGCCGCTTCGCGCGTCGAAGAACTTTTTGTTGCTCAGGAACTTATAAACAAAGTTAAACTAAAGTGCTGCGGAATTTAGGTTGTCTTGAACCAAGGCTCGGTTTTATATGGTTTTTGTTGGTTTTGAAGGACCGCTTGCGGTTGGAGACTAATATGCTGTGAATAATACAGGTTAGCATCGGTGCGAGCTATAGAAAAGGCTGGTGACTGGCTGGAATGAAATTGGTGACACGCAGCCACTTTGAGCACTAAGTTACAAAAAAAACTAAAAAAGAACCATTTTATACCATTTATTTCTCTAACTTTTTGTAACTTTGCATTTTCAAAGTGACTACAAAGATGAAAAATATACGCAATTTCTGTATCATAGCCCATATAGACCATGGCAAATCGACCCTCGCCGACCGTCTGCTGGAACGCACACAAACCATCCAGGTGACCGAAGGGCAGATGCTCGACGACATGGACCTGGAGCGTGAACGTGGCATCACCATCAAGAGCCACGCCATACAGATGGAGTATGAATACAGAGGAAGTGACAAGGCGAGCGGCAAAGGAGGCGAGGTGCCTGCTGCTGGCAAATACATACTGAACCTCATTGACACTCCGGGACACGTGGACTTCTCTTACGAGGTGAGCCGCAGCATTGCCGCCTGCGAGGGTGCCCTGCTCGTGGTCGACGCCACACAGGGAGTGCAGGCTCAGACCATCTCAAACCTCTACATGGCCATAGACAACGACCTGGAGATAATACCTGTCATCAACAAGATAGACATGCCGTCGGCCATGCCCGACGAGGTGGAGGACGAGATCATAGACCTCATCGGTTGCGACCGCAGCGACATCATCCGTGCCAGCGGCAAGACCGGCGAAGGCGTCGACGAGATTCTGCAGGCCGTGGTTGAGCGCATCCCCTGCCCTGTGGGCGACGAGCAAGCACCGCTGCAGGCCTTGATATTCGACTCGGTGTTCAACTCGTTCCGTGGCATCATAGCCTATTTCAAGATTACGAACGGCGTGATACGCAAGGGTGACAAGGTGAAGTTTTTCAACACTGGCATGGAGTACGATGCCGACGAGGTTGGCGTGCTGAAGATGGACATGATACCCCGTCCGGAGCTGCGTACCGGCGACGTGGGTTATATAATAAGTGGTATAAAGAACTCTAAGGAGGTGAAGGTGGGCGACACCATCACGCATGTGGCCCGTCCTTGCGACAAGGCCATCGAGGGATTCCAAGAGGTGAAGCCCATGGTCTTCGCCGGTGTCTACCCCATAGACCCCACCGACTACGAGAACCTGCGTGCCTCGCTGGAGAAGCTCCAGCTGAACGACGCCTCGCTGACGTTCCAGCCAGAGAGCTCTGTGGCCCTGGGCTTCGGCTTCCGCTGCGGTTTCCTGGGTCTGCTGCACATGGAGATAGTGCAGGAGCGGCTGGACCGCGAGTTCGACATGGACGTCATCACCACCGTGCCCAACGTAAGCTATATGTGCTACACCAAGCAAGGCGAAGTGAAGGAGGTGCACAACCCCTCCGGCCTGCCCGACCAGACCATGATAGAGCGCATCGAGGAACCATACATCCGCGCCAGCATCATCACTGCGTCGGCATACATAGGCCCCATCATGACGCTCTGTCTCGACAAGCGCGGTGAGCTCATAGACCAGCAGTATGTCAGCGGCAACCGCATGGAGCTGCACTTCATGCTGCCTCTGGGCGAGATAGTCATCGACTTCTACGACAAGCTGAAGAGCATCTCCAAGGGCTACGCCTCGTTCGACTACCACGTTGACTCGTTCCGCCCCTCGAAGCTGGTGAAGCTTGACATACTGCTCAACGGCGAGCCCGTCGACGCACTCTCCACGCTCACACACCAAGACAACGCCGTGACCTTCGGACGTCGCATGTGCGAGAAACTGAAAGAACTGATTCCACGCCAGCAGTTTGACATTGCCATCCAGGCCGCCATCGGTGCCAAAATCATTGCCCGAGAAACGGTGAAGCAGGTGCGCAAAGACGTGCTGGCAAAATGCTATGGCGGCGATGTGACCCGCAAACGCAAGCTACTTGAAAAGCAGAAACGCGGCAAGAAACGCATGAAGCAGATAGGCAACGTAGAGGTGCCCCAGAAAGCTTTCCTCGCCGTGCTGAAGCTCGACTGACAGAGGAAGAGTTGACAGCCCCCACACTACAAGCCTAATAGCCAGCAGACTCAACTCTCATTACTGAACCAAAAACTAAAGTCACTAAACTTTGAAATCTAAACACTCAACAAAAAGATGGCAAACCTAAGTTTAACTCCACGCGATGTGGCCCGCGAATTGGCCAGAAGATACAGTACGATGACTCATGAGGAGCTTGACATGCTTGAAGAGATCTTGGTCCCCATGAAATTTGCCAAAGGCGAGAAGATACTCGACGAAGGTGAAGTGTGCCACAACATATACTGGGTGGTGAAGGGGCTTATACGTCAGTTCTACTACAAGAACAAGAAAGAGCTGACCGAATATATGGCCACGGAGAACACCATCTGCATGAGCATCGAGAGCCTGTTCCGCGAGACCCCCTCCCGCCAGATTATACAGGCCATCGAGCCGTCCATACTCTACGCTCTGCCCATGCACGAGCTGGAGGCCGCTGCCATGAAGAGCGTAAACATACAGATGCTCTACCGCAAGATATTGGAAGAGTCGCTCATCATAAGCCAGCAGCGCGCCGACATGTTGCGCTTCGAAAGCGCACAAGACCGCTACCAGAAGCTGGTGAAGAGCTCGCCACAGCTGGTACTGCGAGCACCGCTGGTCTACATTGCCAGCTACCTGCAGATGACGCCCGAGACGCTGAGCCGCGTGCGCACCGCAGTCCTTTTAAGTGACAAGTGATATGACACTTGTAACTTATAACTTGACACTTGTAACTTGACACTTGTAACTTATATACAATAGAGATGCCTGAAATATCTGTACGCGGACTGGAGATGCCCGAATCGCCAATACGCAAGTTGGCCCCGCTGGCCGCCGCAGCAAAGAAGCGCGGTGTGAAAGTCTATCACCTGAACATAGGACAGCCCGACCTACCCACCCCACAGGTGGGCCTTGACGCACTGAAACAAATAGACCGCAACATTCTGGAGTATTCACCCTCGCAGGGCTATCTCAGCTACCGTGAGAAACTGGTAGGCTACTATGCGAAATACAATATTCAAGTCACTGCCGACGACATCATCATCACTAGCGGCGGCTCTGAGGCAGTGCTCTTCGCTTTCCTCAGCTGCCTGAACCCTGGCGACGAGATAATAGTGCCCGAGCCGGCATACGCCAACTACATGGCCTTTGCCATCTCTGCCGGAGCGAAGATACGCACCATAGCCACCACCATCGAGGAAGGCTTCTCGCTGCCGAAGGTGGAGAAGTTTGAGGAGCTGATAAACGAGCGCACAAGGGCCATCATGATCTGCAACCCCAACAACCCCACGGGCTATCTCTACACCCGTCGGGAGATGAACCAGATACGCGACCTGGTGAAGAAATACGACCTCTACCTCTTCTCCGACGAGGTCTACCGCGAATACATCTACACCGGCTCGCCCTATATCTCAGCCTGCCATCTGGAGGGCATAGAGCAGAACGTCATACTCATCGACTCCGTGTCGAAGCGCTACTCCGAGTGCGGCATCCGCATCGGCGCCCTCATCACGAAGAACCAGGAGGTGCGCAAGGCGGTGATGAAGTTCTGCCAGGCACGCCTCTCCCCTCCCCTCATCGGACAGATAGTGGCCGAAGCGTCGCTCGACACACCAGAAGAGTATCTGCGCGATGTCTACGACGAGTACGTAGAGCGCCGCAAATGCCTCATTGACGGTCTGAACCGCATTCCGGGCGTCTACTCACCCATCCCCATGGGAGCCTTCTACACCGTGGCCAAGCTGCCTGTCGACGACAGTGAGCGGTTCTGCCGCTGGTGCCTCAGCGAGTTTGAGTACGAGGGAGCCACAGTGATGATGGCCCCCGCGGCAGGTTTCTACACCACACCCGGCGCCGGCATCAACCAGGTGCGCATAGCCTACGTGCTGAAGAAAGAAGACCTCATGCAGGCCCTCATAGTGCTGCAAAAGGCACTGGAAGCATATCCGGGAAGAGTCAACTGAGAATGAGAAATTAATAATTAAAAATTAAAAATTATGATTTGAAGCCGACGTTAGGAGCGATTTTTCAATTTTTCATTTTTTTAATTTTTCACCTTTAATGTCTTTCCCTCTTTTCATAGCCCGCCGCATCTATGGTGACCACGACGACCGCCAGAAGGTGAGCCGCCCTGCCGTAAGGATAGCCACAATAGGTGTGGCCATAGGTCTGGCCGTGATGATTGTCACCGTTGCCGTGGTGATAGGTTTCAAGCACACCATACGCGACAAAGTGGTGGGCTTCGGCAGCCATATACAGGTGCAGAACGTCCAAGCCACCTACTCTGCCAACAGTTACAGCGCATGTATCGACGACAGCCTGCTCCGGCAGCTCACCGCCGTCGACGGTGTGCGCCATGCAGCACGCTACGCCATGGCCCAGGGCATACTGAAGACCGACAACGACTTTCTGGGCGTCATGCTGAAAGGCGTGGGTCCCGAATACGACACCACGTTCCTGGCGAGCAACATCGTGGAGGGTACCCTGCCCACTTTCTGCGACACCGCCACCACCTATCCGCTCGTAGTGTCGAAGACCATGGCCGACAAGTTGCAGCTAAGTGCCGGCGACCGTATCTTCGCCTATTTCATCGACGACAGCAGTGTCCGCGCACGCCGCTTCACCGTGAGTGCAGTTTACCAGACGAACATGAAGCGCTTCGACGACCTCTTCTGCATCACCGACATTTACGTGACGCAGAAGATTAACGGATGGATGCCGCAGCAATGTTCCGGCGCAGAGCTGTTGGTCGACGACTTCGACCGCCTGGACGAGACAAACCTGCGCGTGGTGAAGATGCTGAAAGGCAAATACGACGCCGACGGGAACCTGATGGCACCGCAGACCATAGTCGACGCCTACCCGCAGGTGTTCTCTTGGCTCGAGCTGCTCGACATCAATGTATGGATAATACTCGCGCTGATGATAGCCGTGGCTGGCTTCACTATGGTCAGCGGACTGCTCATCATCATCCTTGAACGCACGCAGATGATAGGTGTGCTGAAGGCTCTCGGTGCGCGCAACGACACCATACGCCACACGTTCCTCTGGTTTGCCACGTTCATCATAGGCCGCGGACTGTTGTGGGGCAACATACTGGGCATAGGCCTCGTGGTGCTGCAGAAACACACAGGCATCATAAGCCTTGACCCGCAGACCTACTACGTGTCGCAGGCACCTGTTGAGCTTAACCTGCTGCTCATCCTGCTGCTCAACATCGCAACACTCATCATCAGTGTTTTCGTGCTCATAGGCCCCAGCTACCTCGTGTCGCGCATACACCCCGCACGTTCCATGCACTACGAATGAGCCCGTCCGAGAGGGCAGTATACGTCTTTTCGCAATCTCTTTCTGTGCTCATCGTCCAGACGGCCATCATAAGCGGAGCCGTGCCAAGCCACCACTCACGGAGGCTTGGCACGGCTCTGTTTTTTCTGCAGCTGCAAGTGTGCAGCGACATTATTCACCACTTCAACGCCCGGTTGGAGAGCTTACGAGCTTGTAGTACTCCGTAGCTCCAAGAAGGAAACATCCGGTGCCATAGTCCTCGAAGTCGGGGATACGTGTGTAGCTCAATGGCTGTCCTGCCGAAGGGTCCTTTCCTGTGCCCTGCATCCATCCGAGGAACCCATCGGCGTGAACGGCGTCGCGCTCCATGGCCTGCCATGCGCGGTCGGCAGCCTGACGGTAGAGGGCTGGTTTCAGATACCCCATCCTCACACCCCACGAGAAGCCGTAGAGGAAGAGGGCCGTACCGCTGGTCTCGGGCATGGCATAGTTGGTGGAGACAAGACTCGGGTTCCAGAAACCGTCCTCACGCTGGCACTTCAGCAAGGCGGCAGACATGAGCATGAAGTCTTTCTTCAGCTCCTTATACTCCTTCGACTTTTTGGGCAGCAACTCCATGCAGCGCACCAGTGCGGCATAGACCCATCCGTTGCCACGGCTCCAGTAGCACTGCTGTCCGTCGGGCTCCTTGTAGGGGGGCACATAGTCGGCATCTCTCCACCACAGTCCCTCTTTCACATTGAAGAGGCCCATCTTCGGGTTGTCTCCGCCCCGGCCACACTCGTTGCGGCTCCAGCGGTACATCTTCATGGCGTGGTCCAGATAGCGACGGTCCTGCGTCTGCACGTACATCTGCACATATAGTGGCATGGCCATCTGTATGGCGTCTATCCACGTCCACCAGCCATAGAGACTGCCGTTCTTGGGGTTTGGGGTCTGCATCTGGTGGTTCAGGTTCTCACGTATATTGGCAATATGCGTCTCGGCAGGCAGCCCGCTATATGGCATCAGCTCCAGATATGTCTGCCCGCAGCACTGGTCGTCGGCATCGCAAGTCTGCACCCCGTTGCGCGGCGTCCACTGGTGGAATGTGGCCCAGGTGGTGGCATAGTCCACGTAGCGCTGCTGAGGGTCTATGCGCTGTAGGGCCATGAGCCCCTCATAGTACACGGCACGGGTCCACAGACTTGATGGTCTGATGCGCTTCACATTGGTAGGCACAGTGGGGTCTGCATACTTCTGCATGAAATAGTCATTGGCACGGCGGGTGGTGTTAAGGACATCCTCTGCCGACGTCTGTGCAAAGGCGGAAAGAAAACACACGGCAAAAGCCGCAAGAGCAAAGATTCTTGTCATTGTAAATCAGTTTATAGTTTATTTTCCGACAAAGGTACGAAAAAGTGCAGTAACGACCAAATTTATTAAGAAAAAAGTATTACCTTTGCACGCAATTATAAAAAAACGAGAGACTCCAATGAGATATGGTATAATAGGAACAGGGGCCATTGGCGGCTACTACGGCGCACGTCTGGCCCAGAGCGGCCAGGAGACCCACTTCCTGCTGCACAAGGATTATGACTACGTGATGGAACACGGTCTGCAGGTGGACTCGTGCGACGGTTCGTTCCACCTCGACCATCCCAACGTTTACCTCCAGACAGCCGACATGCCTAAGTGCGACGTGGTGCTGGTATGCCTGAAGTCGGTGAACAACCACCTCCTCCGCACTCTGCTCCCTCCACTGCTGGGCACCGACACACTGGTGGTGCTCATACAAAACGGCATAGGCCTGGAGGACGATGTGCAGCAGATGTTTCCCGGAGTGCAGCTGGCAGCAGGCCTGGCGTTCATCTGCTCTGCGAAGTCGGACCCCGGACGCGTAAACCACCAGTGCTACGGCCAGATAAACCTGGGCAACTACTCGTGCAAGGACGAACGAACAATAGAGCGTGTGCTCGCCGATTTCAATGCCGCCAAGGTGAAAGCAGGCTTGGTGGAATATAACGAGGCCCGATGGAAGAAAGCCGTGTGGAACATGCCCTTCAACGGCATGACAGTGGCGCTGAACACTCAGACCGATATCTTGCTGAAGACCCCGGCCACACGAAGACTGATAAAGGAACAGATGATGGAGGTGATAACCACAGCCCAACACCTGGGTGTGAAGAACATTGGCGAGGCATTTGCCGACAAGATGATCTCCATGACCGACGAGATGACTCCCTACTCGCCATCGATGAAACTCGACTTCGACTTCCACCGCCCTATGGAGATAGGCTACCTCTACACGCGTCCGCTGGAGATAGCACGCAGGGCTGGAGCCCCCATGCCCAAACTGGAGATGCTCGAAGCCGAGCTGAGATTTCTCAGCCAGGCTTCAGGCATAACGGCCGATTAGTGGCGCAGGAACGAGGTGATATAGACAATGATGATGGCACCAATGGTGCCAGTACCTATCTGTCCGAGTATGCCACCCCACTCAGGTATCTCCAGCAGACTGAAGAGCCAGCCGCACAGCGCACTGCCAAAAAGGCCAAGAAGCACGTTGATGACGCAGCCGTAGCCCTCACCCTTTATCAACTTGCCGGCAAGGAAACCGGCCAAACCTCCGATGATGATTGATCCTATTAAACCTGTCATAATAACTTAACTTTGATTATTGTTCGAGTGTAATTATATTTTTTTGATGGACAAAGGTACAAAAAAAATCTTAACGACGAAAGATATTTCAGAAGATTAACTCATTTCCCCTTGCTCAGGTTCTCCATATACTTCTGGGGCGTGACGCCCATCAGCCTCAGCCCCATCGTCAGTTGCAGGGCGAAGTGCAGCACCAGCAGCATCGTGCCGCCCGCCAGCTTCGTCCGCGCCTTCGCCCAACGACAGTTCTTATGATGTATTCAACTATCGCAAGCCCCGCAAAGACAGCCTGCGCTCGGCCCTATGGGACGCTTGCGTAGAGAGACAGAGCAAGCAAGGCCAAAAAGCTACCAGCCCAAGGCAGCGCCCTGGGTAAATGTGGTGTGCAGCCCACCCACTGAGACGCACAATGTTAAAAATGTAATAAAAAAGGTATTGCGCTTACGGTTATTGAAAGATTATTCGTAACTTTGCACACCAAACGACTTAATACTGATACCTTTATGAGACAACTGAAAATCACAAAATCTATAACCAATCGTGAGAGCGAGTCACTGGACAAGTATCTCCAAGAGATTGGAAAAGAAGAGCTTATAAGTGCTGAGGAAGAGGTGGAGCTGGCCCAACGCATACGCAAAGGGGATCACCGTGCCCTTGAGCGTCTGACGAAAGCAAACCTTCGCTTTGTGGTGAGTGTGGCCAAGCAGTATCAGAATCAAGGGCTGTCGCTGGCAGACCTGATAAACGAAGGGAACTTGGGACTGATAAAGGCAGCCGAGAAATTTGACGAGACGCGTGGGTTCAAGTTCATCTCATACGCAGTGTGGTGGATAAGGCAGAGCATACTACAAGCCATTGCCGAACAGAGCCGCATAGTGAGACTGCCGCTGAACCAGGTGGGGTCTGTAAACAAGATTGCACGTATACTGAACAAGTTTGAGCAGGAGAACGAGCGCAGACCGTCGATAGACGAAATATCTGAGCAGATAGACCTGCCCACCGAGAAGATAGACGAGGCGCTGAACACCAGCGGTCGCCACATTTCGGTTGACGCACCTTTTAGCGAAGGTGAAGACAACTCGCTGCTCGACGTGATGGTCAACGACAACTCGCCGTCTGCCGACAACGGCCTGGTGCACGAGTCACTGAAAGCCGAAATAAACACTGCGCTGAAAATACTCAGTCCAAGGGAGAGGAGCATCATAGAGGCCTTCTATGGCATCAACCAGCAGGAGCTGACTCTCGAAGAGATAGGTGTAAAGTTCGGACTGACACGCGAAAGGGTGAGGCAGATAAAGGAAAAAGCCATACGCCGGCTGCGTGACAACACCAACAACAAAGTGCTGAAAGCTTATCTGGGATGAGTGAAAGGTGAAAAGGTGAAAAAGGGAAAAGATTGAAATATGACAAAAACAATTAGATTGCTTGCCATTGCGGCATGCATGGTGATGGGGCTGACTGCAAACGCAAAGAAAATGCCTGTGCCAAAGATGTACATGTTTGGCATGGCAGCGTCGTTTACCGACACGATAGTCCACTTCACAAGCATACAGCAGATAGACAGTGCCTGGATAGACACCAAAAACGATTTTCTTCTGAGCAGAAACGAATACTCTTACCAGCTGCGCGACTATCTTGCCCAGAAACAGGAAATGCCCCAGCGCACATGTATAGTGGTGTACGGTAAAAACCTGAAGAAGCTTGAGAAGAAATATGCCAAGATAAAACGGCTCTACACCGCCCCGAAAAAAGGTGCACGCAAGTTCGACGTGAGGTTTTTGGAAGATGCCGACTTCCATTTCCGCACCATCGACGAGACACCTTATCTCGAAGAGGAAGAGGGCGGCGTAAGTGACGGGACATCGGTGAAACAAGAAAAGAAGAAGAAGCGTGGAAAGTAACTATTTCTGCATAGCAGACCACAACATCTGCATAAGGTTTGCCGACAGCAGCGTCAACTCTATGAGTCTGCTGCCGTCGTTTGCCAATTTTGCCATCGGCGGTCCTGCGGCAGGTGATGGGCAGCTCCCTGCCCCACCCGACAATCTGCTGTTCACGCTCACTGTCGACGACACCCTACGCCCGGCCAAGAACCGCAAGCTGGTGAGAAAGTTTGACACCGGCAACGGCGACACCTTGGTCTACCAGCTGAGCGACGGCGGCTACCAGTACATCATACGCGACACTGCCGACCGCGACTGCTGTCTGCTCATCTGCAACCAGCGCTTCACCGACTGCCACTGTGCACTGAACGGCGACTGGACAATGCGCTCCTTCGGTCTCAACGACGCCCTGATGCTCGTCTTCGCCTTTGCCGGCTCGTTTCACAACACGCTGCTCATCCATGCCTCGTGCGTAATGACACGCCAGGGAGCACCTGTGGCCTACCCCTTCACGGCAAAGAGCGGAACGGGGAAGAGCACGCACACCTCGCTGTGGATGAAGCACATAGACGGCTGTGAGCTGATGAACGACGACAACCCCGTGATACGCATCGACAACGAGGGCACACCCTACATCTACGGCTCGCCATGGAGCGGCAAGACACCTTGCTACCGCAACGTGAAAGCACTGCTCGGAGCGGTGACACGTATAGAGCGGGCACCAAAGAACAGCATTGAGCGTGAAGGCACCGTGCAGGCCTTCGCCATACTGCTGCCAGCATGCAGCAGCATGAAGTGGGACAACATTATCTACGACAACCTGTGCACGGCCATTACACAAATCATCGCCACAACACCCATCTACACACTTTACTGCCTGCCCGACGAAGAGGCAGCCCAGCTGTGTCATAAAACCTTAGCACATCATGAAGCCATCGCAAAAGGACAATGACATAAAAGTGGTCCAGATGGCCAACGACGTGTTTTTGCCACAGGTGGTGGCCCTGCTCCACGAAAGCCATACCGTGACGCTGCCCCTGCGCGGACGCAGCATGAGGCCTTTCCTCGAGGACGGCCGCGACAAGGCCGTGCTCACCGCCATAACCGAGCCGCCACAGGTGGGCGACGCCGTGCTCGCAGAGATAAGCAAGGGCCACTTCGTGCTGCACCGCATAGTAGGCATCGACGGCAACAAAGTGACGCTGCGTGGCGACGGCAACCTAAGCGACGAGCACTGCACCCTTGACGACATTAGGGCCAAAGCCACCGCCTTCTACCGCAAGGGGCGCAAAAAGGCCGACAGCACCAGCGGCAGCAAATGGCGCATATACTCATGGTGGTGGACAAGGCTTTTCCCACTGCGCCGCTATCTGCTCTTCGCACTTCACCCCCACGTGCCACGTTTCTTGAAGAAAGGCAAAGACAACGACAGCAAATAACAAGAAAAAAACAACATAAGCATAATGAAAGCAAAGAAAGGATTCAAGCTCCGCAACGTGTGCGGCGAGAATATCATTGTGGCCGAAGGCATTGACAACATCGACTTCAGCCGCATCATAAGTATGAACGAATCGTCGGCCTATCTCTGGAAGAACATACAAGAGCAGTCGTTCACCAGCGACGACCTGGTACGCCTTCTGCTCGACGAATACGAGGTAGACGAAGCCACAGCAAAAGCCGACGTCGGCCAACTCATACAGAAGTGGCTCGACGCCGGCATCATATCCGAATAGACTTTCCTATTTGTTTATCCTGACCACAGGGGCAATAGCGTTTACAGGCTCGGCAGGCAGGTCTATGACAAGGCCTTCCTCTGTCTGGGCAACCTTCACTTTGCCGTAGCCCAGAAGGGTGGCAGTGGTGATGGGTTTCTGGATATGGCTGTTGCCGCTGGCCAGCGACTTGACAACCAGCCTATGGTTGTCGGGCCAGCCCATGGCAGTGACATACAGGTGTTTCTTCGTCTGGTTGAAGCGTATGTCTCGGCTGTCCATGTTGCTGTACTGCCCGTCGTTGAATCCCTGGGCACTCAGTTCTATTTTTTTCTCTGCCACCGGTCCCTCGCCGAAGATGTCCCATGGCCTTGTGCCGAAGATGCTCTCGCCGTTGACACTCATCCATGCCTCCAGGTCATCGAGTATGGCGGCCTCCTTCTCGTCGTATGTGCCATCGGCACGCAGTGGCACGCTGAGCAGCAGGCACCCGTTTTT
>Ga0247610_10004549_pt1 | contig 14835 bp, 13 predicted proteins | sample 174DNAGHGhighgp2_FD_193483 | JGI IMG/M metagenome (GOLD analysis project Ga0247610, IMG submission 193483) | Sheep rumen microbial communities from Palmerston North, Manawatu-Wanganui, New Zealand - 1742 DNA GHGhigh gp2 | ecosystem: Host-associated > Mammals > Digestive system > Stomach > Rumen... | reverse complement strand
TGGAGGATGCGGCTCTCGCCAGAACGCAGCGCAATGTGCAGCTTGCCGTTGCTGACGCAGGCGGGTTCGATGTCGCCATTCATGGGGTTGAACCATGTGGCACCCTCGAAGGGTACGGCCAGCGCCACGTCGGCTTCTACGTCGCGTGGGGTCAGGTTGGCCATGAAGTAATGCCATCCTCGCAGTGACTTGCGACGGATAGCGCGCAGACCGAGCTCCGTCTTCATGGGTTCAGCCTTGGCGAAACGGGCCATGGCCTCTGGTGTCTCGCCTTTGATGACATACGCTGCGATGGGGTCCAACAGGGCTTGCAGTCGACTGTCGATGGTAGTGCCGCTAGGGATGATCAGGGCCCGATAGCGTATGTGGCCTTCCGTCACCAGCATGCCGTTCTCCACACGCACCTTGGCCAGTTGGCGGTCACTAATGTAGTCGCAGTCATAACCCAAACTATCGATGGTGAGTATGCTGCGAATGAATTGCGGTGCCTTCTCGTCCATGGTGTGGATGTCGAACTGCATCAGCAAGTCTTCACCGTTGCGGCGGTCTTTGCTGGCCTCCTTGGCGTCGTCGTTGCGCGGTCCGCGCTGGTGCCACATGTCGCGCACGGGGAGATAGACCAGGAAATCGTTGTCGGGCTGTCCCAATTGCAGGAAACTCTGACACCGCTCAATATACTGCATCAGATAGGGTGCGTCGCGCCAGATGCTGTTGGTGGGCGACATATCGACGCTGGCATAGAACTTCCAGCCGGGCCACGGGTCGTCCTTTGGCGTATAGCACGAGCCGTGGAAATAGACGTGGTTGACGCCACAGGTGAACATCAGGTCCAGATCGGGCTTCATCTGCGACAGCGAGGTGCGGAAGTGCTCTGTCAGCCAGGTGAATGTCTCGCTCGACGTCAGTGGCTTGCCCGTCACGTGGGCTGCCGACGGCGCATATTTCAGCATCGACACGTCGCTGAAGTTCTTCTTCGTCTTGCCTGGGTCGGTACGCAGTCCCTTGATGCCGAAGTCGGAGAGTCCGAAACCTTCAATCTCAGGGATGTCGACGGCAGCATAGAGGTCCAGCAGGTTGGCTGGTGAGCCATGCGCCTGGTTGCGCACCTTGACGCCGTGCTTGTGGGCCCATGTCACCCACTGTTGCGTGAAGTTCTCGAGCAACAGGTCGGAGAGTGTCTCGCGGTAGTCGCACAGCACCTGATTGCCGTCGTCGACGACGCCCAGCAGTTCGGGGAGTTTCGTGCGCAGGTCATAGCCGCGACGCTTCTGGAACTCGTCGAACAGCGTGGGGGTCCAGTTGGCCTTGTACACTTCGTACGAGTCGTTGAAGAACGTGTGAGGGTAGGGGACCCCCGATGTGGCAAAGGCCTGTTCGAAACGATCCAGATAGTGATGGACGGCCTCGCGGTCGAAGTGGTCGACGACCCATCCTTCACCGCCTGGTGCCGCACGCTTTACCTTCTGCTGGGTGCGTCCGATTTCGATGGAGTAGACGGGGGAACCGTCTACGAGCGAGTCCTTGAAGATGGCCTTGCAGGCGGCCTGGTCCAGCGAGATATGCGGACCGCCGAAGGGCCATCCTGTGCCGCAGTTCATGTCGACCTCGATGCCCAGCGGACGGGCAATGTCCTCGACCGTCTTCAGGGCCTGCATCCATTCGGGCGACAGGAAGGGGATGTTGTTTTTGTCGTTGCCCTGCACGCCGTAGAGCGGAGTTATCTCAACGGCTCCAATGCCAGCGCGGGCATATTCCGAGAGGTTCCATTGCAGGTTCTCCTTATCGACGGCAGACCCCAGCCACCACCAGCGCGTGCCGGCCTTAGCCTCAGGGCGGGGAGCGGGCCAGGACTGCGCCCCTACGGGGCTAAATAAAAAATAAAAAATAAAAAATAAACCAAAAGCCCTAAACTTCATTATTTTCATTCTTTCTTGTTGTTTTGAGAGTTTTTACAATAATGCGAATAATCTCGTCCAAATCTTTCTTCATAGATGTATACATATTATCCTCTATATAAGAGGTTCTATGAAGTAACGTCAGCCAATATGATGTTTCGCTTGCTTCTTTTAAAGAAATGCTAAGTTTGCTAATAAAATCAGCCTTGCTTTGAGCATATATTGCCTCATTTGAGTTAGCACCAATGCTTGTACCACATCTTAATAATTGTTTTGACATAACAAACTCTTTCTTGTTCTCAACAAGATATTTATAACCATTAACAATCCTTATGGCAAAGGCAAGAGTCTTTTCTGACAAAACATTATTAACCACCATATTTTTTATTTAGGCCCATCGGGCCGATTTATTTTTTATTTAGGGCGAAGCCCGCAAGTTTATAGTATTCGGTCAGTCCAAGCAGATAGCAGCCTGTTCCGTAGTCTTCGAAGTCGGGAACGCTGGTGAAGGTGACGGGCTGTCCGGCAGAGGGGTCCTTGCCTGTGCCCTGGTTCCAACCCAAGAAACCATCGGTGTGGATGCACGACTTCAGCGCCTTCCACGCCTTGTCGCAGGCTGGGCGATAGGTCTGGTCTTTCAACAGACCGTTCTGAATGCCCCATGCCATACCGTAGAGGAAGAGTGCCGTACCCGTCATCTCGGGGTTGGGATAATCCACGTCGGACACCAGACTGACGTGCCAGAAACCATCCTCGTGTTGGCAGTCGAGCAGGGCTTGGCTCATCAGCAGGAAGTCCTTGCACAGCTCCTTATACTCCTTGCTTTTGGGCGACAGCAGACTCATCGAGCGTACCAATGCAGCATACACCCAGCCATTGCCGCGGCTCCAATAGCAGTTCTTGCCGTCCTTCTCCTTGTAGGGTGCCACGTAGTCGGCATCGCGCCACCAGAGGCCTTCCTTCACGTTCAGGCATCCGCCACCACACACGTTACGACTCCAGCGGTAGCTCTTCATGGCATAGTCCAGATAGTACTTGTCGTTGGTTATCGCGTACATCTTTACAAATACGGGCATGGCCATCTGAATGGCATCAATCCATGTCCAGTAGTCGGCGCGACCTGTGGCCATCTGCTTCTGCAGATTCTCCTTGGTGGGCTCCAGCGTACCTTTTCCCGTCAACAGATTCAGCTCGATATAGGTCTGCGAGCAGCACTGGTCGTCGGCATGCGTCGTTCCCGTGCCGTTGCGAGGTGTCCACTGGTGGAAGTCAGCCCAGCGCAGGGCATAGTCGACGTAGCGCTCTTGCGGGTCGATGGCGTTGAGAGCCATCAGTCCCTCGTAGTAGACGGCACGCGTCCACAGCGAACTGGGACGGATGCGTTTCACGTTGGTGGGAATCGTGGGGTCACTATACTTCGCCATGAAATAGTCGTTGGTCAGGCGGGCCGTCTGCAGGACGTCCGTCTGCGCCCCTGCGGGGCTAAATACAAAATATAAAATATAAAATAAAAATAATGTTCTCATTTTGTTTCGAGTTTAGTTGTTATTGTTTTGAATGTTTTCGAGTTTGTCTTCAGCGTGATCTTGGCGGGCTGACGGCCGGCGCGCAGGATGACCATAGCCTGTCCTTGCCACAGACGGCGGTGATTCGTCGCATTCAGTTCGTCGCTGTTGATGTCGCCATTGGTCACAGCCACGATGGTGGCATCACCCTCCACGTTGAAGGTCAGCTCGTCCTGATAAGTCAGCACCTTGCGACCCTTGGCGTCGACGGCGGTCAGGAGGACGTGTTGCAAGTCCATGCCGTCGGCCTTCCAGTTGCTGTTGTCGGGTTCGGCTATGATTCTGACGGGCTTGCCTGTCGTCTCCAGGGCATGTCGGGCCACAGCCTTGCCCTGTCGGTAGGCGATAGCTTCCAGACGGCCTTTCTTATAGTCCACATCGTTCCAGTTGATGCGGTTGCGGTTCTTGGCATCGGTGGGGTTCTGGCGGCGTCCCAGACTCTTGCCGTTCAGCGTCAGTTCCACCTCGTCGCAGTTGGTGTAGATGACCAGATTGGCCTTCGACCCCTCAGGACGGTTCCACAACTCCGACTGACGGTCCATGCCTGTGATGATGCCGTTCCACTCCGTGCCGGCGTTCTTGTCTTCCATGACGGAAAGACGGACCATCGGCTCGTCCGTGAAGAAGCTCTTCATGAAATAGGCCTTGGGCTTGGGTTGCACGTCGATGTAGAACACACCCTGTGCCCAGCCCTTGGCGGGCCAGCCCTGCGACTCGCCCAGATAGTCGATGGCACCCCAGTAGGCCAGTCCGATGACTTTATTGAGATCCATCTCGAAGTAGTTGGGACCCATGGCGGCTGTCGATGCCTCACTCTGATAGAATGTCATCCAGGGGAATCGTCTGCCGTCGCCGGGGAAGTACATATATCGGTAATTATAAGCCTGAATATCAGTCGTCTTGGCCAGTTCGCAGGGCAGCGAGTCCGTTTCCCAGTTGCGGTAGCGCGGGTGCATGGCTACGGTGACCAGTCGTGTTGAGTCGTAGCGCTGCAACACGGGTTTCATCATCTTGTAGCACGTCACGCCGAAGTCGTTGAAAGGCTGGTTGGGGTCTTGCTGGAGTTCGTTGCCCAGACTCCACAGCACCACCGATGGTGAGTTGCGGTCACGTTTGATCCATTCTGTTACGTCCTGTGCCCAGTGGTTCATAAAAGGTACGCGCCCGCCCGTATGCTGCAGGGTCCATTTGTCATAGAGTTCGTCGACCACCAGGATGCCCAGTTTGTCGCACAGCTTGATGAAGTCGCGACTGTAGGGGTTGTGGCTGGTGCGCACGTGGTTCATGCCAAACTGCTTCATCAGTTCCAGTCGCTTCTCGATGGCTCTGGGGTACGCTGCGGCACCTAAAGCCCCCAGCGTGTGGTGGTTGGCATAGCCCTTCAGCAGCACCTTCTTGCCGTTTACCTTCAGTCCGAATTGCGGACCAATCTCGATGGTGCGGATGCCAAACTCCTCGTCGTATTCGTCGGCCACGCTGCCGTCTTCACGAATCAACGTCACCTTAGCCCGATACAGGTTAGGATGTTCGGTATCCCACAATTGGGCGTTGGCAATCTCCACTTCCTGCAGTCTCACCTCTTGCGTCCTTGAAGCTGTGACACGGCGGATGTCCTCCGTGGTCTCGCTCACCAGCTGACCCTGTGGGTCATAGATGTGCAGCCGCATTTGGGCTTTCTTGGCACTGCCTCCGAAGGTAGCCTCGGCTCCCACCGTCACGTAACGGTTCTCGCGGGTGGTGATGTACAGCGGATGGCGCGCGAAATACAGGTCGGCAGGGGTACTCACCAGGCTGACGTTACGGAACAGACCGCCACCGGTATACCAGCGGGAGTTGCGCTCCGTCATCGTCGAGGCACAAACCTTCACCTCGTTACTGCCGACACGCAACAGCCGTGTGACGTCCAGCTCAAAACCGACATATCCGTAGTCCGTACCACCGATGTGCTGGCCGTTCAGCCACACGTCACCCACCAACATGATGCCCTCGAAGTCGAGCAGCAGGCGGCGGTTCTTCAGTTGGTTCTCGCTAATAGTCAGCGTCTTCCTGTACCAGCCCTTGCCCATCTCCTTGAAGCCACGGGCCGACAGGCGGCTCTTGATGTTGGCGGCCACGTCGGTGTTGTCGGCTTTCTCGTCGGCCGAGGGTGGTATCCAGGGCTGCTCTATCTGGAAATCGTGAGGCACATTAATCACCTGCACGCTGCTGAACAGCGAGTCGCGCGAAAACTCCCAGCCGTCGTTCAGCGACGTCAGTCTTTGCGCTCCTGCGGAGCTAAATATAAAATATAAAATATAAAATAAAAATAGAGACCTCATTGCTTTATTATTCTTTTCTTTATTATTTTTTTATTTAGGCCCATCGGGCCGATTTATTTTTTATTTAGGCTCAAAGAGCCGATTTATTTAGGGCTTTAGCCCGCACTTCAGGTTCTTGTCCAGTTGTTCTGTGCTGCTGGCTCCGACGAGCACGGACGTGACGCCGCGTTGTTCCAGAATCCAGCGCAGTGCCTGTTCGGCCAGCGTTCTGCCTTGGGCCTGAGCCTCGGCATTCCATTGTTGCAACTGTGCCAGCAGTTCGGGGGTCAGCATCTCGTGCTTCAGGAAGTGCTCACGCGTCATGCGCGAACCCTCGGGGATGCCGTTCAGGTAGCGGTCCGTCAGTAAACCCTGGGCCAGCGGCGAGAAGGAAATGAATCCCACTCCCTCCTGGTGACAGAGGTCCAGAATGCCCTCGTCGATGGGCGAGCGGTCCAACATGTTCAGGCGGCCTTGATAAATCAGCAGGGGCACGTCGCGCTGCTTCAGATAGTCGATGGCAAAGCGCGTAGCTTCCAATGGCCAGCGCGAGATGCCCACATACAGGGCCTTGCCGGCACGGACGATGTCCACCAGCGCCTGCAGCGTCTCTTCCAACGGTGTGTTGGGGTCGTAGCGGTGGGAATAGAACAGGTCTACGTAGTCCAGTCGCATGCGCTTCAGACTTTGGTCGAGCGATGCCATCAGGTATTTCCGCGACCCCCAGTCGCCGTAAGGGCCTGGCCACATGTCGTAGCCTGCCTTCGACGAGATGAACAGCTCGTCGCGGTAGGGCCTGAGGGCTTCGTCCATCACGCGGCCCAGCGTTTCCTCGGCCGAACCGTATGGCGGACCGTAGTTGTTTGCCAGGTCCAGGTGGGTAATGCCCTTGTCGAAGGCATAGCACAGTATTTTCAGCGAACGCTGGTAGTCGTCCACACCTCCGAAGTTATGCCACATGCCCAGGCTCACCTTGGGCAACAGGACGCCCGAGCGCCCGCAGCGGTTATACTCCATGCCGTCGTAACGGTTCTCGTCAGCTACATATTTTTCCATACGCGTCGAAATGTTTTAGTAGTTTGTTTCTATGATGTCGCAAAGTTACGAAAAATTGAGAGCAAAACAAAAGAAATCGTTCTTTTTTTTGCCGAGATGGCGTAACTTCGCTATTTTATTAGCAAGGTTACGCAAAAAAACGACAAATTACTGATTTATGTCAAGGAATCTGCAAAAAGTGGAAAAAATTGTGTTGTTTGCGCACACAATGTTAAATAAGCCCTTACCTTTGCACCCGATTTCAAGATAACGGTGAGGCTGAAAGGCCCGCCAAAGTATAATTAAAAAAGAAAAAAGAAAATGAAAAAGATTTTTGCTATTGCACTCGTTGCAATGATGACTATGACTGCTAATGCACAGGTTTACGTAGGTGGTGGTATCGGTTTCGAGACTACTTCACAGGATGGTAACTCTGAGACTTACTTCAAGATTATGCCCGAGCTTGGTTACAACCTCAACGAGAACTGGGCTATTGGTGTCGCAGTTGGTTACGGTGAGAGCAAGACCACTGTTAAAGAGGACGGCATCAAGATGTCTGCTAAGGTAAAGGCTTTCGAGATTGCTCCCTATGCTCGTTACACTTTCGCTAAGTTTGATAAGGTGAACCTCTTCGTTGACGGTACTGTTGATTACCTGCACACTGACTTCGCTGGTGCAAAGAACAACACCTTCGGTGTAGGTCTGAAGCCTGGTGTTGCTGTGAACCTGAACGACAAGCTGAGCTTCGTTGCTCACGTTGGTTTCCTGGGTTACCAGAACTCAAAGGACGACTACGAGGGTGCTAAGGCTGTTAACAACTTCGGTGTTAACATCGACGGCAGCAACCTGTCATTCGGTGTATACTACAACTTCTAATCAGAAGATTTTTCAATAGACAAGATTTTTATCGAAAACAAGGCAGCCTCGTCATTCCGACGGGGCTGCTTTTCTGTTCGTCTATTGTTGAGCACCCTGCAGCGATTGGACATATTTCATGAAGCGGTCGATGAGCAGGATACCCTCCCGGTTGGGCATTTCAACAAGTGACGCGCCGTTCTGGAACTGCATCACGGAAGCCTTGCCTTCATCGAACACAGGCCAATAGGGCAGTCCTTCTCCGTTTGGATTACCACCTGTCTTAGCGAAATTCACCCAATACTGTTGCATCAGGTCTGAAACCTTCTTTTCCTGTGGATACTTATCTGCCTTGTCGTCGAAGGCACCTTTCAGATACATCATGTCGTCGGCATGCGCTGCACCTCGGCGGTTGCCCTTGGCATAGACGGTGGTGTCGGACTTCTGGGCGAGGTAGGCTGAATAGACAGCGCTCTTACCCGTCTTTTGCTGCAACGTAGCCCAAGCGTAGGACGGCCATCCGCAACCGATGTCGCGCACCAAGTCGCGCATATTGTAGAGCCGCTCCTGGTCCGTGTTGCCCGGGTAGTAAACTTTCACGCTGTCAGCCCACTGGCCAGGCAACGAGCCCAGCTGCCGGTTGTACTCCTCGACGCTCACCGATTCAAAATCCACGGCACCCTCGTCGCTGTTATACATAATCAGCACGGGCACGTCGTTGTAACGGCCCTGCTCGTAGAGGTTGTAGAGGGGTTCCGGAATCACATAGCCGTCAATAATGGGCACACACCCCATAAAGTTTACGTCATTTCCCGTCAGTGCCTTGGCATCCATCTGGCGCATCTCGGCAATGGATTTTTTCTCCAACTGGTTCATAAACATCCATCCCAGCATCTGAGCCTGTTGCTCGTTCACCAAATTCAGGGGCGACATCATGGTTCCGCTCTGACAGATGCAGGCACGGAACAATCCCTTAGCCAGAGGCGAGCCGCACAGTATATGACAACTGATGGCTCCTGCCGACTCGCCGAAGATGGTGACTTTCGAGGGGTCGCCACCAAAGTTCTTAATGTTGCGCTGCACCCATTGCAGGGCGAAAATCTGATCCAGTATGCCATAGTTGCCTGAATGCCCTTCAGGCGATTCTTTGGCCAGATCGGCATGTGCCATGAATCCAAGCGCTCCGGCACGATACTCGATAGAGACGGCGACTACCCCTCTGCGAGCCAAACTCTGCCACAAGTCGCCACCATAATGTTCTGTACGGAATCCACCACCATGAATGAACACCATCACGGGCAGGCCTTCGTTAATGCTCTTGGCAGGGGTGACGACACTCAGATAGAGGCAGTCCTCGCTCATCATGTCGTATTTCACATAGCTCTTCTCTGGCTGAGGGGGCCACTTGGCTACGTCCTCCGCCTTCAGCACGCCTTTCCAAGGCTTGGCGGGTTGTGGTGCCTTCCAGCGCAGTTCGCCCACGGGTGGCGCTGCATAGGGAATAGCTTTATACACGGCGAGGTCAGTCCCATCGGGCGTACCCTCGACATCTCCAGTTTCTACATGCGTTTTCAATAACGGCTGCGCCTGTCCCGCAATAGCGACCAAGGCCAGCAATGCAGTTGATAATAGTTTCTTCATTGGTTTATCGGCAAGTTTTTTGTTCCTTTTCTGCTGCAAAGTTACTAATTTTTGCCGATACCGGCAAGTTTTAGGAGATAAATTATTCAAACTCAATCCTGCGGATGGTTAATATGCAGATTACTATAATGCAGACGATTAAAGTCGCAATCGACAGTAGTATCGCCTTCCAAAAGTTATCTTCAATATACCAGATGTATAGCCAAAAGGGGGCTACAATACTAATAAACCCTGCACAAAAGCAATAATAGAATTTAATGGGTTCCCGTTTCGGACGTAATGCTCTGTTACAATTGGGGCATTGAATGGTGTGATTAGTCCCTTTCAGGAAATACTCGGATATCTGCCTCAGTCCTATCTTCGTATCACAATGAGGGCATACGGCTTGGTCGTGACTAAGTAATGTTGATAATAGTTTCATATCTTCTGTCTATTTATTGATGCGAGAGTTAAGTAAATCGCAGATTTCTTGCGGTTTCATTGAGAGACCGCTTACATAGACCTCATAGGGATAGCCCTGAAGGGCGGCTCTCGAGCGTCGTTTGCAATCTTCAGCTATATTTTCTTTATGAGCTTCCCACGTGTCTTCCTTATAGCGTATGCCAATAAATGTACGGCCTTGGTATTTATCGATGTAGAAAGATTCAACACCCGAGAGTCTGACCACCCATTCCTCCTGAGTCTTTACAATCAGAGACATATCGGTAATAACAAGGCGTGTCCAGCGACCTAAATAGAAAAAATAGAGGCAATATAATACCATAAGGCCGACGAAATGAATAATTGTTTCTAAAACCTTATGATCTGAACCAGCAATAAAGATTCCCAACATAACAGCAATGTATGCTGCTGTTATCAAGAATACGATAATCAATCTTTTAATGGATACGGTAATTTTAATTTCTTCCATACTTTTTATTTGTTTACGTTTATGTTTGATTTTAAATGATTATTCGTCTCTATATTCCAATATATCTCCTGGCTGGCAACCCAATTCGCGACAGATGGCCTCGAGCGTAGTGAAGCGCACGGCTTTGGCTTTACCCGTCTTCAGGATTGAGAGATTTGCTAATGTCAAACCGACCTTCTCTGCTAACTCGCTAAGCGACATTTTTCGCTTGGCAAGTTCTACATCTAGATTTACTATAATCTGTCCCATAGACTAAATCGTTAAGTCCTGCTCTTCTTTCAGTTTCAACCCGACGGCAAACGCCTCGGCTACAATCAGATTAAACACAGCAAAGATCAGAATGGCCATGTCTTCTTCAAAGGCTTCAATGACGTTAGCTCCTTCGATAATGGTATAAGCTGAAAACACCAACACGCCAAAAGACAGACCTATTGCTGTGATTCGCAGACACCAAACATTGTCCCAAACAAATACCTCGTTGCGGTTGACATTGAGGATAAAACGCACGAAACAGGCAAACGCGAGGATATAAGCGCCAACAGTGGCCAGTCCCAGAATTGTAACAAAGAATGCGCTCCAAGTAGGGGTTGCGTTATCTGCTGCACCTTCTTCCCAACCCCGGGCGAAATCGTCAGCCCCCTGAACAAATGACAAAGTAACATGTGCTATCATCAGCACCAACATCAACACGCAGAAAAAATTCAGTTTCTTTTTCATACTCTTTTTATTGTTTTATTTGGTTTATTTATCGATTTTCGATATGCAAAAGTAGATATTCTTTTTCGAACTACCAAATAAAAACAATAAAAATTTATCGAAAAACGATATATTTAACGTTTCTAAACAATTAAGGGATCCTATCACCTTATTATAATGGGAAACGTCAACTGTCGTAGCGGCATACATAACAGAAGAAGAGGTAGATGCTTTTAAGCACCTACCTCTACTATGATGTTTGATGTTTGGGTTAAAGCGGATAGTCCTCGAAGGCGTAGAGCACCGTCGAGAGATAGCGCTCGCCAGTGTCTGGCAGCAGCACGACGACGCGCTTGCCCTTGTTCTCTGGACGCTTAGCCACCTGAATGGCAGCATAGAGGGCAGCTCCGGCAGAGATACCTACCAACAGACCTTCCTGCTGGGCTATCTCGCGACCTGTGCGGATGGCATCATCGTTTTCTACATCAAATACCTCGTCAATGACATCAGCATCGTACGTCTTGGGAACGAAACCAGCTCCGATGCCCTGAATCTTGTGAGGACCGCTCTGTCCGCCGTTCAACACTGGTGATGACTTCGGTTCTACGGCGATAATCTTCACATTGGGGTTCTGCTCCTTCAGATATTTACCCGTGCCGCTGATGGTACCGCCCGTACCTACACCGCCTACAAAGATATCCACCTTGCCGTCGGTGTCGCGCCAAATCTCAGGACCTGTGGTAGCATAGTGCTTAGCGGGGTTGGCAGCATTCTCGAACTGCTGCAGGATGACGGCTCCGGGAATGGTGTCGCGCAGTTCCTCGGCAGCGCGGATGGCACCTGGCATGCCGTCTTTACCAGAGGTGAGGCGTACCTCGGCACCGTAGGCCTTTACAAGGTTACGACGCTCCACACTCATGGTTTCGGGCATGGTAAGGATAAGACGGTAGCCCTTGACGGCTGATACCAGTGCCAATCCTACGCCCGTATTTCCGCTGGTGGGTTCGATGATGGTAGCGCCGGGCTTCAAAATGCCCTTTTGTTCTGCGTCCTCAATCATAGCCAGTGCGATACGGTCCTTTACGCTACCACCCGGGTTGAAAAACTCTACTTTTGCTATCACTGGGGTCTCCAGACCCTTTGCCTGTGAATACTTGTTGAGCTCCAGTAGTGGGGTGTTGCCGACGAGCTCGGTCAGCTGTTTTGCAATCTTTGCCATAGTCTTATCCTTTTTATAATTAATATAATAAATGTTTCTGGGTGCAAAATTAGTGTGTTTTTCGCATCCCCACAATCCCATTCGTATGTCATTCTATATACCACAAATATGGTATATTGACTTTAAACGTCGTTTTTTACGACATCTTGCACGACCAATCCTGCCAACATAAAGCCGAAAATGGCGGTGATGTGAACAATGCTGCCGTTACCTTTGTCGTCAGGGTCGATAGGCAGACGATTGGTGCTCACCGTCGTCTTGTTCTCAAGGAGTTCGTCAGAGAAGACGCACTTGAACTTCCGCTTAGGGAATTGTTTGTCGCGTTTGAAACGGTTACGCAGGGCACGCGCCAGCGGATCGCCTTTAACCTTCCAGAATTCAGCCACTTGAATCTTGGTGGGGTCGAGCTTCAGGGCAGCACCCGTCGACGAGAAGAACTTGGCCTTCGTCTGGCAAGCCATGAGAATGAGCAGGGCCTTGTCTTTCAGCGAGTCGATGGCGTCAATAATGTAGTCGTAGCTGCCCAGTTCGAAGCTCTCTGCGGTATCTGCCGTAAAGATCTGTTGCAAGGCGGTGATCTCTGCCGAGGGGTTGATGGTGAGCAGACGCTCCTTCAGGGCATCTACCTTCACCTGTCCGACGGTCTTCGTCGTTGCCATCAGCTGGCGGTTGATATTCGTGATGCACACGCGATCGGAATCAACGATTGTCAGATGCTTGATGCCGCTACGCACCAGACTCTCAGCACACCAAGAACCTACGCCACCCACGCCGAAGATAATCACGCGTTTCTCGCCAATGCGGCCCATCGCCTCGTCGCCCAACAGGAGTTCCGCCCTACGGAATATTGCACTTTCTATCGCCATTGCTTCTAATTTTAGCTGCAAAGGTAGTGAATAAACTGCAAATAACGGAAACTTTAAGCCAAAAAAGCGATGGGCTGAGCACAGAAACTTTAGATATAGAATTCCGATGGATCTATTAACCCCGCGCGGAGCGCGTATTTTACCGCTTCGTGCGCTGTGTTGATGCCCAGCTTGCGGAAGATGTTTTTGCGGTGAGTAGTGACGGTATGGATGCTGGAAAACCGCTCGGCGGCAATCTCCTTGGTGGTCTTACCCAGGGCGATGCCCTTCACAATCTCCATCTCCGTAGTAGTCAGAACACTGGGTGTTTCTTCCTCTTGTTGTTGCTGTGTGATGATGGTCTCGAGGGCACGCTGGCTAAGGTAGCGCGTGTGGCGGTTGACAGCGCTGAGAGCCTCGCGAACCTCGCTCAAGGGACCGTCTTTGTATACTACGCTGAACTGATGTGACGAATACACAACACGGCGCAGAAACTGGGGGGTGAGCTCATCGCTGATGAGAATCCAATCAGACAGGTTGAAACGCTCGGCAATGATGAGTAGCTGATCCTCGTCGGCAAAATCGAACAAGGTGTAGTCGAGCAGTACTACCGCACTCTCGTGCTCCTTGAGCAGTTCTACAAGTCCAGCCCTGTCGAAAGCACGATACACAACGTTTTCCTCGTCGTTCTTAAGCAGGCTCTCTAACGCGAAACGCGTCAGCTCTTGGTTGTCGGCTATAATAAAATTCCTCATAATGTCGGTTTTACGAGTGCAAAAATACTACTTTTTTTTCTAAACGAACACGAATCGCACGAATTTCACGAATAATTACTGCAGAAAGTGTGCAACCAATTCGTGAGATTCGTGGAATTCGTGGTTTATAATAATTTATGTGGTTAAATCTTGTCCAGAGCTTGGGCGAGGTCATCGATAATGTCATCGATATGCTCTGTACCTATGCTCAGACGAATGGTCGATGGCGTGATGTGCTGCTCGGCGAGTTCCTCGGGCGAGAGCTGTGAGTGGGTGGTGGTGTAGGGATGAATCACCAGACTCTTCACGTCGGCCACGTTAGCCAACAGTGAGAAGATCTGCAGACTGTCGATGAACTTCCAGGCTTCTTCCTGACCACCCTTAACTTCGAAGGTGAAGATAGAACCGCCACCGTTGGGATAGTACTTCTTGTAGAGTGCGTGGTCGGGATGGCTCTCGAGGGCGGGGTGATGTACGGCAGCCACTTTCGGATGCTTAGCAAGGAAATCGACCACCTTCAGGGCGTTCTCCACATGACGCTCCACACGCAGACTCAGCGTCTCGACACCCTGCAACAGGATGAAGGCGTTGAAAGGTGAGATGGCAGCACCAGTGTCGCGCAGTATGACGGCACGGATACGGGTGACGTAAGCAGCTGCACCTACAGCGTCGGCAAACACGATACCATGATAGCTTGGATCTGGCTTAGCAAGCGTTGGGAACTTATCGTTCTGCTTCCAATCAAATTTTCCACCGTCTACGATGACACCGCCGAGTGAACTGCCGTGACCGCCTAAGAACTTCGTAGCTGAGTGCACCACGATGTCTGCACCGTGCTCCAACGGACGAATCAGATAAGGCGTGCCGAAGGTGTTATCAACGATGAACGGAATTCCGTGCTTGTGAGCTACAGCAGCTACGCCTTCGAGGTCGAGCACGTCGCTGTTGGGGTTGCCGAAAGTCTCGGCATATACTACTTTTGTGTTGGGTTGGATGGCTGCATCGAGGGCCTCGAGATCGTTGACATTAATAATGGTATTGGTGATGCCCTGCGTAGCCAGTGTGTGGGTAATCAGGTTGTAAGAACCGCCATACAGGTTGTCGGCAGCGACGATGTGGTCA
>Ga0247610_10004548_pt1 | contig 14838 bp, 11 predicted proteins | sample 174DNAGHGhighgp2_FD_193483 | JGI IMG/M metagenome (GOLD analysis project Ga0247610, IMG submission 193483) | Sheep rumen microbial communities from Palmerston North, Manawatu-Wanganui, New Zealand - 1742 DNA GHGhigh gp2 | ecosystem: Host-associated > Mammals > Digestive system > Stomach > Rumen... | reverse complement strand
GCCCACCGTGACGGGGTTTTCAAAAGGATCGCCGGTGCGGCCGTCGTAGAGGATGGTCTTGCCGTCGGGGCGGAGGCCCGCCTTCTTCAGGCATTCTTCAATATCTTCCTTGGTGGCGCCGTCGAACACGGGGGTGGCGATGTGCCAGCCCAGAGTGCGGGCGGCGATGCCCAGGTGCACTTCCAGCACCTGCCCGATGTTCATACGGGAAGGCACGCCCAGGGGGTTCAAAACGATGTCCAGCGGGGTGCCGTCGGGCAGGAAGGGCATATCCTCTTCGCGCAGGATGCGGGAAACGACGCCCTTGTTGCCGTGGCGGCCGGACATTTTGTCGCCTACGGAAATCTTACGCTTCTGAGCGATGTACACGCGCACCATTTCGTTGACGCCGGGGGACAGTTCGTCTTTGTTTTCCCGGGTGAAGATCTTCACGTCCACGATGATGCCGCCTTCGCCATGGGGCACCTTCAGGGAGGTGTCGCGCACTTCGCGGGCCTTTTCGCCGAAGATGGCCCGCAGCAGGCGCTCTTCAGCGGTCAATTCGGTTTCGCCCTTGGGGGTCACCTTGCCCACCAGGATGTCGCCGGAGCGCACCTCCGCGCCGATGCGGATGATGCCGTTTTCGTCCAGGTCCTTCACCGCGTCTTCGCCCACGTTGGGGATGTCCCGGGTAATTTCCTCGGGCCCCAGCTTGGTTTCACGGGCTTCGGATTCATATTCTTCGATGTGAATGGAGGTGTACTTGTCCTCCTTCACCAGCCGCTCGCTGATCAGAACAGCGTCCTCGTAGTTGTAGCCTTCCCAGGTCATGAAGCCGATGAGCATGTTGCGGCCCAGTCCGATCTCGCCGTTTTCAGTGGAGGGGCCGTCGGCCAGCAGATCGCCCACTTCCACCTTCTGGCCGAAGGAAACGCGCGGATGCTGGTTGATGCAGGTGCCCTGGTTGGAACGGGCAAACTTGGTCAGGCGGTAGCTGTGCTTTTCGCCCAACTCGTCCTGGATCACGATTTCGTCCGCGTCCACCTTGGACACAACGCCGGCATGCTTGGACAAAAGCACCACGCCGGAATCGTGAGCGGCCTTGTATTCCATGCCTGTGCCCACGATGGGGGCTTCCGGCACCAGAAGCGGCACGGCCTGACGCTGCATGTTGGAGCCCATCAGGGCGCGGTTGGCGTCGTCGTTTTCCAGGAAGGGGATCATGGCCGTGGCCACGGATACCACCTGCTTGGGGCTCACGTCGATATAATCCACGTCCTTGGCGGGCACTTCGATGGTTTCATCCCGCCAGCGCACCACCACGCGCTCGTTGATGAAGCGGTTTTCGGCGTCCAGGGGCTCCTTGGCCTGGCCCACCTTGTAATTGTCCTCTTCGTCGGCGGTCATGTAGACGATCTTGTCGGTCACCTTGCCGGTTTCCTTGTCCACATAGCGGTAGGGGGCCTCGATGAAGCCGTACTCGTTGATGCGGGCATAGGTGGCCAGAGAACCGATCAGACCGATGTTGGGGCCTTCAGGGGTCTCGATGGGGCAGATGCGGGCATAGTGGGAATAGTGCACGTCGCGCACTTCCATGCCGGCGCGGTCGCGGTTCAGGCCGCCGGGGCCCAGGGCCGACAGACGGCGCTTGTGGGTCAATTCCGCCAGGGGGTTGGGCTGGTCCATGAACTGGCTCAGCTGGGAAGACCCGAAAAATTCCTTGATGGCGGCGGATACGGGGCGGATATTGATCAGTTCGCCGGGCTTGACGTCATTGGCGTCCTGAATGGCCATGCGCTCGCGCACCACGCGCTCCAGGCGGCTTAAGCCGATGCGCACCTGGTTTTGCAGCAGCTCGCCCACGGAGCGCAGGCGGCGGTTGCCCAGATGGTCGATATCGTCGGTGGTGCCAACGCCGTAGGGCAGGCCCAGCAAGTAGCTTACGGAAGCCACCACGTCGTCGATGATGATGTGCTTGGGCACCAGGTCATGCACATGCTCAGACACCACCTGGAACAGATCTTCCTCCGCCACGCCGTCGATGAGGCTCATCAGAGTGGGCAGATGGACCATTTCCAGGATGCCGGCGGATTTGGGATCAAAGGGCAGGAAGCCCGCGGCGTCGGCAAAGTTGTTGCCCAGCACCTTGTGCACCACGTTTTCGCACTGGAGCAACACCACGTTGATGCCGGCGTTCTGGATATCTTTGGCCATTTCGCGGGAAATGATGTCTCCCTTTTTCACCATTACTTCGCCGCTCAGGGGGTTCACCACGTCCTCAGCAGCCTCGTGGCCGGCGATCCGGGCGGCCAGGCCCAGCTTTTTATTGAACTTATAGCGGCCCACGCGCATGAGGTCGTAGCGCTTGGGGTCGAAGAACAGGCTGCGCAGCAATGCCTTGGCGCCATCCTCGGTGGGCGGCTCGCCGGGCTTCTGGCGGCGGTAGATTTCCAGCAGACCCTGGGTCTGGGTCTTGGTCTGGTCGGCCCGGGCGATGGTGGCCATCAGGCGCTCGTCCTCGCCCAGCAGATCCATGATCTCCTGATCGGTGCCGTAGCCCAGGGCACGCAGCAGCACGGTGATGGGCAGTTTGCGGGCGCGGTCGATGCGCACCCAGAGTGCGTCGTTGGAGTCGGTTTCGTATTCCAGCCAGGCGCCCCGGTTGGGGATGATCTGGGAGGAATACAGGCGCTTGCCGGCCTTGTCGATCTGCACGTCAAAATATGCGCCGGGAGAGCGCACCAATTGGCTGACGATCACGCGCTCGGCGCCATTGATGATAAAGGTGCCGTGCTCCGTCATCAGCGGGAAATCGCCCATGAACACTTCCGATTCCTTGATTTCGCCGGTTTCCCGGTTCTTCAAGCGAACGAAAACCTTCAGCGGGGCCGCGTAGGTCAAGTCACGCTCTTTGCAACGCTCCACAGAATTCTTGGGCGTTCCGTCCAGCGAGTAATCGACGAATTCCAGCACCAGATTTTCGCTGTAATCGGTGATGGGAGACACGTCGGCCAGAACCTCTTTGAGATCTTCGGTCAGGAACCGCCGGTAGCTGTTCTTCTGAACCTCGATCAGGTTGGGCATGTCCAGAACCTCGTCGATGCGCGAGAAGCTCATGCGCGTGCGCAGCTTCCCCATTTGGACCTCGTGCACCATAAAAGCTATCACCCCTTTATTGCTGCCCAGCACCGAAAAAGCGCATATGGCCCCTTCCCCTTGCTCCCCCTGAAAAACCGTCGGATTCTCAAAAGGACATAGGCATAGAGCCGCATCTTGACGATACTGATGCAATCATAGAGTATAGCATACGAAATCCGGCGTGTCAACAGATTTTCCGCCGTTTTTTTCAATTTCCGGATGATTTTTGCATATTTTTTCTTTCAGCACAAATAAACCCCGCGATGCGGGGCTCAGATTGTTGAAAAACCTCCGGATCGCCCGAAAGGACCGCAACCCTTTCGAGTCTCATCCGCATCCGCCGGCTTTGCCGGCGGGAGGAGCAAATGCAATTTGCTTCCGCTGTCGAAAACCTTATTTCGACAGCCTGAAGCCCCGCGCCGCAGAGCACGGGGCCGGTATGGTTTCACGGCTCGGGCGTTTCCGTATCCGTTTCATCCTCCTCCGGCATATCCCCTTCAAGGCTCCCGGGGCGCGGGCGCTTGCTCACCAGGGCGAAAATACCCCGGCGCTGCCAGCTTTGCCCGGACGCACGCTGTTTTTCCATGGATTTCATCCCCCTTCCCGGCATATTTTGCGCGCCAGAGGGTCAATTTATGCTCAGTAAGAATAAGGAGATGATCGGGTATGAAAACCGCGTTTGTGATCCTGCTGTGCGCCATGCTGACCGCCAGCTTCATCTGGGGCTGCTCGATGTACAGCAGGGCGGAGGGGCTGGAAGGCAGCCTGATGTCGGCGCAGCGGCAGTACGAGGTGCTGCAAATCCTCTACACCCAGGCCCGCCAGGAGGCTGATGAGCTGGCCGCTGCCCGGGACAGGGAAGCCGCCGCCCGCCTGGACACGGCCCGGCCCTCAGCCACCGCCGCACCAGCCGAAGGTCTTTCCGCCGTGCTTCGGCTTTTGACCGGCCCGGAAAGCAGCCCGTCGCCCGGCCCCCTTCCTTCCCCGACCCCGGAAATCATTGAATTGGCGCCGCTGTTCCCGCTGCCGGAAAGTTCCCCCGCACCTTCGCCTGCTCCTACGGCAGCGCCCATAACGGATGATGCGCAGGGCTGATCCGGCGGGCCGCTCAAACGAAAAAAGGAACCGCTCCGTTTGAAAGCGGTTCCCCAGACTGTCGAAAAACCCCGGGATAGCCCGAAAGTGCCGCAGCCCTTTCGACGCTCGTCCGCATTCGCCGGCTTTGCCGGCGGGAGGAGCAAATGGAATTTGCTTCCGCTGTCAATTTGCAGCCGTAAAATGAGCGATTCCAGGCACAAAATGCCTGGAATCGCCATTTTACAGCAAATTGATGGATCGAATGAAAGAACAGCTTGCCGCTCTTTCATTCGCAGGTTGTTGAAAAACCTTTTTACACCGGCATGGTGCCGTCTTCCTGGTTGTAGGCAGTGGGATCGGTCTTGAGCTGCTGGGCCTGCCGCCACTGGAAGAACTTCTGCGCCACCTGGGGGAACAGGGCGTAGGAAAGCACGTCCTCCTCCTGCTGGCTGTACTGGGCCACTTCCTTGCGGTAGCCTTCCAGCTCGGGGGCGATGTCGTCGGCGGGACGATGGGTGATCACCTTGTCGTCGCCGATGCACTTTTTGCGCACCTCTTCATTGACGGGAGCCGGCAGCCGGCCATACTCGCCGCGGAGCAGGCCCTTGCTTTCCTTGGGAACCATCTTGTAGCGCTCGCCGGCCAGCACGTTCATCACGGCCTGGGTGCCCACGATCTGGGAGGTAGGGGTGACCAGGGGCGGATAGCCGAAATCCTTGCGCACCCGGGGCACTTCCTCCAGCACCTCGTAGTACTTGTCCATGGCGTTGGCCTTCTTGAGCTGGCCGATCAGATTGCTGAGCATGCCGCCGGGCACCTGATACTGCAAAGCCTTGGCGTTGACGGAAAGCACCTTGTCCGGATCGCGCCAGCCATCCTTGGTGAGGCGGTCGGCCACGCCGCGGAAGTGCTCCGCCAGCTCGGCCAAAAGGTTTTCATCCAGGCCGGTATCGTACTCAGTGCCTTTGAGGACCGCCACGATGGATTCGGTGGCCGGCTGACTGGTGCCGCCGCCCAGAGGAGAGAGCGCCGTGTCGATCACGTCCACGCCCGCCTCGATGGCCTTGAGGATGGTCATGGCGCCGGTGCCGGCGGTGTTGTGGGTGTGCAGCACGATGGGCAATTTGGTGTTGGCCTTCAGCTTCTTCACCAGAGAATAAGCGTTGAAGGGCAGAAGCAGGCCGGCCATGTCCTTGATGCAGATCAGGTCCGCGCCCATGTCCTCGATGCCCTTGGCCAGGTTCACGAAGTATTCCTCGGTATGGACGGGGGACGTGGTGTAGCTCATGGCCACTTCGGCGGTGCCGCCGTAGGCCTTGGTGGCCTTCACGGCCTTTTCCATGTTGCGCAGGTCGTTGAGGGCGTCGAAGGTGCGGATGATGTCGATGCCGTTGTCGATGGACTTTTTCACGAAGTAGTCCACCACGTCGTCGGCATAGTGCTTGTAGCCCAGGATGTTCTGGCCGCGCAGCAGCATCTGCAGCTTGGTGTTGGGCAGGGCCTTGCGCAGGATGCGCAGCCTCTCCCAGGGGTCTTCATTCAGGAAGCGCAGGCAGCTGTCAAAGGTAGCGCCGCCCCAGCACTCCAGGGAAAAATAACCCACCTTGTCCAGCTTTTCGCAGGCGGGCAGCATTTCATCCAGCCGCATACGCGTAGCCGCCTGGCTCTGATGCGCGTCGCGCAGGATGGTATCGGTAATTTGAACTTTCGCCATCATGATTCTCCTTTTTAAGCAAATTTCGTGCTTACCGTCAGATCCACCGTTTTGCCGCGGATGCCGACTTTAATGACATTCGCCAGCTTTTTCAGGGTAGAATGCTCGTAGCCATCCCATTCGGGATCCGTGCACACAATGACATGATTCGCAAGGTCGTCCAGCGCGTCCGCGGGCAGATCGCTGTTGTAGTTCGGCTCGGCGGCCATCATATCCTCGATCATATCCCGCAGCTTGCCGATAAAGCTCCCGGCGGCTTCGTTTTTCCGGGAAGTCGCCACAGACAGGAGCAGACTGCGCTTTTCCTGATCCAGATCGGCCTCCGCCCTCACATGCAGATCAAACTGCGATCCGCTGGTTTCGATCCAGAAGGCCGCTTTGTCTTCACCGGTCACGCTCCGCGCCAGGCTGAGCAGTTCTTCCGTGCAAAGCTGGAGACGCAGGGAGTTTTTGCGGCTCAGTTCCGTATATACAGCCACTTTTTTTGCTTCCTTTACCGCGTCAAAAAAGCCGTTTTGATGGTTGTCGATCCTGACGATTTCTGATTTCATAGCCGCTTATCCTCCATTTCCGTCATTCAATGACCAAAATGTCGTCAACCCCGGTCACTTCAAAAACTTCCTTCACAAGTTCATTGACGTTCCGGATTTTGATGCCGCCTTTGCCGCCAAATACCTTGTAGGCTGCCAGAAGCACCCGCAGCCCCGCGGAAGAAACGTATTCCAGCTCCGCGAAATCCAGCGTCAGGCTTTCGATCCCGGCCGGGAGCTGTTTGAGCGCGGCATCCAGCTCGGGAGACGTCATGGTATCCAAACGGCCTTCCAGGGTAATTTCCATATTTGTGCCCTTTTGATTCTTGATGATGTTCATGCTTCGTCCTCCTAATCAAATGGAACTGTTCTGTCCGCTTTCAGCTGCGTTGACATTGTTTTTGCGTTATGTGGCGGAAAGAAAACCGCGCGGGGTCAGCCGAACATGCTCAGCAGCACGCCCGCCGCGATGGCCGAGCCGATCACGCCGGCCACGTTGGGGCCCATGGCGTGCATCAGCAGGAAGTTGCCGGGGTTTTCCTTCTGGCCGACCACCTGGCTGACCCGGGCAGCCATGGGTACGGCGGATACACCGGCGGAGCCGATCAGCGGGTTGATCTTGCCGCCGGAGAGCTTGTTCATCAGCTTGGCCAGCAGCAATCCGCCCGCGGTGCCGCAGCCGAAGGCCACCACGCCCATCACGATGATCTTGATGGTTTCAAGGCGCAGGAAGGTCTGGGCCGTGGCGGTAGCGCCCACGGTGATGCCAAGGAAGATGGTGACGATGTTCATCAGCTCGTTCTGCACCGTCTTGTTCAGGCGTTCCACCACGCCGCATTCCCGCATCAGGTTGCCCAGCATCAGGCAGCCAACCAGGGGCGTAGCGGAGGGCAGCAGCAGGCTGACCAGGATGGTGACCACGATGGGGAAGAGCACCTTTTCGGTGTGGCTCACGGGCCGCAGCTGCTCCATCACGATCTGGCGCTCCTTCTTGGTAGTCAGCGCTTTCATGATGGGCGGCTGGATCACGGGCACCAGGGCCATGTAGCTGTACGCGGCCACGGCGATGGGACCCAGCAGATGGGGCGCCAGCTTGCCCGTCAGCCAGATAGCGGTGGGGCCGTCGGCGCCGCCGATGATGCCGATGGCGCCGGCTTCACTGGGGGTAAAGCCCAGCAGGGACGCGCCAACAAAGGTGAGGAAGATGCCCAGCTGGGCAGCCGCGCCCAGCAGCAGGGTCTTGGGGTTGGCAATGAGGGGCCCGAAATCGGTGCCCGCGCCAACGCCGATGAAGATGAGGCAGGGATAAATGCCCAGCTTCACGCCCAGGTACAGGTAGTCCAGCAATCCGGGGGTGATGGTTTGGCCCGCGGTGGCAAGCAGCGTGCCCACGGAGGAAAACACCTGGCCGTCGCTGATGAAGGCCGCGGAATCCTTGATGATGATGGGCACAGATTGGGCCAGCACGGTGGCGCCGTCCTCGGCGATGAGCTGGCCCAGGGCGTTCAGCTGCGCGCCCACGGAATAGGAGGATGTGATCTGGCCGATCACATTGCCGTTGATCAGCACCGCACCCGCGTTGTTCACCGTGATCAGCCCCTGGCTGATCAGATCGGGCAGGTTGGCAAGGTTGGTTGAATCAATCAATATGGCCCCGCCAAACAGGCTCCAGTTGGCGTGGCCTCCGGCGAACAGGCTTTCATGGTACACCTCGCTGCCCAGAAGATTGGTGAGCAGCATACCGAAGGCAATGGGCAGGAGCAGCAAAGGCTCGAATTTTTTTACGATAGCCAGGTAGATCAGCAGGCAAGCGATGCCAACCATCACCAGCGCCAGGGGGTTGCTCAAAAACTGCGCGATCCCCGATTCTTTGGCCAGGTTGGCGATGGTGGTGCCCACTTCAACGTGCGTCGTATCCACGGAATCGACTCCTTTCAGCTTTTATTCAGCAGTGCAATTCCTTTAGTTCAGCACGCACAGCACGTCGCCGGAGTTGACGGACGCGCCCTTGCTCACGTTCACCTGGGCCACGGTGCCGTCCTGGGGGCACATGATTTCGTTTTCCATCTTCATGGCTTCCAGCACCATCAGCACGTCGCCCTTCTTGACGGACGCGCCCTGCTGCACCTTCACATCCAGGATGGTGCCGGGCATGGGAGCCTTCACCTGGGCGCCGGCAGCCACGGGGGCCTTGGCGGCGGGGACGGGGGCGGCGGCCGGAGCCTTGGCCGGAGCGGCCTTCACAGGGGCGGGTGCAGCAGCAGCCACAGGGGCCGCGCCGTCCTTCACTTCTTCCACTTCCACTTCGTATGCCACACCGTTGACGGTGATGTTGAATTTCCGCATGGTTCTTTCTCCTTTCATATTTGCCTTCCATGCTTGAAAAGGAAGGCCCTTTTCAGGTCACAGCCTGCTGTACATTTGTTCGTCGCGGGCAGCCCTTGCCCGGGCCGTGCCGCCCTGGGTGCGGCGCACCCGGCGCACCACGAAGCCGCCGGTATGCTCTTCCTGATTCCAGAGGACGGCGATGGCGGCGGTAATGGCGGCGATCACGGGGCCTTCGTCCTCCGCTTCCTCCGCCGCCTCCTCCATCACGGGCGCAGCCTCGGGCACGGGGACCGCCTTGGTTTCCGGCGCGGCGGCTTTCTTCGATTTGCGGCCGGTGAACGTGGTCATCACATAGATGCACGCGATGAGGATCACCAGCCCGAAGAACACCACCAGCATACCGATCACCGTGGTAGACAGGCCCAAAGACAATTTATCCATGCTCCCCCTCCTTACAGCGGCAAATTGCCGTGCTTCTTGGGCAGGTTCACATCATGCTTGGTGGCCAGCATTTCCAGCGCGGCCAGGATGTACTTGCGGGTTTCGGCGGGCTCGATCACGTCGTCCACGATGCCGCTTTGGGCGGCGGAGAGAGCGCCGCACTGCAGCGCGTAATCCGCCTCCAGCTTTTCCCGGTCTTCCCCGGCCCTGAGCTGCTCGGCGCTCAGGGTCTGGGCCGCGGCTTCCTTGGTCAAAGGCGCGATCATGGCCTCGGGCCAGGCGTAGCTCACGTCGGCGATGGACTTGCCGCCCATGGCCACATAGGCCGCGCCCACGGCGCTGCCGATGATCACGGCCACCTTGGGCGTGGTGGCCTCGGCGTAGGCGTAAAGCAGATCGGCCGCGCCCCGCAGGAACATGCCCTGCTTGTCCTCCGGCGGAACAGCCATGCCGTCGGTATTCACCAGGGACACCACGGGAATCTGGAAGCAGTCGCACAGGCGCACGAACCTGGCGGCCTTCCGGGCGGCGCAGGCGCAGAGCCTGCCGTCGTTGGCGGCGTGATCGTTGGCCACGATGCCCGCCGTGCGGCCGCCCAGGCGCACCAGCGCCGTGCGGATGGAAGCGCCGTGATCCTTATACAGCTCGATCACCTTTCCCTCGTCGGCCAGATCGGCGATGAGGGAGGAAACGTCCTCCGTGTCCAGGGCCACCAGGGCGCGGTTCAGATCATCGGTATCCAGCAGCAGGGGAGCGTCCTCCATGTTGCTGCCGGGCAGCAGGTCGATCAGCGCGGCGATCAGGGCGGCGGCGTCCTCCTCGGTGTCCGCCGTCAGGGCCACGGCGCCCTGCCTGGCCATGGTTTCGGGGCCAAAGAGCTGCTCGGCGGTCTTTTGCTTGCCCTTTTCGCTGTTCATGACCAGCGCGGGATGCAGGGCGATTTCGCCCTTCTTCACCTGGATGGCCACGTCGGCCAGCTGGGTCATCAGCGTGGCAAGGCCCGTGCAGGGGCCCATCACGCAGGCGATCAGCGGGCATACGCCGGAAAGCCGCGCCATGGCGCTCAAAATCTCCGCGTAGGCGGGCAGCGCCGCCTGGCCGTCGGCGAGCTTCACGCCCGCGCTGTCCAAGAGCGCCACCACCGGCGCGCCGGTGACCCGGGCCTTGTCCAGCACCTTTACGATTTTCGCCGCCTGGGACAGGCCCATGGCCCCGCCGCAGGAAGCGAAATCCTGGGCGAAGCAATATACGGCCTGGCCGTTCACCGTGCCGCAGCCCGCCACCAGATGCGCGTCCTTTTTCAGCGCGTCGATCTCCACGAAGCTGCCGTCGTCAAACAGCTTGGTCACCCGCTCCCGGGCAGTGCCTTTGCCCTGGGCGTGCTGCTTGGCGATCCGCTCCGCGTCGCCTTGCAGGATGGCCGCTCTTTCCTGGGCCAGAGCCTGCTGGATTGCCGTTTTGTCCATTCCTTTTTTCCCCCATTCTCCTGGTTTTTCGGTGATGAAGGTTTGGAAAATTATCCATCAGTGCTTTCCTTTGAAAAAGGAAGCACTATCTTAACCCAATTTCCGTTATTCTCCCTCTTTCCCCTTTTTTCCTGCCGGAGGAAGGAATTTATTCTTCATTTCATGGAATTTGCTCACGATCGTGAAACCAGCAACGCGTCCTCCGGGCTGCCCCCGCGGTACAGGCACGCGCCGTCGGAGAGCAGCACCCTTCCCTGCCAGGGATCGGCGATCAGCGCGGCCCCCTCCAGCATGCGCATCCGATAGGGACAGGGGCAGGGAAAGGAGCGGATCACCCGGCCCAGGGCGGACAGAAAGCATACCTTCCCGCAGCAGCCCACGGCGCAGCCGTCCCCCGTCCTGCACAGGCAGCAGGGCGTTTGAGAACAGGCATACGCTTCCTTTGTCACGCCGCTTGGGCTGATGCGCAGCATAAGGGCGGATACCTCTCCTTCCCCCACCGCGCACAGCGCCGTCAGGCCCTTTGGCGCAAAGCATACCCCCACCGCCACCCCCGGCACCCGGAAAACCGCCAACCTTTGCAGCGACCTGTCAAAAACCATTACCTCTCCCGCCGCGCCGCCCGCCGCCGCCAGGGTCTTTCCGTCGGGGCTCGCCGCCAGGGCCCTGGGATAAGCGCCCGCCGGGGCGCAGCACCTGATTTGTCCGGTGGCGGCGTCCAGGGCGGTGAGGCTGTCGGCGTCGGAAGAAAGCAGATACAGCGTATTTCCCGCCGCCTCCATGGCGCACACCCCGGGCGGCACGGAAAAGCGCAGCTGTGCTCTGCCCTGCGCGTCAGCAAGGCCGCCCTCCCGGTCGCCCGCCCAGCACATGCCGCCTTTTACCCGGCAAAGCGCCCGGCACGGCGGCCCTACGGCGCGCCAGCCGCCCTCGTCCAGCAGCATCAGCCCTTTTTCCACGTCCGCCACCCACAGGCGCATAGCCCTTCACCCCTTTATTTTTCAGCATATGCCGGGCAAAATATGGCCGTTACGGGGGTTGCGAATTGTTTTTCTTTCCTGTATAATAGAGGCAGCAAAATTGAATCAAAGGGGGCCTCTTGCATGGATTATCGGGAAGAATACCAAAAATGGCTGGATATGTTCGCCGGGGATCAGGAAACGATGGCGGAATTGAAGGCCATTGCCAACGATGAAAAAGAAAAAGAGGATCGGTTTTACACCGAATTGAGCTTTGGCACCGCGGGCCTGCGCGGCGTGCTGGGCATGGGCGCCAACCGGATGAATATTTACAACGTGCGCCGGGCCACCAAGGGCCTGGCCCAGTACCTGATCGCCCAGGGCATCCAGGATGCCGGCGTGGCCATCGCCTACGACAGCCGCATCAAGAGCGACGTATTTGCCAGGGAGACGGCGCTGACGCTGGCCGCCTGCGGGGTGAAGGCATATCTGTTTGAATCGCTGCGGCCCGTGCCGGTGCTTTCCTACACCGTGCGCCATTTGAAAACCGCCGCCGGCGTGGTCATCACCGCCAGCCACAACCCGCCCCAGTACAACGGCTACAAGGTCTACGCCGCCGACGGCGCGCAATTGGGCCCCGAAGCCGCCGACGCCGTGACGGGCTACATCCGCGCGCTGAAGTATACCGACTGCGTGCCCATGGATGAAAAGGAAGCGCTGGACAAGGGCCTGCTTCAGTATATCGGCAAAAAAGAAGTGGACGACGATTACACCGAAATGATCAAATCCCTGGCCCTGCGGCCCGAGCTGCTGGAAGAAAAGGGCAAGGAGCTCAAGGTCGTGTACACCCCGCTCCATGGCAGCGGCAACGTGCCGGTGCGCCGGGTGCTCAAGGAACTGGGCGTGCAGGTCACCGTGGTGCCGGAGCAGGAACTGCCCGACGGCCGTTTCCCCACCGTGACCGCCCCCAACCCCGAGGACCCCGCCGCCTTCTCTCTGGCCATTCCCTTGGCTGAAAAGGTGGGCGCCACCATGGTGTTTGGCACCGATCCGGACAGCGACCGCCTGGGCGCCGCCGTGCAGGACGGAAACGGCGTGTTCCACACCCTCACCGGCAATCAGATCGCCTGCCTGATGCTGTCCCACATCCTGCGCTCCCGCAAGGAAAAGGGCACCCTGCCCCAAAACGGCGCGGTAGTGAAATCCATCGTGTCCACCAAATTGGCCGACGTGATCGCCAAGGCCTACGGGGTGGAAACCTTCTCCGTGCTCACCGGCTTCAAGTTCATCGGCGAAAAGATCCAGCAGTTCGAGGAAAGCGGCAGCCATACTTTCCTCTTCGGCTTTGAAGAGAGCTTCGGCTATCTGTCCGGCACCCAGGTGCGCGACAAGGACGCCGTGAACGCCTCCCTGCTGGTGTGCGAGGCCGCCTGCGCCTGCATGGAACGGGGCGAAACCCTCTACGACGCCCTGCAGGAATTGTACCGCACCTACGGCTATTTCAAGGAAAAGGGCGTTTCGGTCACGCTGCCGGGCAAAGACGGGGTGGAGAAGATCAAGTCCATCATGTCCGCCCTCAGGGAGAATTATCCCACCCAGATCGCCGGCATCAGGGTGACCGCCGTGAAGGATTTCCTCAAGGGCGTGCGCATCGAAAACGGCGTGGAAACCAAGCTGGATTATCCCGCCTCCAACGTGGTGTATTTTGAAATGGAAAACGACAACTGGGTGTGCGTGCGGCCCAGCGGCACCGAGCCCAAGATCAAGCTCTACGTGGCTTCCAAGGCCGACAGCCAGGAGGCTGTGGATACTCTGAACGAAAAAATGACGGAGGAAGCGAAGAAGCTGCTGTCCTGACGCGGGGACGCGCACGCTTTCATCCGACAGGCGCGGGATGCATTCGGCTCGGTCGATCGTCCCGCGCCGTTTTTTCCTTCCGGACATTTCAATTTCCAATACTTGACAAAAGCACGTAAAGAAAGTATACTGCAAAAGGAAAGAAAAGTGCATACCGACCAGGGCAAGGAGGCGTCCCATGAAAAAAGGACTGGCGATTTCCATCATTGCCGTATTGCTCATAACCGCAGCAGCGTACGGCGTGCTGTATTACACCAACAACCATGAAAAAAGCGAGCAAATCACCGCTTTGCAGGCCGAAGTGGCAGACAAGGCCAATCAGATCGAAGCGCTGAACGCCGATGTATCCGACAAGGCGGCGCAGATCGAGCTGTTGACCACAGACGTTACCGACAAAGCGGGCCAGATCGATTCCCTGTCCACCAACGTGGCGGAGCAGGCCGGAAAAATCGACGCCCTTGGCGCAGAGTCTGCCGCCAAGACAGAGCAGATCGAGCAGCTGAACACCCGAACGGCGGAGCAGGGAGCCCGGATCGATGAACTGACCGCTCAAACCGCTCAGCAGGGTGGCCAGATCGAGGAGCTGACCGCCGATGCGTTAGGCAAAGCGGCGCAGATCGAAGAACTGTCCGCAGACGCGGCGGCCAAGGCGGCGCAGATCGAAGAACTGTCCCAGGATACGGCAGAAAAAGCGGAAAGGATCGAGGGGCTGCGCTCCGACGTGGCGGCAAAGCAGGAGCAGATCGAGGAGCTGACCGCAGACGCGGCGGCCAAAGCGGCGCAGATCGAGGAGCTGACCGCCGACGCGGCAGCCAAGGACGAGAGAATCGAAAGCCTGAAAAACGAAGTGCAGGAAAAGACGGAGCTGCTCGCCCAGATGAACGAGGACGCCGCCAGCAAAGCCGCACAGATCGAGGGACTGACTGCCGAGGCAGCCGAAAAAGCCGACCAGATCGCGCTTCTCAGCGCTAGCGCGGAAGCGCAGGCCGGCAAAATTTCCACGCTGACCACCGACGCTACGGCCCAGGCCGATTTGATCGTCTCCCTGCAGGAAGATCAGGCCGCCAAAGCTGCGCAGATCGAAGCGCTGCAAGCCGACGGCGCTGAAAAGGCCGCGCAGATCGAAGCCCTCACCGCGGACGCCGCAGCACGGGACGAGGACCTGGCCGCCAAGGCCGCGCAGATCGAAGCGCTGCAGGCCGACGGCGCTGAAAAGGCCGCGCAGATCGAAGCACTCACCGCGGACGCCGCAGCACGGGACGAAGACCTGGCCGCCAAGGCCGCGCAGATCGAAGCGCTGCAGGCCGACGGCGCTGAAAAGGCCGCGCAGATCGAAGCCCTCACCGCAG
>Ga0247610_10004547_pt1 | contig 14840 bp, 7 predicted proteins | sample 174DNAGHGhighgp2_FD_193483 | JGI IMG/M metagenome (GOLD analysis project Ga0247610, IMG submission 193483) | Sheep rumen microbial communities from Palmerston North, Manawatu-Wanganui, New Zealand - 1742 DNA GHGhigh gp2 | ecosystem: Host-associated > Mammals > Digestive system > Stomach > Rumen ... | reverse complement strand
GCCCGTTTCCCCGTCCGGAGTCTGCTCCGGAGGGGCAGCCGGCTGCGTCAGACTGGTCGTTTCGGCCTCGGATTCCGGCTCATCACCGTCATCGTCCGAGGGTTCACCTTCTCCCGGGCCCGGAGTTCCGCCGGTTCCGTTATTACTTACACTGTTTTCGCTCGCAGAAGGAGCCGGATCTGCAGGCGGATCTTCCTCCCCCTCTTCGTCGTCCCCGGACCCTTCGGTGTCATCCCGGCCCCCTCCGGCCGGCGATCTTTCCCAGATCCCTTTCAGGATCACCTCTCCCCTCTCGTTTGCCCAGGGATCCAGATCCGTTTCCAGGGTTTCCAGGAGCGGCTGTCCTTCACCGTCCCAGAAACGGAGATTTCCGACTCCCCATCCGAGAAATGCTCTCGTACTTTCCTCCTTCGTTCCCGTATCTTCCAGGGATGGAATCACATCTCCGTATTGCACATGTTTTATTCGGTCCGGGACGCCATCGAGATCCACATCCTCTCCGTACCGGATATCCCATGATTTGATCTCCCAGCCGGTATCCGCTATGATATCCGATCCGGACCTGACCCAGTCGACGATGAATCCGTCGATCGCCCCGTCATCCGGCTTCCCGTCTCCCGTATAGATCCCTGTCCCGGCATAATCCAGTCCCAGGAAACGGTACCCCGGCCGGACGGGAAGCTTCGGAAGATCCGGATACACCCCTTCACGGATATGCACGCTCATATCCGGTCTGCCGTCCGAATCCGCGTCCTCCCCGTAATACAGATTCAGATCGATGGGCCTCCAGATCTCACTTAAGACCAGCTTTCCGTAATGCTGCTGCATCGGATCGAGTTCCCTCGTGAGTTTTTCCGGCACGGGTTCCCCATAGGCATCGTACAGGATCAGATCATCCAGACAGTATCCGCAGAATACCCTGCCGTTTTCGATATCGATGCTCGTATTCACCGGGATCGAGGGCAGGGGAGCATCAAAGGTCAGAAGCTCTGATCTGTATTCCGGAATGCCATTATCGATATATGTATAATATACATTATATTTCTTTGGCTCCCATTCAAGATTGAGCACCTTGTGCATTTGTTCATACTTGATATAATTTGTTAGAAGTTTCCCCTCTGCGTCATATGATTTTACCCCGTCCTCGTCACTGTATCCGTTAAAAAGATATCCGTATCTCAATTCGACCGGCACTTCTTCTGCCTCTTTATGCATATACATGATCTCCGTGGATGGTTCCCGGATCCCGGCCGGATCGATAAAGCTGACCTCTACCGGCAGTGTATCGATCGTAAATGTCCATTCTTTTTTATACTCATCCGAATAATAAACCTCTGCGGTAAAGGTTCCGTTCTTTGTAAACTCCGTCTCGATCCTCCCGCTCCGGTCTTCTTCCGTCTCTTCTCCCAGCGTGACCCGCAGCGATGCATCCTCCTCTCCGCCGCTCAGCGAATACTCCAAAACGGCACTGCCGTCAGAGTACACTTCCAAAGACGACTCGATCCTCGCACCCGGACGGTGTCCCGTGACCTTCCTGCATCCCACATTGACAAAATGGATCTGCATGTGGAGCTGCTTTGCACTGATATCGGATGCTCCGCAGTAATCGCAGGAAATCTCACCGCCCTCATCCGTATAGCCAAAGCTGTTATTATGTCCGTGGTCGCAGCGGATAATGATGACTCCCGGTCCGGAGGGGACGGCCTCACCGCTTCTCGATCCGCAGATGATCGGTTTCCCGGGAATATCTTCATCGTATTCCTCCGTAAAGATCAGCTCCGGATCATCTCCTGCCGCTGCCCGGGCCGGCGGTATGAACGCCAAGACCGGACAGCAGGATAATACGAGCAGCATAACCAGCGCCCGCAGCCTCCATGATTCTTTTGTTCTTTTCATTGGTTCCTCCTACAAGATGGCCCCGCAGGAATCGACGATCGGACAGAATATCCTTGACGAAAAGAAGTTATGTGATTTTTGTGCCGGCTTCAATATAACACGGCGGCCCCGGTTTGTAAATATTTCCGTTCGGATTTTTCGGAATAATCCGTCTTTTCGTTTTGCAACAACTTTACCGTAATCGGGTTTCGGATGAAAGGATTTTGGAAATGCCCTGGTCCAGGCCACTTTTTCGGGTCTGTTTCTTCTCCGATATCTGCTCTCCGGAAATAGCCGATTTTGTCATTGACTCCTTGGGTTCGCTGTTGACTTTTCATACTCCGGAGATTTTATATTTTGTTTATTTTGTACGTTTATTTGCCCAAAAACAGGCGTGTCTGACACCGGCGTCTTCTGCGGATTTGATCCGTCCGGTCTAACGGTTCCGTATACATAATGCAAATCCCAGGCTGCGTTCCTGATGGATAATCGAAACATAAAACTGCAATATAATGTGCTTATGTCGACTAAATCCTTTAAAAGGGGATTACATAAGGACAAAATTGACTACAGAGAGTTTGATTTACATAATGTCGAATTCTAAAGTTTAGATGACATAAAGTTTAATGAAAATCAGTTTATATTTAATTCATTATTATTTTATACTTTGTCTTCCTTGTTTTATGTTTACTATGAATTTGTTTTATAATTCTCTATTTTCGAGTCTTGTACACTCATCATTTAATATCTCTTTTCATCCTATCAAAAGTTTATATTTCTATCCTCATAAGTCTGTCCATTAAATGGGACAAGACCAATTTTCCCCCTCTTCTTTACATAAATACTTAACGCAACATTCAGTCTACATAATCTCTCCCTGTCTGGGACCCATTTTCATGCAGGGAGAGCCCAAAAATGATGATTTTAAAAAAAAGGGGCAATCATAAAACCGGGATAGAGAGAAAAACAGATGTTACATCCGGAAACCGGACCGGCCATGAGCTGCCGAAGATCAGGAGACGGATGATCAGAGACGATCCGGAAGCGTTAACAGAGGATGCCGGCTCCCCAAAAACAACCGGCCAAAAACCGAATCAAAAAAGGGGAACTAAAAAAAGGACGATCACAAAAAAGCGAACAGGAAAAAACAAGAAAAAACACGATCCGATCCTGCGAGCAGACAGAAACAAAAAAAGCCGGACCATGCCCCTGATCCGGCTTCCGTTCATCTCACGTCCGATTTATAAACCAAATATAAACAAATTCAGTCGATTTTGACCGGTTTTGACCCCTCCGGAGCGTCTGAAAAGAAATCGCCTCGCTTCCAATACGTCGAATTCATGGAAATTCGTCGGATCAGCGCTTCCGGAAGCTTCCGAAAACTTTTCCCCAGCCTGTAACCCAGGAATTTTCCTCCGCTTACCGCGATCAGTCCGGCGATCTCCGCGCCTCTCCCCTGTCGCAGCAGGTATGCGGACGTGCTCCGGAGCATACGGATCCCCTCCCCTTCGGACGAAACATCTCCGAAGATCTCCGGATACATCGCATGCGACACTCCCAGATCAAAGTTACGTCTCATTTGTTGAATCACGCTATAATTATGCGAGTGTACTACTCTGGCGTCTGCCGCGTACGCCACTCCAAGGCCATCATTCATTGCTTTTCTTGCAAATATCATATCTTCATTAAATATCGCATCGTGTTCAAATCCTCCGACTTCCTCGTAACTCGACCGTCTGTACGCGGCACAGACATTGGAACAGAAAAACGCCTTGATCCCCATGCTTTCAATGTCTTTTTTCTTTTTTATGCAGGATTTTGCCGGATAGTTAAATCGTCTTACATATTTCTCGGCCATCCTCAGGTCTTTTCTGGGAAGCTGTCTGGCATAAGACACCGCAGCCTCTCCCGACAGCAGCGGTTTTAACAGGTTTTCGATCAGATGACGATCCGCCGGCAGCGCATCGTCCGTCATAAAGACAAAATACTCCGCATCGGACATCTCTACCAGAGCCCTTCTGGTGCCCCCGTGGTCATACTCCTCCGGCCGGATATGTTTCAGCTCCACCTCGGGAAAACGCTGCGAGAAAGAATCCCCCGGATACATCCGTTCGAAATATTCCCGTCCCGTATTGATAATCCGGATCCGGTTCACCGGCATGGTCTGCCGCTGCAGACGCTCTATGATCTTTTCCAGGCGCGCATCCGGCTTGTACACCGGGATCAGCACGTCTACCGTCACATTTCCCACCGTATGTTCCTCTTCCCGCGCCGGGCCTTAACCCTTCGCTCAATAGGCGTTTTTGTTGATGAATCCCTTGAAGATCGTCAGAAACATGATCCTGATATCAAAGAAAAATGTCCAGTTTTCGATATAATACAGGTCACACTCGATCCGCTTCCGGATGGACGTATCCCCACGGAAACCGTTGATCTGTGCCCAGCCGGTCAGTCCGGGACGCACCTGATGCTTGATCATGTACCCCGGGATCTCCTCCTTGAACTTTTCCACAAAGTTCGGCCGCTCCGGTCTTGGTCCGACCAGGGACATCGACCCTCCCAGTACGTTCAGAAGCTGCGGCAGCTCGTCGAGACTGGTCTTACGCAAAAATCGGCCGATCGGGGTGACACGCGGGTCTCCCTTCGTCGTCCAGCCCTCTTTTTCCTCTTCATCCGTCTGCTCCCGCATGGTCCGGAACTTGTACATCTTAAACAGCTTCTGGTGCAGTCCGACCCGCTCCTGCGTAAATATGACCTTCCCGCCGTCCGTCACCTTGATCAGGATCGCGGAAATCACCATCACCGGTGAAAACAGGATCAAAAGCAGGATCGCGCCTACAAAATCAACCGAACGCTTGAGCGCGATGTTGAAATTGTTGGTCAGAGGCACATGCCGGATGTTCACCACGGAAAGGCCGACCAAATCCTCGATATACGGTCTCGTCGGGATCACACTGTTGTAGTCCGGGATAAACTTGGTGTGAACCCCGGATTTTTCACAGATTCGCACGAGGTCCTCGAGCATCCCATAGTCCTGCAGAGCGATGGAGATGCCGATCTCGTCCAGCTTATTCTCCGGAAGGATGATGTCCAGGTTGGCGATCCGTCCGAGCACTTTTACCCCCCGGTACAAAGTCCCTGCCGGGATATGATCGTCCAGGATCCCGCAGACCACGTATCCCCACTGCGGGTTCTCCAGGATCCGGTCAATATACTGCTCCGCCGCCCGTGAGTATCCGACGAGCAGGACGTATTTGATATTGTATCCGTGCTTTCTGAGGGATCGGAGCACCCGGCGGATCTGGATCCGCACAAAGATCTCGATCATCAGATTAAATCCGAAAAAGAGGAAGACCACGGCTCGTGAGAAATCCTGCATATGGAACGAATAGATGATGAAGATAAAGATGATCACGCCGATCAGATTGGCGACCACCAGATCGTAGATCTCGTGGGCCTTGGTCGACATCCGTTTGCTGCCGTACAGATTCAGGAAATAGTACAGCATCAGGTATCCGGGAACAACCGCCAGAAGTGCCGAAAAATAGGTAGACGGAGGAAGCGTCTCATAGCTTTCGAAGATCCCGCTGCGGAACTTGGTCAGCCACGCGAGACAGTAACTTCCCGCGATCACGCACGCATCTATGATAATGTATATTCGGTTTAGGATCCGCTGGTTGTCCTTGATCAATGTCCGCTTACTTCCTAATCCTCAAGGATCTGTTTCAGCGAGCGCTCCACATTTTCCGCGACATCCTTCATCAATGTGACGGAAGAAGCAGTCTGCCCGGCCGAAGTTACGAGGCTGGACGCCCTCTCGTTGACTCTTCCGACGATCTCGGAAAGCTTGCCCGACTCCTCGATCAGATGCTCGATCGTTTCTTTGATATCTTTATTGTTTGCATTACTGTCATCTGCCGTCGCCTTGGAATCCTCCGCGAGATTCTTGATCTCGTCCGCAACGACCGCAAATCCGCGTCCCGCTTCGCCCGCGCGGGCCGCTTCGATCGACGCATTCAGCGCCAGCAGGTTCGTCTGTGCCGCGATGGCGATAACCGCCGTATTATTCTCTTCAAGCTTGTTCAGATAGGACTCGATCCTGCCGAGTACTTCCTTCAGCTCAGTCGCAAAACCGTCGACCTCCGTCATCTCGTCGGAAATGCCGGTCGTCTGGCGGGCATTGTCCGCACTCGTCTCCTCGATCTTCCCGATGGATTCCCGGAGCGTTCCGAAGTTTTCGCTGATCTCTTCCGCCAGAGAGCCCTTCTTCTCCCGCATCTCGTCCTGTGCTCTCGTTACTTCCTCCGACAGCTCGACGGCCTTATCCTTCTCTTCATACGCCCGGTCTTTGATATAGTGGACGCAGTTATGGATATGGTTGTACCCGTTAAAGATCGCTACCGCCATTTCCTGACAGGAATTGTATCCGCAGCAGCCGCAGTCGATGCTGCGCTTTTCCTTGGTATCTTTCTTAAGTCTGGTATAGATCTCCTCGAGCTCCCTTGCATTCGGGATCCGGGAGCTGCACGCTGCGCTCCGGTCGGTATATTTCCGGAGGAAATCGTTCAGGTTCAGGCCGGCAAACGCCTTATTCAGCGCTTCCAGACGCTTCTTCGGCGGAAGATCCCTGCCCCACGCCGATTTCTTGGAACTGTTCTTGCTATCCGCCTTGATCCTCTGGATCGCCATAAAGACATCCTCGTTCATGCCCTTACGTGCGTCCGTCCCCGGCCCGTACAAACAGCCGTTGGTGCAGTTGAGGGCATCGACGAACAGATACGGGGTCCGCCCGTTCTTCAAAAGGTCTTTGTTCCGGCGCAGATACTCATACATATGATGCTCGCCTTCCATCTGACGCACCAGAGCATCCTCGCCGAGGAGCCAGTAGACGTTTTCCTTCAGACCGCCGGGCATCGGATAGATCGAACCGAGGCCGTATTCGATCTCATCCTTATACGGAACCGCCCCGCTGACCGGATGTTCCTTCAGGTAGCGGACAAGATGCGTAAAGGTAAGATTGTAGGAGACATATCCTCCGTTATTGGGATCGTCGATCTCGTTCTTCTTTGCGATACAGGGGCTGATAAACGCCAGTTTATCACTGAGCTTCATGTATTTCTTCGCATAGACCGCCGCACACATCATCGGGGACTGTACCGGCATCAGTTTCGGGATCAGCTCCGGCACATAGCGCTCGATATAGCCGACCACCGCCGGACAAGGCTGGGAGATCCCGCCGTAAAAGTTTCTCTCCGTGATATATTTGATATACGCCCATGTCGTGATATCCGCACCGAAGGATACGCTGATAAAGCGGTTGACGCCCAGTTTTTTGAGCATCCCGAGATACCGCTCGTACTCTCCCGGATAATTGGCCAGAAATGCCGGCGCGATCAGGACCGAGACCTTTACTCCCTTCTTCAGGTCCTCGAAAAAGCGCTCTACATCATCCACATATTCCCTGGCACCGTGCTCACATACATCCAGACAAGCACCGCAGGCGATACACCGGTCCGGATCCACATCAATCACATTGACGCGTCCCCGCTCCACGGCTACGTTTGCCCCCATACTGCTGCAGGCTCTGATACATTTGTTACATCCGATACACTTCTCGTTCGTTTTTACCAGACTCATATGCTCGCCTCCTGATGTCCCTTGTCTATCGCCTTCTTTACGGTAAACACCATTACAGATTAGTCTATCCGTTTTCCCCGAAAAAGTCAATGAAACGCAGTGTTGTTAGGCGCTTCTAATTCTTGTTTTCAATGCAGTTTTTCTTTCAGCAGATGCAGCAGATTCTCCCTAGATGTCGACTTCAGGATATAGCCGTTCGGTTTCAGGGACATGACACGGGAAACCGCTTCTTTTGTCCCGTTTCCGGTCAGGAAGATCACCGGGATATCCTTGGTCTCATTCTCCTGCCGCAGCATCTCCAGTACCTTCGGTCCGTCTGCCACGGGCATCTCATAATCCAGCAGGATCAGATCCACCGGCTTTTTCAGCAGGAAGGTGATCGCCTGCATCCCCGCCGTAACGATATCCGCCTGGTATTTGTCTTTGATCCATTCCCGCACCATGCTCGCGTATGCGGGATCGTCATCCACGATGAGGACCCGCTTCTTTCCACGGAGCAGCGCCGGTGCCGTAAGGCTTTTCTCCACCGCATCGGCAAATTTATTCATATCCACCGGACGGTCAAACCACATATACTCACTGACCCGCGGGACCGCCTCAGCCAGTTCCTTATGGTATTTCGCCTCGCCGATCAGGATCGCATTACGACCCTTTTCCTCGACCACCCCGAGCATTTTCTCCAGATGGGCCCGCTTGGACGCGCTGTCCATGATATCCCCTGGCAGATAGAAAACGAGGACCCCGGCCCATTCTGCCATTCCTTTGATCCGGTCATAGTCTTCCGCAAGCACTTCGACGCTGTACTCCATCTCCCTGAGTTTACGCTCAAAGCCCCTCACGACGACGCTGTACTGTGACAGTACCAGCACCACATTGCGATTGATCTCTTCCATTCTTCCCCTCCGTTTTTAAACTCCGCAGCTGCCCCTTTTTCCCGGGCTGCCTCAGTCCATCCCCTTCATCACGGCTTTTACCGCATCCCTCTGGATATCGTGATCATAGGACAGGATCGGTTCCACTTCTTTATGTTTCAGCTTCCGGTCCGCATAATTTCCTGTCAGCTTTATGATCAGCGGGATCTGCGCCAGCAGACCGATCAGGTTCGGGATCATCATCAGTCCGTTAAAGGTATCCGAGATGTCCCACGCCAGGTTCGATTCCATCACCGCTCCGAAAACGATGAGCAGGATAAAGAACAGGCGATAGATCTTGGCCCAGGTCACACCGAAAAGATACTCCGTCACCTTTGCTCCGTAATACGACCAGCCCATGACCGTCGTAAATGCAAAGAGCGTGATCGCCAATACCACAAACCACTCTCCCGGTTTCCCGAGGCTCGCTCCGAAGGCCTTCGCGACCAGCGTGGCATCGTTTATTCCTTCCGCCGCAAGTCCGGTCTTAAGATCGATCGCCCCGGAGGAAAGCACCACGACCGCCGTCATCGTACAGATCACGATCGTATCCAGAAAGACCTCCGCGATCCCCCAGAGTCCCTGCTTTACCGGCTCTCTGGCACAGGTATTGCTGTGCACCATGACGGACGATCCCAGCCCCGCCTCATTGGAGAAAACGCCGCGTTTACACCCGTTCTTGATCGTATTGAAGGCCAGCTGCACCGCCGTTCCCGCCACGCCGCCGGCAGCGGCTTTCGGCCCCAGCGCAAAGCGAAAGATCGACTCCATCACCTTCGGCAGCATCGGAAGATGCATCAGGATCACCAGAAGACAGCCAAAGATATATACCACGGACATAAACGGGATCAGCTTCTCCGAAACAGCCGCAAGCCGCCGGAAACCGCCCAGGATGATGAATGCCGCCGCGAGCATCAGGACAAAACCGATCGCCCAGTTGACCTTGGATGCCCCCAGGAAAGTTCCCCTGTCGACCCCGGAAAGAAACGTTTCCCCGAAGTTAATGGTGATCTTGTTGATCTGTCCCATATTTCCGATCCCGAAGGAAGCCAGCATCGTAAATACGCAGAACAAGACGCCGAGCACTTTCCCGAGTTTTCTGCAGTGCTTTATCGATCCGAGTCCGTCCTGCAGATAGTACATCGGTCCCCCGGACCATGCGCCCTCCGAGTTCCTCCTTCGGAAATAAACGCCGAGCACATTCTCGGAATACTTGACCATCATCCCGAAAAATGCCGCCACCCACATCCAGAAGACCGCTCCCGGTCCTCCCACGCAGATCGCGGTGGAAACACCGGCGATATTTCCCGTTCCGATGGTAGCACAAAGAGCCGTACAGAAAGCGCGGAACTGCGAAAGAGCTCCCGCATCGTTGATGATCCGCCCTTTGCCGTTCATACAGCCGAAGGTTTCCTTCCACCAGTGCCGGATATGCGTGATCTGAAATGCGCCGGTGATCACAGTACAGACCAGTCCCGTCCCGAGGAGCAGGACCAGGCCGAAAGTCCCCCATGCGAAGGAGTTGACCGCATCATTGATATCGATGATCTTCTGAATCAGTGTTTCCATCCGCCGTTACCCCTTAAGACTCCTTTTTGCCGAGGACTCCGAGGATCCCGTCGTAATCATAGTTCTTCGCGCACTCCACGATCGCCCCGTATTTCTCTTTTTCGTTTTCGGGGATCGCATAGGGTTCCAGTTCTTTCAGGATCTCGCCGATCATATCGCAGTCCATTTCCTCCGCAGCTTCCTGCAGTCCTTCATAAACACTCTCCATCAGATACGGATCTGCCACCGGCTTTTCCTCTGCTTCCTCATCGGCGCCGAAGTATTCCGCGAGCCGCGTTCCTAGTTCCCCGTATTCCTTCATAAAAGGAGCATGATCCGTCTCAATGTATGCGACATTTCCTTCTTTCCCGGCCGTTTCCAGCATCTGGGCCTTTTCCGATAATTCCATCGCTCCGATGAGTTTCGCCGAGCTCTTCAGTGCATGGATCTTGATCGTATAGTTTTCCCAGTCTTTCGAACCGTAATACTCCTCAAGCTCTGCAGTCTTGCTTTCGATCGATTCATAAAAGATCTTCAGCACCGCCCGGAATGCATCCTCGGATCCGCTGTTTTTCAGCGCCGCTTCCGTATCGATAAAGTCCAGCTGCCGGTACCATACCGTATCCTCCTGCGGATCCGTCTCTTCCGTCTCCGCAGTACCCTCTTCCGGCGCCGTCAGCCCCGTGTCCTCTTTCTCTTCCTCGTACTCCGCGAACGACTCCTCTTCCTCCGTTTCCTCATCGCGGATGTAGGAACCGATATTGTATGACTTATTGGATTTTACGAAATACAGGATACCGAAAGTTCCCGGTCCGCAGTTCGACGAGATCGCCGCCGAAGCCTGCTGGAAGACCACGTGCTCAAAGTATGCGATCTTGCTGATCTCCTCTTTGATCCAGAGCAGCGTTTCCACAGGGACATCCACATAGGTAACGAATACCACGTCCGAATCCGGGATGATATCCACCGGGAACGCCTCGTGGATATATTTGCGGTAAACCCGCTTCGTACTGCCCATCCAGACCCTTCCGACGCCCGACTTATCATCCTTAAAGCGCAGCGACGGATGCAGGTTCAGTGCCCTTGCCACCTTATGAACCTTCTGGCTGACCAGTCCTCTCGCTGCCATATACTCCGTCGTATCGATCACGAAGCCGCAGCGCAGACGTTTTTTGACGTTCTCCAGTTCCGCTACGATCTCATCGACCGGGATGTTCTGCTGCGCCAGTTTGTGGCCGATCAATACCAGGATCCCCGTCGCGCTGGAAAGGCACTCCGAATTGATCACCGTGACATTGTCAAAAGATCTGGCTGCTTCACAGGCGATATGATACTCCGTACTCATGCTCGTCGTCAGCGAGATATGGATCAGATGATGTGCTTTTTTGAGCGCGGATGCAAAGAACTCCGTATACGTCTGCACATCCGGCGGAGAGGAAACGGCATTTCCTCCCGCGCTGATATGGCGGATAAGTTCTCCCGCATCCATCTGGACGCCATCCTTAAACACACCGTCATCCGTGCGGATCGTATACGGAAGGATCGGGATATTTTCCTTTTTGACCAGAGCATCCGGCAGATCACACATACTGACTGACGTGATGATGACCGGAGCCTTTCTCGCATAGCCGGCCGAGGTATTGATATCCTCACGCATCCGCATCATCTTGTCGGACATGATCAGTTTATCCGCGGAAATATGCTTCATCAGAATATCTTCCAGTGCCTCACCCGATACGGGTTTGACCAGATATCCGTCAAAGCCGGAGCGGTGATACAGTTCCCGGTTATCGCTTCCCGCATTCGCAGTCAGGACGATCACCGGAGTCGTCCGGTTTAAACCGCCCGTCTGTCTGCGGATGCTTTCCAGGCATTCGATGCCGTCCATCTCCGGCATCAGATGATCCATGAGGATCGCATCGTAATGCGTCTTCAGAGCTTTCTCCAGTGCCGTGCGTCCGCTGATCGCGGTATCCACGGTCATCTGGGTATCTTTCAGGAGTTTTTTCTCAACCTCCAGATTCATCTCATTATCATCTACAATGAGGACTCTGGCTTCCGGTGCTTTAAAGCTGCTCTCGTAATGGGTCCGGTGGGCCGACTGCTGATTGTGGATGTTCAGGTCCCCGATCTCGGCCGCATCTGCGATCCCCTGTTTCACGGTCACGGTAAAGGTGGAACCTTCCCCATAGACACTGTTCACGGTAATGGTTCCGCCCATCAGTTCCGTCAGTTGTTTGACGATGGAAAGGCCGAGTCCGGTCCCTTCGATGTGGCGGTTTTTCTCTTCATCCACCCGCTTAAATGCGTCAAAGAGATAGGGCAGTGCCTCCTTTTTGATCCCCATGCCGGTATCGGAGATCGAGATCGTCAGGATCGCCGTTTTCTCGTCCACATGCTCGCTCTCCACATGCAGCTCGACCGATCCCTCTTTCGTATATTTGACCGCATTATTCAGGAGATTGATAATCACCTGCTTGATCCGCACCTCGTCTCCGAAAAGTACACTCGGAACTTTCGGATCGATACTGACATCAAAGCCGAGTCCCTTATCATGCGCTTTGATCCAGATCATATTGACGATCTCGGACATCATATCGCCCACACGGTAATCCACGGGTACGATATCCATACTCCCGGCTTCCATCTTGGAAAAGTCGAGGATATCATTGATCAGCGCCAGCAGCATCTTACCGGATCCCTGGATCCCCGTCGCATCCCGGACGATCTCATCCGGGATTTTCGGATCCCTAAGGATCAGCTCGTTCAATCCCAGGATCGAGTTGATCGGTGTCCGGATCTCATGACTCATGCTGGAAAAGAACCGGTTCTGGGCACGTGTCAGTTCTTCCGCCAGTTCCGCTGCTTTTCTGGCTCTTGCGTTTTCCGCCTTGAACAGCTCATTCTGCGACCAGGTCATGTAAAACCCTACTAAACCCACCAGGATCAGCGAGATGAAGGAATCGATAAAGAACATCTCCCTGGTATGCGGCCACACCCATTCCGGATGATAATAGGCTGCCGTATAGCATCCCGCCGCCAGGAGCAGGATCAGGGTCAGCATCACCCTTCTCCATTTTCCGGACAGGACCAGACCGACATAGAGAAACGCAAAGACAAACCAGATGACGCCGCCGCCTTCCAGACCGCCCCCGAAAAAGAAGAGCGCGGGAAGAATGAGAAATACAAGACACGCTACGATCATGCCGATCGCAAACTTCAGCCGTTCTTTATACAGACAGATAAAGGTGATAAGCGGAACCGTGATGACGATCGCGATCAGTGTAACGATCTCGCCGAAACTTTCCCGGAAGATAATATCGCCCACCAGCGCGAGCAGCACGGCAAACTCCGAGATCAGGGAAAAGATCACGAATACACGCTCGGACAGCTCCCGCTCGGGATCTTTGACCGTTTTGACTACATATGTGAAGAAACGTCTGATCATTCCATACGCCCCCCTTCCGTATTGTATTCGGGGAACAGCTGCAGCATGACCCGTTCAAAATCTGCAGTATTGATCGGTTTTGCGATAAAGCCGTCAAAGCCCTCGCGGATGAACATCTCCTTTGCACCGGATACCACGTTTGCGGTAAGGACCACGACGGTCACGCTCCGGTTCAGATCCTCCGCAGATTTCTTGATCTGCTTCATCGCCTCCACACCGTCCATCTCCGGCATCATATGATCCATGAAGACCAGATCATAATCCCCGTTGATGTATTTCTGTATTGCTTCCTTTCCGCTGCCTGCGGTCTCGATGATCATCTCATAATCCGAGAACAGGCTGGATGCAACCACCAGGTTCATCGGTTCGTCGTCCACGATCAACGTGCGGATCCCGCGGAATACGGGCTTTGTCGCATTATCGGCAAATTCGATATTTCTGGCATTCCTTCCCTCATTCAGGATCTTGATGACCGGATAACCGTAGAGGGGTTTGGGCATGACCATCACACGGCTTCCGGGATTTGCATGAAATCCGGCGTTGGCCGAGACCGCGACCACGGTATCGCCTTCGCTCAGGCGATCAAAATACTCAGGATTCTCTTCGTACTCCTCCTGTCCCATAAAGATACAGGTGACATTCATCTTTTCCATCAGACGTTCGATATCCGCCACGGTCTCCGCGGAATACAGCGGAACGTGAATGCCCATCGCCATATGCGCTGCCATGGCACGATAGAAATCGCGGACCCTCGGCACTTTATACTTATCCGAACGCACATGGAAAAGGATGTTTCCTCCGAATGCATCCGTAAGAGCCAGACACGGACTCGGATCCGATACCTTCTGGGGAATGGTGACACGCACCGTGGTACCGATCTTTTTTTCACTTTCGATCTTGACGAACCCGCCCATCCGGTGAGCAAAACCGTATACGATGAACAGACCGAGCCCGATCCCGCCGGCAGTGCGGTTGCGCTTTTTATTGACCTGGTACATCCCCTCAGTCACGGACTCCAGTGCTTTCCGGTCCATGCCGACACCGGTATCCGTCATCTCGATACAGAGATTGACTCCGTACTCTTTCTCCTCCGAGTACATCCGGACATAGATCCCGCCCTTATGCGTAAACTTCACGGCATTGGAAAGCAGGTGACGGAAGATCTTATGAAGTTTTTTGATATCACCGTGCATTTTTGTCGGAACCTGCGGCGCCAGATCCACCACCAGTTCCAGTTTTTCGTTGTCCAGGAGACGGAAGCTCGTGACCACGTCGTTGATGAGCGAGGTGCTCAAGTAGTCTTCTTCCTCGATCAGCATTTTCCGCCGTTTGCATTCCGTATAATCCTGAATGTCTTCGATCTGATAGGCCAGACGGATCCCGGCATCCTTGATGCTGTAGGCTTCCTTGCCGACCTTACG
>Ga0247610_10004546_pt1 | contig 14840 bp, 9 predicted proteins | sample 174DNAGHGhighgp2_FD_193483 | JGI IMG/M metagenome (GOLD analysis project Ga0247610, IMG submission 193483) | Sheep rumen microbial communities from Palmerston North, Manawatu-Wanganui, New Zealand - 1742 DNA GHGhigh gp2 | ecosystem: Host-associated > Mammals > Digestive system > Stomach > Rumen ... | reverse complement strand
GCTGCCATAGGGAAAGTACTCTTTGAGAGGAAACCCTTAGGCGAGCTATTTGTTAAACCAAACATCCTCAGAATGACTCCGATAATGGTCAGCTGACCTTATGGAAAAATTTCTTTGGACAGTAGTGTATTGTCCTCACTTATTAGTACCTTTGCAAACGCTCTTATCGAACCGAACTGCGACCTCAGTACGACAGAGTAGCGAGAGACATCAGTACACAAAAAAGGGTGTGGACTGGTATTGTTGTCTATTCTGAGGTTGTCGCAGACCAGGTTCGAACAGCAAATACCTTTTCCACACCTTTCTTTTTCTAACCTAATCATGAATCTTCGGCAAAGGTAATGGTTAGGCACCATTCTGCATATTAATAATCGTTCATTGCATGTCATTTTTGTTACACTGAACGATTTTTTACAGCGAATGAAACATCTTTTTTATCGTGTGTGTACGATAAGAATTACTTTTGCACCCATGATTTAGTAAAAATATCAATAATTAAAAACAACAAGCAAATGAAACAAACAAGATTTGAGCGTTCCCTATTAAAGGGAAACAGCGTAAGCCTAAGGGCTATCATGCTGACGTTCTCCTTGCTGTTAGGTACTATCATGTATGCCCAGCAGGAAGTGACGGGTAATGTAGTTGACCCTGACGGCGAACCTGTCATTGGTGCTACCGTCATGGAGAAAGGAACGTCGAATGGTGTTATTACCGACATCGACGGAAACTTCCGCATCAAGGTAGCAGAGGGTACTATGCTAACCATTTCCTACATTGGCTACCAAACAGTGGAGATGGCAGCAAGATCAGGCATGCAGGTATCGTTGCTTGAAGACTCACAGAGCCTACAAGAAGTTGTCGTAGTAGGTTACACGACACAACGTAAGGCCGACCTCACCGGTGCCATCTCAACTGTCAGCGTTAACGATCTGGCTAAACAAAACGAGAACAACCCCATCAAGGCCATGCAAGGTAGGGTTCCTGGTATGAACATCTCGGCCGACGGTGCACCTTCTGGTTCTGCTACCGTCCGCATTCGCGGAATCGGAACGCTGAACAACAATGATCCTCTCTACATCATTGACGGCGTGCCAACAAAAGCTGGTATGCATGAGCTGAATGGTAATGACATTGAATCTATTCAAGTTCTTAAGGATGCTGCCTCTGCTTCTATCTATGGTTCACGTGCTGCCAATGGTGTCATTATCATCACCACAAAACATGGTAAAGAAGGCAAGGTACGTATCGATTTCGACGGTTCTTTGTCTATACAAACCTATGCCCACCGTATGGAGGTTCTCAATGCAAAGCAATTTGGTCAAGTGATGTGGCAGGGTTTTGTTAACGACGGACTCGATCCAAACCAAAATGGTCTTGGTTACCGTTACGACTGGGGTTACAATGCTCAAGGCATCCCTGTCCTCAACAGCCTGACGATGAACAAGTACCTTGATGCAGCCGGTACTACACCGGCTTCTGATACAGACTGGTTCAATCAAACCACCCGCACGGGTCTGGCACAGCAGTACAATATATCGCTGAGCAATGGTTCAGAACGTGGCACCTCGTTCTTCTCGCTGGGATACTACAACAATAAAGGTATTATCAAACATTCAGATTTCGAGCGTTTCTCTGCCCGCATGAACTCTGAATACAAACTTATACGCATCAACGACCGTGACATTGTCACCGTTGGTGAGCACTTTACACTGAACCGAACAAGTGAGGTTCAGGCTCCTGGCGGTTTCCTTGAGAATGTGTTGCAGTTCAATCCTTCCATTCCTGTCTATACAACAAACGGTGCTTTTGCCGGTCCTGTAGGAGGATATCCTGACCGTGAAAATCCTTTGGCACGCTTGGAACGTAACAGCGACAACCGCTATAGCTATTGGCGTACCTTTGGCGATGCTTACATCAATATCAGTCCATTCAAGAACTTCAACATTAAATCGACCTTCGGCTTGGATTATTCACAGAAGGAACAGCGTATCTTTACCTATCCTATAACAGAAGGAACTGTTGCCAACTCTACCAATTCAGTAGAAGGAAAACAAGAACACTGGACAAAATGGATGTGGAATGCCATTGCCACTTACAACTACGAGTTCGGTCGTCATCGTGGTGACATCATGATTGGTACAGAGATCAACCGTGAAGATGACAAATGGTTCAGTGGAAAGAAGTTTGACTTTGCAGTTTTGAATCCTGACTACATGTGGCCTGATGCAGGTGTTGGCGAGGCCGAAGCTTACGGATCTGGTGGAGGTTTTACCCTTGTTTCGTACTTCGGCAAGATGAATTACACCTTCGATGACCGTTATTTGCTCAGTCTTACCATGCGTTATGACGGTTCGAGCCGATTCGGTCGCAATAACCGCTATGGTACGTTTCCATCGGTTTCTGCCGGTTGGCGTATCAGTGAGGAGAAATTCATGGAGAAACTAAACTGGATTGACAACCTGAAGTTACGCGCTTCATGGGGACAGACTGGTAACCAGGAGATATCCGACATCGCACGTTACACACTATACGTGAGCAACTACGGAGAAGCAGGTTTTGGCGGGCAGAGCTATGGCACGAGCTACGACATCCAGGGGACTAACGGTGGACAACAACTTGCCAGTGGTTTCAAAAGGAATCAGCTGGGTAACGACAACCTAAAGTGGGAGACCACCACACAAACCAATTTAGGACTTGACTTCGGACTCTTCCGCAACGCTCTATACGGGTCGTTTGAATGGTACTACAAGAAGACTACTGACATATTGGTCTATATGCCTGGCATCGGTGTCATGGGCGAGGGTTCAAGCCAGTGGATTAATGCCGGTGAAATGAAGAACACAGGTATAGAGTTCAACGTCGGCTATCGCGGCAACATCGGTGAATTCCAGTATGACATAGCAGGAAACATCGGAACCTATCGTAATGAGGTGACCAAACTGCCTGAAACCATTGCTGCAAATGGCACTTTCGGAGGCAACGGTGTGGAGAGCGTTGTTGGTCATCCCATGGGCGCACAAGTAGGCTATGTCTATGACGGAATCTTCAAGAGTCAGGCAGAAATCGACAACCATGCAGAACAAAACGGTGCTGGATTGGGACGCATACGATGGAAAGACCTCAACGAAGATGGTATCATCAACGAGAAAGATCAGGAATGGATTTACTCTCCTGTTCCCGACTTCACATGGGGTCTGAACATCTACCTACAATACAAGAATGTTGACTTTACGATGTTCTGGCAGGGTGTACAGGGAGTTGACGTCATCAGCGACCTGAAGAAAGAAACTGACCTGTGGAGTGGTCTCAACATTTCAAACCTAAACAAGGGTCAACGATTACTCGATGCCTGGAGTCCTACGAACATGGGATCTGACATTCCTGCCATCAGTACCATGGATAATAATAATGAGAAACGTGTCAGCAGCTACTTCGTCGAGAATGGCAGCTATGCCAAACTGCGTACCATACAGTTAGGATATAATTTCCCTGCGAGCATTGCTGAAAAACTTTACATGCAGCGACTGCGTATGTATATCTCTGCCCAAAACCTGCTCACCATCAAGAGCAGCAAGTTCACTGGTGTTGATCCTGAGAATGCCAACTTCGGCTATCCTATACCTGTCAACATCACTTTCGGACTTAATTTATCATTCTAAATACGACATATCATTATGAAAACAACGATTAATAGTATATTTTGTGCTTTCTGTGCACTTTGCTGTTTCTCGTCATGCAGCAACTTCCTTGACGAGCATGTCCCACAGGGCACATTGAGCGACGAGCAGGTAAAAACACCTGAGAATGCCGAGGCAATGGTCGTATCAGCTTACGCCATCTTCACCACGGCCGAGGATATCAACTCCTCCTTCTCCATGTGGAACTTTGATGTCCGCTCTGACGATGCCTACAAAGGAGGCAGCGGCACCAGCGACGGTGATGTATTCCATCAGTTGGAGGTTCAACAGGGAGTACTCACCAGTAACTGGAACATCAACGATATGTGGGTACGTCTGTACAACAGCCTATCACGTGTCAACAGTGCCATTGCTCTGTTGGACGAAAGCAACTACCCTTTGAAGCAACAGCGCATGGCCGAAATGAAGTTCCTACGTGCCTACGGACACTTCCTGTTGAAACGACTCTATAAGAACATTCCGTTTGTAGTCAATGAGAATCTGACCTACGACGAGTACAATGCCTTGTCAAACACCACATACACGAACGACGAGGGTTGGCAGCTTATTATAGATGATCTCATGGAGGCTTATAACACACTACCGGAAATACAGTCCGACAAGGGACGCCCTACGAAAGCCAGTGCTGCTGCATTCCTTGCCAAGGTTTATCTATACAAAGCTTATCATCAGGACGATGCTTCCTCTAACCAAGTGACAAGTATCAACCAACAAGATTTAGAGAAAGTAATTGAGTTTACCGACCCCAGTCTCTATACTAATTATGGACTGGAGGATGATCTTCACAACAACTTCCGTCCTGAAGAGCAGTACGAGAATGGCAAAGAGAGTCTCTGGGCTATCCAGTACTCACGCAACGACGGTTCGACGTATGGCAATCTGAACTGGAGCTACGGACTCATTCCACCCAACATACCGGGTGCTACTGACGGAGGATGCGACTTCTACAAACCATCACAAAACCTGGTTAATGCCTATCGCACAGGAGCCGACGGCCTACCTCTGCTCGACACATTCAATGATAAAGACTACGACAAGAGTACGGACAATGCCGACCCACGCCTGTTTCTGACCATCGGAATGCCTGGACTGCCTTACATGTTCAACAAAGGTTACATGATAGAGGAAACGAGTATCTGGAGCCGCTCCAACGGCCTCTATGGTTACAATGTCTCACTGAAACAAAACGTTGACCCTGCACTCATCGATCAATATCTCATCAAGGGTTCATATTGGGCATCCAGCATGAACCGCATCGTGTTCCGCTATGCCGAAGTACTACTTAACCGTGCCGAGGCATACGCACAACTGGGGTTGTTGGAACAGGCCATTCAACTAGTCAACCAAGTACGTAGCCGTGCTGCCCAGAGCACCCAGATGATTGGCAGCTACCCCAGTCTCTATGGAGTAAAGCTGTATATCACAAACTACCGTGGCAACTATTCCAAGGACGAAACGATAAAGATTGTCAAGATGGAACGCCGTTTGGAATTGGGCATGGAGTGCGAACGCTTCTTCGATCTGGTACGCTGGGGTGACGCTGCCACCGTTCTGAATAAGTACTTTGCCGAAGAGATTGACCATTGTGCGATCTACAGTGGTGCACACTTCACTGCTAACAAAGACGAGTACCTACCTATTCCCTTCCAGCAGATTTCTGCTTCTAACGGACACTATACTCAGAACATTGGCAACTGGTAAGATGATTCTCTTCTTGACTCTTTTTTGGGAAAAAAGAAATGAATGACTAACATTAAAGTTAAAAAATATGAAAACAACAATAATAAACATCATGAGTGCACTGTTCATCGTCCTGGGTTTTACAGCTTGCTCCGACGACAACGTAAGCGACCTTCGGCTCTCTGGCGAATGCATGATAGAACAGATAGCACTCGACAACTATGAGGGGACTATCGACCTGAAGTCACGTACCATCACTGTACGCCTGCCCGAAATCTATAACACATCAGCTATGCAGGTGACGGTCCTGAAACTTTCAAACGGAGCTTCTTGCAACATCAGCCAAGGTAGTACCCTCAACATGGATGCTGCCAAGGTGCTGCACGTCAAGAATGGAGACGTCAGCCTTGACTGGACCATTCGTGTTCTGCATGACGAGGCACGCATCACATGGTTTGTCATAAACGACATCTATACCGGTGCCATCGACCAGAATGCCAAAACCATCACGGTCTATGTACCTGCCAGCGCTGGAATCACCAATCTTGTGCCTACTATTACTTATAGTGAGAATGCTACCATCACACCAGCATCGGGGGTAGCACAGGACTTCTCGCAGCCAGTAAGTTACACGGTAAAGAATAATTCTGCCGAGAGCACCTACGTGGTAACGGTCATTGCCATTGACAAACCCAAGGCTCTCTTCGTTGGTTCTGCATCAAACATGAGCGAGCTCGACCCCGAGGCCAAGGAGGCATGCCAGTGGATGTTAGGCAATGTCGGCGGTTCATTATATGCTTCGTTTGCCGACCTACGTGCAGGAACCATCGACCTCTCCGAGTGTAAGGTTATCTGGTGGCACTGGCACATGCAACCAGCTGTTGACGGTCACGACCAGTTCTTGGCCAAGGGTACCGATGCACTCGACACGAAAAATGAATTGCGTCAGTTCTATGAGAATGGTGGTGCTCTGCTTCTTACTCGTTATGCAACAAACCTCGCTTCTTTCATCGGTGCTACTGGCGACGACGACTGGACAACACCCAACAACTGCTGGGGTGGCGACGAGGAGTCGGCAGAGCTCTGTGGGGGGCCATGGGATTTTAAGATGTGGGATGGTCAGAACAATCATCCTCTTTTCCAGGGACTTATCCCCGGCGACGACCCAAACCGTGTTTACTGTACCGATGCTGGCTATCACATTACCAACTCTACTGCTCAGTACCACATTGGTACCGACTGGGGAGGCTACGACGACCATGCTGCCTGGGAGTCACGTACGGGCGGTAAGATTCTTGGAGTAGGTGGCGACGGTGCCATTGTAGCATGGGAATATCCTGCCCACGACGGCAAAGGAGGCATCATCTGCATCGGCTCTGGCTGTTACGACTGGTACTCCTATACCTTCGAAGCTGGTTACGTAGAAAACTACCACAAAAACATCTCGATTATGACTGCAAACGCCATCAATTATTTAACACGATAAAGCATTATGAAAAAGATGATTAACATATTGTATGCTGGTATGCTATGCTGCGGCTTTGCCGCAGCCACCAGCTGCAGCGATGATAACTTTGGTCCAGACCCCGACAAGGACTGGATTGGTACCACAAACTTCTTCGACTCAAGCGAAGAAGCTGGTTTTCAGACGTACTACACCCCAGCTATCGGACGCTGTGGAGACCCCATGCCTTTCTATGACCAGAAGGCTGGCGACTTCAAAGTACTCTACTTACAGGAGTACGACAATAACGGAGCCTGCTACCATCCCTTCTGGGCCGTATCTACACGCGATGGTGCTACCTATCAATCGCTGGGTGAGATAATCCCGACTGGCACCTCAACAGCTCAGCAGGATGCATCACTTGGTACTGGCTGCGCCGTGTATAACGATCAAGATGGACTTTACTACATCTATTACACAGGCTACAATGTTCTGTTGCCTAACCGCGAAGTGGTTATGCGTGCCACGTCGCCAGACTTCAAGACCTGGACCAAGGACAACCAATGGTGTCTGAAAGGTGTTGACTACGGCTATTCTGCCACCGACTTCCGCGACCCACAGGTATTCCGTGCCGACGATGGTATGTGGCACATGGTGATCTCTAGCAACCTTAGGTTTGCTGAGTTCAAATCCAACGACCTCAAGACATGGGAACACGTAGGACAATTCCCCATGGTGTGGGACCGCATGTGCGAGTGCCCAGACATCTTCCAGATGGGGCAGTATTGGTACTTCGTCTATAGCGAGGGTTACCGAGCTGCATGGAGCCGTAAGGTAAAGTACATGATGGCTACCTCATACGAAGCATTGAAAGCATGTTTCAACGATCCTGGTGCCAACTGGCCCAAGGACGGTCATGAAGGCGTACTCGACAGCAGAGCCTTCTACGCAGCCAAGACGGCCTCTAACGGAACCGACCGTTACATCTGGGGCTGGTGTCCCTACCGTGTGGGAGCAACCATCCACGACAAGAATATCAACGTGGGAGCCGACAGCGAACCAGCATGGTCAGGAGCACTGGTATGCCATAAACTCATTCAGCATCCTGATGGCACACTCTCTCTAGGCGAAGTGCCTGCCATGGCAGCCAAATATGATAAGGTTCAAAGCCTGAACGTCATGAAAAGCGAAGGTTATGCCAACGGCACACTCAGTGGAGACGGAGCCTACGTACTCTACAATCGTCTGGGGACAGCTAACCACCTTTCATTCACCGTTACTACGTCGAACAATTGGGACCGTTTCGGTATCTCCTTTGTACGTGGTAGCGACTCAAAAAAGTACTACACGCTTGTCGTCAACCCAGAGAACGAAGATACCCGTAAGGTAAACTTTGAACAGGAAGGTGAAGAGGGTATAGGCTTCGTAGCTGGCATCGATGGCTATCCTTTCAAGCGTCCGTCCGACAATATCTATCACATCAACATCTATACCGATAACTCCGTCTTGGTGCTTTATATCAACGACGTATGTGCCTACACCCAGCGCATCTACGGCATCCAGAAGAACTGCTGGAGCATCAACAACTACGGTGGCAGCATCACGGTGAGCGATGTGAAGGTCAGCCAGTATTAAGGTAAGTCTGCATATGGTGTGTACCGACGTGGGAATCGTTAGTACACACCTGTTCAATGTGACTGGTTGCTTCTCAGGATAACACATTTTCTTTAAAAACATAAATTATTATATCACAATGAAAAAACAATTACTTCTATTGGCCATTACAATGGCCACCACTGCACTAAGTGCACAAACCATTCTCTGGGATGGTGAAGACGAGACCATCACATCAAGAAACGAATATGGCGGATGGTGGGACAGAGGCAACCCTATGGTTGTAGATAATCCTGAAACTGACGGTATCAACACCTCTGCCAAGTGTCTCAAATTCACTATGACGGGCAACAATTTCGGAGAGAAGCATGTGGCACTGCCCTTCCGTGACTGGATAACTCCAGACCTGCAGGGTAACCGTCGTTTTTCACTCATGATAAAGAAGGCTGCCAACGATAACGTGAAGATTGAAATATCCGATCCTACCAATGGTGCTGACGGATATTGGGAAAAGACCGCAGCATGGTATGGCAGCGAGGGAAAATGGCAGAAGGTGGTTTTCGACTTCTCAACTAACACAAACATGAACGATTTCCCTGGTGTCATTTCCATTGAGGCACAGACTGGTAATGTGTCAGAACCACAGGATGTCTATATTGACAACATCGTCATCGAACCCATGCCTACTATTGACGGTACACCACTGAAAGACATTGCAGACGGCTCGCTCACTGGTAGTGTCAAGGTAACAGGGTCGCTCATGAAGGGAGACTGCCAGAATGCGAATGGAGATTGGTTCCGCGTTGACTACGATGACTTTGCTTTATTGAAGGACAAACTGTCAGCAGAGGTTACAGAACTTGACATGCGCGGCGTCATACTGAAAGATGCATATTGGGATCAGATTCTTGACAAATGTCCATCTATCACCATCCGTCTTGATGATGAAACGATAACGTCTATCAGTCAGCTTGACCGTATTGTTAACACAGAGCATCAAACCTACTACACACTCACTGGTGCCAGGATCGACAAGCCACTCACAAAGGGTGTCTATATCCTCCGAACTGATTATTCGGGTGCAAAGAAAGTGGTAGTCAAATAGTTGGAGCTCATGATTTTTACTGATATTGGCAGAAACATTCAGTATTAATAATAATGTGGATGCCGATATCAGTATAGGTCAAACAAAACACCCATAGTGATAGATTTAGCAAGCCCTGTTGGCATCATTGTTGGGAAAAAGTTGCAAAGACGTAGAAATATGTTGCAATGAACGTTTTTTCTTAGTGTTTGTAACAATTATTATACATATATTGATAGTTATAACGTAACTTTGCAGGTAAATCCAATAACTAAAAAGTATAGAACTATGAGAAAAATGATTGCTTTGCTCGCTATCGTGGCAATATGCGTCAGTGCCAAGGGTCAGATGATTCTTGGTGAAAATCATGCCATGATGCGACTGGAGAAGGGTAAGAAATTCTTGCTGCTGCCTGTACAAGAGAAACAGGAGTATGCGGCGTTGACTGTGGTGAATGCAGACAATGAGGTGACCGAACGCTTCAATATCCGGTTGGCTGTTGACAAGATTGACTATTTCGTTCCACTTACGTTGCCGGCCAACGGTACACTGCTGGATGTCATGTTCCATGGCGATCGTCGTACGACAGGAGCCATTCGCGACTTCGTCTGCTGGCACGAGATGAAGTATTCTGACGCATTCGACATGACAAACCGCGAGCGTTTCCGTCCACTATACCACCACACCCCGCGCTACGGATGGATGAACGACCCAAACGGCATGTTCTATAAAGATGGCGTATGGCATTTATTCTACCAATGGAACCCTTACGGTTCACAATGGGAGAATATGACATGGGGACACTCCACGTCGCGCGATCTCCTACACTGGGAGGCACAGCCGACAGCTATCAAGAGTGATGCACTGGGGAGCATCTTCAGTGGGTCGTGTATAGTGAACGGCAATGATGTCGTAGCGTTCTATACCTCTGCAGGGGCCTCACAAACACAATCTATGGCTATATCGACCGATAATGGCATCACCTTCAAGAAATATAGCGGCAACCCCATACTGACAAGCGACCAGCCCGACTTCCGCGACCCCAAGGTATTCTGGAACGAGGATGCAAAACTGTGGAACATGATTCTGGCTGTTGGTCAGGAGATGCGTATCTACTCATCACTGGATCTGAAGGAATGGAAGTATGAGAGTGCTTTCGGTCAGGAATATGGCAATCATGGTGGTGTCTGGGAATGTCCTGACCTGATGAAAATGGATGGCGGCAAATGGGTACTGCTGTGCAACATCAATCCTGGAGGACCATTTGGAGGCAGTGCCACACAGTATTTCGTGGGTACGTTCGATGGTCACCGTTTCACATGTGAGTCGATGCCAAAGGTGACGAAATGGCTGGACTATGGTAAAGACCATTATGCTACCGTCACTTTCTACAACGCTCCAGAGAAGCGGCATGTAGCACTGGCATGGATGTCGAACTGGCAGTATGCCAACGAAGTGCCTACACATCAGTACCGTTCAGCAAACTCCATTCCTCGTGACTTAGGACTATTTACTAATGGCGAGGAGACCTACGTCAGCGTAGTGCCCTCACCCGAGATGCTCGCCATGCGTGGCAAAACGACGAAGCAGCTGACAGAGGCCTGCGAGGTAGTAGTCACCCTAAAGGGAACGACTGACATTACCCTATCAAACGCAAAGGGCGACAAAGTGGTGATGCACTATGACGCACAAGGGCAGACCTTCAGCATGGACCGTACCAAGAGTGGCGAGGTGGCATTCAGCGAGGCATTCCCTTGCACGACGGTTGCTCCCACCCATGGTCAGATACGTCAACTCCGACTGTTTATCGACCGTTGCAGCATTGAGGCGTTCGATGCTGAGGGTCGCATGGCCATGACCAACCTGGTATTCCCGTCAACACCCTATACCTCAATACATACAACAAACAAAGCAAAAGTAGTGATTTACGACCTTAGAAAATAAGAAAAAACAATATGAACAAGACAAGCAAAATAGTACTCATCCCGTTGATGTTGTGCTTTTTCTCAATGGGATTTGTTGATTTGGTAGGTACAGCAGCCGACAGCATGCAGACTGAGTTCCAATTGACTAACTCTGAAAAGGGCGTGCTTCCTATGCTCGTATTCCTGTGGTTTTTCATCTTCTCTGTACCAACGGGAATGCTGATGAACAAGATTGGACGTAAGAAGACCGTCATGCTCTCCTTACTTGTAACATTATTAGCATTACTGTTACCACTCATTGGCGGCTCTACGCTCTGGGTCATGTATATTGCGCTGTCGCTCCTAGGCATTGGTAATGCACTGATGCAGACATCACTCAACCCCTTGGTATCAACAGTGATGGGTAGCGATAACCTGGCATCTACACTGACCTTCGGACAGTTCATCAAGGCTATTGCATCGTTCTCGGCACCACTGATAGCAGCCTGGGGAGCTACCTCTGCTACTAACATCCTGGGATTAGGATGGCATGTGCTGTTTGCCATTTTCCTAGCTATTGGCATTCTGGCCACAGCATTGCTGGGCATCACACATATAGAAGAGGAACCCATTGAAGGCAAGCCATCGTCGTTTGCCGACTGTCTGAAGCTGTTAGGTGTACCCATCGTCCTGCTGTCATTCATTGGCATCGTGTGTCATGTGGGCATTGACGTGGGTGTAAATGCTCATGCCCCCAATATTCTATTAGAGCGCTTAGGAGTAGGCGAGCAGACCACTACAGACTTCAAGTATGCCACAAGTATTTACTTTGCGTTCCGTACACTGGGATGCCTGTCAGGCTCTATTATCATGCGACAAATGAGTATCAAGAAATTCTTTATCGTCAGTGTAGTGATGATGGCACTCGCCATGGTTGGTCTGGCAGTGGCAACAAACGAATGGCTGCTGTGGGCATCACTGGCACTGGTAGGCTTTGGTAACTCCAACATCTTCTCCATCTGCTTCGCTACGGCACTCACATCCATGCCACAAAAGCAAAACGAGGTGTCGGGGCTGATGATTATGGGTCTGATTGGTGGTGCCATCTTCCCACTAATCATGGGATTCATGAGCGACATTGAATCGCTGGGACAGGCAGGAGCCGTCATTGTTATGGCCATCGGTGTCTGCTACCTATTTACATATATCAAACAACTAAAAACCAAATAAGCTATGGAACAGAAACGTTATATTGTAGGCCTTGGAGAGGCTTTGTGGGATGTACTTCCCGAAGGAAAGAAACTGGGTGGAGCACCTGCCAACTTTGCTTACCACGCCGGTCAGTTTGTAGGCAGTGAGAACACCATTGCCATTAGTGCACTGGGTGAAGACAAATTAGCCGAAGAAACCATTGATGCACTTCAGGAGCACCACCTGAACTACCTGATGCCTCGTGTTGCCTATCCTACTGGCACTGTACAGGTACAGTTAGACGAGCAGGGTATTCCTACTTACGACATCAAAGAGAATGTGGCATGGGACAATATTCCCTTTACGCCCGAGATAGAAGAGATAGCTGCTAACTGCAAGGCCGTATGCTTTGGTTCGCTTGCACAGCGAAACGTGGTAAGTCGTGAGAACATACACCGTTTCTTGGACAAGACCCCTGCCGACTGTGTCAAGATATTCGACATTAACCTGCGCCAGAACTTCTATACTAAGGAGATTATACAGGAGTCTATGCGTAGATGTAACATCCTGAAGATCAATGACGAAGAGTTAGTTCTTATTGGCCGTATGTTTGGCTATCCAGGCTTGGATATAGAGAACAAGTGCTGGCTGATCCTCGGCAAGTATAATCTTGATATGCTCGTGCTGACCTGTGGCACCAACGGCTCATATGTATTCTCACGCTGCGAAGCGTTGTCGGCTCCTACCACGTCAGGACAAATGTCGTTCCAGGAAACTCCAAAGGTGGAAGTGGCTGACACGGTAGGTGCAGGCGACTCGTTTACCGGTTCGTTCTGTGCAGCCATACTGAGTGGCAAGTCAGTACCCGAGGCACATCGCTTAGCCGTAGAGGTAAGTGCCTACGTATGCACCCAGAACGGTGCCATGCCTCAGTTGCCTGAGCAGTTACTATCAAGGTAATGTGCGCTATGCCACGAGGCAGACAGAAAGGACAGATTACTTCACGATGCGGTCATCAAGAAACTGCTGGAAGGGCTGTCGAAAAGCCTCCGTGACGTGGATAATCTCATTACCTATGTAGATACAGTCATTGCGATCGACGGAGCGAATCTTGTCGAGTGCTACAATATATGAACGATGTACACGCATGAAGCGGTCGGCGGGCAACAGGTCCTCGACCGCTTTCATCGTCATGTGGGTAATGAGCGGCTTGGGTTGTGACTGCAGATAGAACATGACATAGTCTTTCATTCCACTGACATACAAGAGATCGTCAGTCTGTATCTGTCGTAGTTCACCATCCACCCTGATAAAGAACGACGAAGGTGAAAGAGACTGTGAGGCCGGTTGCATGACGGCTTTTGCCTTCTCAACAGCAGCAAGGAACTTGTTGTAACGAATGGGTTTCAGCAGAAAGTCGATAGCTGCTACCTCATAGCTGTCATAGGCATATTCCTTAAAGGCGGTGGTAAAGATAATCCTCGTCTTTTGGGGTAGCAAGTGAGCCAATTCCATCCCGTCCATATCGGGCATTTGTATATCAAGGAAGACCAGGTCAGAAGGTTCTTGGCGAAGTGCGGCAATAGCCTCTACACTATCAGTATAGGCGCCCATCAGCTGTAAGTCTGGGGTTCGTTCGACAAACGATTGTAAAAGTTTGACGGCCAAAGGCTCGTCATCGACAATGATACAGGTCATTTCTTTATTTTACTTTATTTCCTTTAATGTAATGCGAATATGATAGATGTTGTCTTGCAACGACTGTTCCCACGTGTATTGCTTAGGAAACAACAGGTCAAGCCTCCTGCGCGTATTCTCCAGTCCGATGCCTGACCCACTACGATTCTGATCGTCCTTCGGATAGTTGGTATTGGAGCATTCGAAGGTAACAGCAGAGGGAAGAGTTTTGAGCGAAATGTCTATTCTCGACGGACGGCTGCTGCTCACACCATGCTTGAACGCATTTTCAATGAGTGAGACAAAGAGCAGGGGAGGGATAGTTGTCTGAGAGGGAACCTCAGACCACTCGGTAGTGACTTGAAGTTTGTCATTATGACGAAGTCGCATCAGGTCAATGTAGTTTTGCATAAACTCCACCTCACCCTTCAATGGCACCAGTGGTTTGTCGGTTTCGTACATGGCATAACGCAACAAGTCGCTCAGTTTGGCAATAGACTCTTGAGCCTCGTCTGCGTCTATCTGACCAGACTGGAGATATTGTTCAG
>Ga0247610_10004539_pt1 | contig 14853 bp, 2 predicted proteins | sample 174DNAGHGhighgp2_FD_193483 | JGI IMG/M metagenome (GOLD analysis project Ga0247610, IMG submission 193483) | Sheep rumen microbial communities from Palmerston North, Manawatu-Wanganui, New Zealand - 1742 DNA GHGhigh gp2 | ecosystem: Host-associated > Mammals > Digestive system > Stomach > Rumen ... | reverse complement strand
GGATTGGGCCCAATCCCCAATCCCCAATCCCCAATCCCCAATCCCCAATCCCCAATCCCCATTTGAAAGAATTTATTAATAATAATATAATATAATTAAATTTAATTTTTAATTATAAATTATTTATTAAATAATAAATCAATAATTATTTTTTAACTATTTTTTAAATAAAAAATATATAAGCTATTTTAAAAAATTATTATAAAATGAATTATTCAGAAAAGGAAAAAGGAAAAATAATATCACAAAAAAATCAACCAAAATTAGAGATAGAACAAAAAGAATATTTCTTTTATTTAATAGGCTTTGATGATTATAATTTTAATAGATACAGTTTTTATATTATTAATCAAGAAAGTAAGGAACCAATAGAATTTAAAATCGAAGATGACACTATAAAGTATGGTTCGAATTCTTCTAAACAAATTCTATATTTTAAACTGATTTGCAAAATCAATTCATCTATAGAAATAATATATGAACATAAAGGTAAAGATAAAAAATTTTATCCCATGAAATTATCTGAAAATTCTCTTTTGGGGTTTATCAAAATTTTTAATAATATAGAAAATAAACTTTTGATAAAAGAAAGAAATATTATTTATAATGCAAATTTATTAAGCAAGTTTAAATGTGATATTAATTTAATGAGTCATTATATAGAAAATTATAAATCTGATTTGATAAATAAAGATGAAATAATTAATTTTGAAGAGTTTACTTCACTCTTGAAAATATTTAATGAATTTAATAACATATCATTGTTTTTGAAAGAATTAAAATTAAATAATATTGCAATATATAAAAATAGTGAAAATAGAAATATATATCAGACTCAAAGACCCATTTATGATTTAATTATAAAAAATCCAAAAGATGAATTAATTGATATATACCTTTTAATATTATATAAATTCGATGAAAATGAATTTTATAAAATATTAGAAACAGGTAATATATATAAGAATTCTGCTATTAGATTATTCAAAAAATGTGAGGTAGATATGGATGCTTTAAACAAAATTATTCCTGAAGTCATCCTTAGTTTTTCAAAAGAAGAATTAAATGCATTATTCGTTAAATATTATAATATAGAAAAAACATTAAATTTTATTCTTGAGAACTTTGAAATTATTGCAGATAATCTAAAGAAGAAGAATCAAAAAATAACATTTGATTTACCAAGACCAACTTCGAATGATAATATAAAAAATATTTTTGATATTCATCAAAAAATAAATGAAAAACAAAAAAATTGTGATTTAATAAATATCGATACTAAAAAATTAATTAATAATTTAATTAATTTTAATAAAGATTATAATGTGAGAAAATTGATAGATTTAAAAAAATATTATTTTAAACAAGAATCAATTTTTTATAAATTTTTAAATAAATTTTTTGGCTCTCGGGAAAGCAATGATGAATTGGTTAAAATTATTCATCAAACAGGAATAAATTTATCAAAGGAAAAAAAATTGAAAAATTCCGATATAATTTATTTTGTATTAAATGACAAATTTTATTCCAATGATGACTATTCTAAATTTGATGGAAGAGATTTAAATGTTTTCGAAAACTCATGGGAACTTTCGGAATCAAATATTGAAGAATTCGTTGAAATGAAACCATGGAAAATTTTTGAAAATAAAATAGATAAGCTATATCAAATTTTTATTAACAAAGTTGAAAAGCTTGATGATATTGATATATTATTTAGATTATTTCCTTTTGATAAATCAGTTGGATTAAAAAAAGAAAATAAATTTATTGATTTATTACTAAAAAAAATAAATAATATAGAAGATTATAGTTATATAGGAACAAAAAAGGATAAAACAAAATTATTCAATAATTGTAATTTTATATTTACTCATTGCAATAAAAATATAGATACTTTTACAGAAATTGTAGAAAGCAAAAATTTTTTTGAGAATGAAACAATAAAAGAACTTTATATGTATATCCTTTCTAATTGTAAAAATTGTAATGAAAATAATGCAAAAGAATTATTAACATTTTTTGAGAAATATTTAGATATTCTAGATGTAGATGATGCTTTCGAGCTTATACAGTCATTATCTTTTAACCAAAAAATTATTGATAAATTATTTAATAATGAAAAATTTCAAAGCAATGTATTTACTGAAAAAAATTTCTTTATGAGAGAAAAATTTAGTACAATTGCTTTATATGAAAAATTATTAAATGAAAATATACTTATGAAATTTAACAAAACAAAATACTATAATAATTCAAAAAAAGTTATTAATAATATTAAAAATAAATTACAAGAATTACAAGTTGAATATTTAGAAGTAAAAGTATTATATGAAAATAATCAATTAAAAAATAGGTTATATTTACTTTTTCCTGAAAAATCACAAAATAATGAATTAGAGAATAATTATAATAAAATTATAGAGACATTAAATGTTTGCGAAAATAATTTAATTAAATTAAGCAATAGAATAGAATATTTAGAATTATTTGATAGACAAAACGAGAAAAAAAGGGATGAATATCTTAAAAAATATCAAGAATTAAAAAATGGTACTTTATATGCAATTAAAAGCGAAAAAATTTTTGATGAAAAATTTAATAAATTTCATAATGAGCAAGTTCTTAAAAGCTTAAAATATAATAAATGTTTAATTTTTATGAAGCTATTTAATAAAATATCTCAAAAAAACAAAGATAATGAGGCATTTAAAGAAACATTCAAATTATTTAAGGACATTTTTTTAAAAATTATAAAAGAAAATGGAATTGAAGAAATTATGTATTATAAAGAAGAAGAAAATAAAGATAAAATAAAGCAATTAGAAGATTATAAAAATTCATTCAAAATTATTTTGGAATTAATTAAAGAAAAAAAAGATGAACAAATAAAAAAGGAAATTAAATTTGTTTATGAAATAATAAATGAAGATGGAGGATTGACAGAGGATCAATATAAAATTATTAATAATGTTAGAGAAAATGATAAAAATTTAGAATTATTAGTTAATAAATTAAAATGCTTTTCATATTTTAATGATATAAAATATTCAATAAATTGCTTAATAAATTTATTTAAAAATTTAAATCTCAAAAATGAAAATTATCAAGTTGGAAAAATATCTAGTAGAGCTGAAGATATTTACAAAATTTTATCAGGTAAAGCTATTACATATGCAAATTTACAAGATGCTAATAATTTTTTAAAGGAAATGGAAATAGATATTTTTGAGACAAAAAATAATAATTTTTACACTTTTATTGTAGAAATTATTGATAAAAAGGATGAAATTGAATTTTGTGAGCAAAAAAAGAATGAATTTAAAGATAGTGAAGATGACATAACAGTTTTGAAAGATTTGATTCAAGAAAATGAAAATGGAGATTTAGATGCCCAAGACATAGATATTTTCATTGAATGTCTTAAATTTTTCTGTAGTATATTAGATAAAAGAAATAAAGATGAAATAGAGTTACTTTCTTCCATTAAAGACAAAATTAAAAATGACGAAACAATCATTCAAAGCTTGAAGAATTATTTCGAAAAATATGGAGAAATTAAAAGATTCTTTGAAGAATTTAATAAATCTGAATCAATAGAATCAAAAATCACAAAAATTTTAAAAAAATTCTTTTTTAGATTATATAGAGAGGAAAATCAAATATTATTAATAGGAGAAGATAAGGAAAAAAATAAATTGGAATTAAAAGATTTATTAAAGTTAGAAAGAAAATTTACTTTTTCTAATGACAAAGATAAATATATAAAAGCCAAAGAAGAAATCTGTAAATTTAAAAATATTATTAATAAATTAAGAATATTAAAAGAAAAATTAGAAAATTTAATTTTATTAGATTATAAAAAATATATTGAAATTAATTTTATATTGGAAAATGGTGTAATTAAAAACACCGAAAATAGCAAAGATATAATAGATATGAGTATCAAAGAATATGATGGTGAGATAAAAAAAAAGAAATCAGAAATCTGCACTGCTTATGAAAAAAATCCTTTTTTAAGATTTATTCCAATGAATTTATTCTCATTTATTGGTTCAATTATTGAAGATTTTGAAAATAAATTTGAATTAGGTGATGAAAAAAATAATCAATTACAATTCTTGCTTAAAGCTATTTCTAATGGTAAAATTGAAATAACAAAATTAGATGAATCTAATTTTTCAGGAAAGGAATTCTTCCTTAAAGCTAATAATTTCATAAAGGGTTATTTTGATTTAAATGATTTAAATAAAAATGATTTGGAACCTGTTTTTGCTCAAAATAAATTTAAAATAAAAGAGTATAAAAGTGGGATATATAGAGCAGTATATAAAAATAAGGATATAAGTCTGATCAATTTATATATAAAAATAACAGGTAATATGCCTTTGACCAATACAGTTTTTATTTGTAATGAATATACAACTTTAGAGGCAATACAATCATTTTTATATCTTAGTTGTAAATGCAAACGTGGAATTTTATTTTGTTTAGTAGGAATTGAAAAATTACACCCTGAAAAAAGGATAGAAGCTTTAGATTTTATCAAAAAATACAAGGAAAAAGAAAATGAAATGGATAGTATTTTATTAATTTTATATTTAAAAGATGGAAATATTAAAGATAATTTAGCAAAAATAATACCTATTGAATCGATAAAATATGAAGAAAGTGAAAATATTAGAAAAATCCAATATCAAGATAATAATATAGAAATATTTAAATCAAAATATACTGGATATGGCAAAAGTAGAATGATTTCAAATAAAATATTAGAAGAAAAAAGAAAAGGAATATATTTTCCTTTAGGAGGAGATTTAACTAGAGAAGAAATTCTTAAAAGATTTTTTAATCTTAATTTATCTGCTAATAATATGCAAAATTATTGTATTCATATTGACTTATATGAAACAAAATTTAAAGAACTACTTAGAGATATTTTATTCGAAATACTAGTATTAAAAAAAATAGAATATAATGGAAAAATAATATATTTTGAAAAGATTAAATTTTTTATTGAGATACAAAATGGATATTATAATTATTTAGATGAGTTTCCTTTGTTAAATTTATTTAAAATTAATAATATTGAAAATATGATTCCAATTCAATTTAATCCAAATATAGAAAAAATAAAAGATTGTAAATTTAGAATTGTTGCAAACTTTTTAAATGCCTATGATAATGATGCTTTAAGAAAAGAGAACATTGATTTAGATATAGAAAATAGTTTAACAGATCAAGATTGCATAAGACTTTTTGAAAAATATTTAAAATTTACTGAGAATAACTATAATTATTATCAAATTATTTGTTGCATAAAATTTTTATCATTCCAATTTTTATCATTTAATGAGCTTCAAATTTTAAAAGAAGAGAAAGATGAAAAAAAAACTCAATTTAATGATAAACTGTATGAAATTAGGAAAATGATTATAGAATATATAATTGATGTTGTTGCATTTTTAAAGACGCCGTTTGAAAAATTAATAAAATCTCAAACAGAAAGTTTGAAAGATTGCAAAGAAAATCCAAATCAGCAAGCAATTAAATCACTCGAGCAATTAAAAGATAAAATTGAACATTTTACATTGATACCATTTTGTGGGGATAAGAGTACTTATAGATTAATACCTAAAAATAAAGAAGATGAAAATAAATATAAAAAAATATATGATTTTTTTTGTACAATATATGGTTCTAAAGGCAATCTTTTTTCTTCTAATAATTTAATTAAAGATTATAGTAAAGGAGATCATTATTTTTTCCTTGAAGAATTAAAAACAATATTAGGTTTAAATGAGATAATATTTGATATAACTGAAAATGAAGAATTAAATAGCAAACTTATGGAGCAAACAAAAGGGAAATTAGATCCAAAAATATACCATCCTCATACGAATGATTATGAACTAGATAAAGTTAATATTGATATAGATAGAAAATTATATATGGCTAAACTAGCTAAATTAAATGGAAATTATATTTATACATTAGACAATTTTTATAAAACAATTTTAATTTATTATAGAATTCAATCAGGTATACCAGTTATATTAATGGGAGAAACAGGATGTGGAAAAACAAGTCTTTTAAATATGCTTTCTACATTTATGTATAGGGGAACATCAAAAATGAAAATATTAAAATGCCATGCTGGGACAAACGATAATGATATTATTAAATTTATTAATGATATAGAAAATAATATGGAAAAGGAAGAAGAAGAAGAATTAAATAAAATAATGAAAAAATTTGATGATGAAAAATTATCAGAATTATATGATAGAGATAAGCATAAAGAAATCCATGAAAAAAGGATTAAAGAAAGAAAAATATGGGTGTTTTTTGATGAACTTAATACTTGTGATTCTATAGGATTAATCACAGAAATTATATGTAAAAAAACAATGCTTGGAAAACAATTGTCTGAAAAATTACTATTTTTAGGGGCAATGAATCCTTATAGAGCAATGACTGATAAAATGAAACAAAGTGGCTTAAGATATCCAACAGATAAAAAAAAAGAACTAGTATATTCTGTAAATCCTTTGCCTCATACACTAATGAACTTTGTGATAAATTTTGGTAATTTAGGTGAAAATGAAGAAAAAGAATATATAGAAGCTATTCTCCTTAGAGGATTAGAAAAATTTACAGATGAAACAATTAATTTTAATGATTTTCTAAATTTTGCATCTAATTGTATAAGCAAATGTCATAATTTTATAAGGGAGCAAAGTGATATTTCTGATGTAAGTTTGAGAGAAATTAGTAGAATGAATGTATTCTTTGATTTTTTCTTCGATTATTTAAGTACAAAATCCGGAAATAAACATGATTATAGTGATATAAAGACTAGATTATATTATTCATTAAATTTATCAATTTATTCATGCTATTATCTAAGAATTTCAGATAATAAAGGAAGGGAAGTATTATCAAATCAATTAAGTAAATTTTTTAGTGAGCACTCAAATATTAAAGATTATAATTTCTTAGACATTCCAGATAAAGAAGTTTCCTTTATTACTGAACAATTTATCATTGATAAGCAAAAAGGAATTATATTAAATAAATCATTAAAGGAAAACTTATTTTCTGCATTCATTTCTATTATTAATAAAATACCTTTAATTATAGTTGGAAAACCTGGAGAAAGCAAATCTTTAAGCATTCAAATTATAATGAAATCAATGAAAGGAATTTATTCAAAAAATGAGTTCTTTAAAAAATATCCATCTATATTTAAATTTGACTACCAAGGTAGTATAACAAGTACTTCTAAAGGAATTATTGAAGCATTTAATAAAGCAAGAAATTATTCTCATCTTCAAAAAGAAAAAATATTAAATAAAAAAACTAATGAAGAACTAATTGTTTTGTTATTTTTTGATGAAATGGGATTAGCTGAAAGGAGTCCTAATAATCCATTAAAAGCTATTCATGGAGAGTTAGAATATTCACAAAATGATGATAAAATTGCTTTTATTGCAATTTCTAATTGGAAAATTGATGCATCAAAAATGAATAGATGCAATATTTTATCAAAACAAATAAATTCTGATGAAGAAGAGCTAATCAAAACAGCTAAGTTGATTTACAAAGAGTTATACATAGATGATAATAATTCTAAATTAATAGAAGCTTTGACAAAGTCCTATTATAATATAATAAAAGACGATCAATCTAATTTTTTCGGAACAAGAGACTTTTATTATCTAATCAGAGAAGCTTCAAGAGAAATAAGAAAATTAGAAAAAGCAAAAGATAATATTACCCATGAAAAATTAACAAAAATTGGATTAAAAGCAATTTCTAGAAATTTTGGAGGTGATGAAATAAAATTAGGTAATTTTAAAAAAAATTTTGAGGAAGCATTTATTTGTGATAAAAATTCTGTGAATATTTTTAATAATGAATATAATATATTACATTGTATTAGTGATAATATTTGTGATTATAATAGTAGATATTTAATGCTTATAATTGAAAATTTAGCTTCTATTAAAGCTTTGGAAAATATAATTAGTAATCAAAATAAAGAATATTATATTTTACAAAGTCAATTTAATGATAATTACAAAAATTCAGAAAGTGAAATTGATATAATAGAAAATATATTGAATCAGATAAAATATTTTATGACAAAAGAATGTGTTTTAATATTAAAAGATTTAGATTCAATTTACCCTTCATTATATGAATTATTCAATCAAAATTATATGAAATTTGGAGATAAATATTTCACTAAAATTGCATTTTCAAATTCAAAAGTATCTTCAGAAGTTAACCCAAGATTTAGAATAATTTTATTAGTAACCAAAGAGCAAATTAATAATAATAAAATAGATATTCCTCTACTTAATAGATTCGAAAAGCAAAAAGTAAAATTCGAAGAATTGATTTCTGATAATGATATTAAAAATTTTGGTAAACTCTCATTCAAATACAAAGATTTAATTAAGAGAATAATAGATAAATGGACAAAAATATCAACATTTAAAGAAAAAGATAAAGAGTATAAATTCCGATATAATTTATCCAAATTAATGATTTTTACCGAAAATCAAATTAAATGGGTAATTAAAGAAATTTTAGAAGCATTAACAAAAAATGAAAAGAAAATAAATGATAATAATATAGAAGTTGAATTATACAAAAAAATTGTTCCTTTATTTTGTCAAGATATAATTGCATCTGTCAAATATTCATCATTTGAGCAAGAATATAAAGAAACAGCTCAATTAATTTATGAATTGTATAAAAAAATTAGAATAGATAATTTTTCTGAATTTATAAATAAAAGAAAGAAAAATAAAAATATAATTTATACTTTTTCAAATATATTTGATTCAGAAAATTTCATTCCAAAAGAAAAAGTAGATAAATTTGAAATAAAAAATGAAATTAAATCAGAAAAAGAAATAAATGAAATTTTAAACTATTATAAAGATCAAGAAAACAAAGAATATTTGATATTTAAATTAGAAGAAATAAATGCTACAAAACTAAATTATTTAACATCATTAATAAATAATTTTGAAACTGAGAATAAATTAAAAAAGATAATTATTTTAATTTATCATATTAATAAAGATGCAAAAGAGAATGAGAAAATGGAATTTTTATGTAATTTAGATGACCATTATGATAAATTTTTTATTGACAATTTAGCTAATGAACAAAATAATTTTGATAAAATTTTGAATAAGAATAATATTAAAGATTTATTTAATTCAATGTTTACAATTTCTGAAATAGATACAATTTTAAGGGATAATTTAAAAGAAACATTTAAATTATTTGAATATAATTTCAAAAATATTTTTGGAATAAAAGAAATCAAAGATTATTTGAAAATGTTAAATATTAATTTTTATAAAAAAAGGATTAAAGATAAAAAATTATTTGATCTGATAAAGGAAAAAACTTTAAATATGATATTTCAAAATGAAGAAGATATTAATAAAAATATAAATAATTTAAATGAAAAAGTTTTAAAAATGCTTACAACTAAACATTTTATTAGCAATAAAGTTGATTTTTATCATCAATTAAAGTCATTTTTTGAATTGGAACTCAAGAATTCTTTATTTTCAGTGATTAAATTTTTGGAAAAAAGAGGAGTTTTATCTTCTTTATTCTTGCCAAATAATAACAATGAAAATATTCTAAATAATGAAAAGATTCAAAATCAAATATTAAATATATTTAAAAAAGAAATAATAATTGAACCTATACCTTCCAAAAAAGTAAAAATTAGTATAATAAATGGGCTTACAATTCCTTCAATTAATTTTTATTTTAATGAAATGATATCTTTCCTCAATGAAAATATTAAAGCCAAATATTTAGAAAATGAATATTCAGTAAGAATAGGTAAAATCAAAGAAAAAGAAGAATATGATAAAAATTTAGGAAGTTTAGTTGATCAAATAATTATTAAAATTAGAAAGCATAATGAAATTAATGAAATATTTGAAGATTCTGAAAATTCAGAGGAATTAATGAAATATTTTTATTATGACTATTTAAATATATATTGTCTTGAATGTAATATTAAAGAAAAAATAAAAGAAAACCCGATTAAATTCTTGGAATATATTTTGCAATTAAAGTTTAGTGATAAAAAAAATGTTAAAACAACATATTATAAAATAATAAAAAAATTGAATATAAATTACTTTTCTGAAATATTTATTTTTTTAGAATGTTATAAAGATGAAATTATGCTATTATTAAAGGCAAATCATTTATTTAATTCAATAATGCCTGAAACTTTTGATTTATCAGATGAAATCATTAATATTTATGAAAAAACTGAAGATGATAATCTTAAAAATATAGTGAATGAAATTTTTAATATATTGATTGAATCTTATATAAAATTGTTATTCAAAAATAAAGATAAAATATCTTATTTTAAATATGAAATCAAAAATATTTATGAGAAATTAAAATATATTGAAATTATTTTTAATCAAATTACTAAAAATTAACTTTAGATGTGAGTAATTTAGAAATACTAGAATATCTTACATTTATCTTTAATATTATAAAAAGCACAAATATTCAAAAAGATGATATAGTTGAAATTATAAATTTGGTCCAAAAGCATAGCGAATATTTAAAAAAGGAAGATTATGATAATTTATTTAAGATTATTATAAAATTAAAAGACAAAATTATGCTTTTATTTAAAATGGATAATGAAGAATTGGAAACAAATGATATAAATTTATTAAGAAAAGAATTTACGAATATAAGAGATGAAAATTATAGATTAAAAATATTGGAATTGTATTTCCAAAATAAAAGATTAATAAAAAGTTCAAAATTCTTTATTTATCAATCTATTAAAATAAAAATTCCTATATTAAAAAAATATAAAGCAATGGGCTCAGATAAATATAGCATTTGTGATGAACAAAATGATTGTGAAAAAAATTTTTTAGAATTTATCGATTCTAAAAAAGATGATAAATTTTTTTCCTTTTTTGATAAAAGACAAAATGAGGAAGTCAATCAAATATTATTGTTTTATTTTGAAAATTTATTTAATGATTATTTCACATCTTTAATTTCAATATTAGAAAAATTAAAAAAATCTAAAAGAAAATCTGAAACAATTACTGAGGAAGAATATTTTAGCGAATTATTTGAAAATCAAAATTTGGAATATTTAAAATTATCTTTAAATCATATTGATAATTTTGTTGAAAACAAAAATAAAAATAAAGATTCTTTAAACAATTTAGGTAGAATATATTCAATAGCATATACAAAATTATATATTCAATATTTTGCAAAGGAATATAAAAATAATAATCAAAGAATTAATTCCAATACTATAATAGAGGCAATAACAAGTAAAGATAATAATACAAGAAATGTAATAAAATTATATTTTATTAAAGTATATTATCATCTTTGTAATGATGAAAAAGAATTTGAAGATGATATTAAAAAATTAGAAGATTTTCCTTTTAAAAATTACTATGAAATAATATCTAAAAAAGAAGAATTAAATTATGCATTAGATAATAATTTAATTCCTATGAATGATGATTTCAAAAATATTTTTTGGCCTAAATATCTAACATTTAATAATGAATTAAAAGAGGAAAAATTTCAAAAATTAAAATTATTAATAAATGGTAATTTCATTGAAAATAATGAAATAGATATTTTATTTTGTTTGTCTGTTAATAACTTGATTTCTTTCTATTTTACAAATGAAAAAGAGAAATACATCCAATTAATAAAGAGCTTTAAAAATGAATTTGCTCAAATAATAGAAGAAAACAAAGAATTAGTTCCAAATATTTGTAGTAGATTATTGAATACATTATTTAATAAAGAAGAATTGATTAGTTATATAGAATCTAATAATAATAAAGAAAAACAACTTTTTGAAATATTAATGTATTCACTTAGATTTGTGCTTCAATTAGTTGAAAAAGGATTTTATTCTAATTTATTTAAATCTAATTATAAGGAATTTATAAATAAAAATTATATAATAGGAAATTTACCTTATTGGGATGTACATATAGAATCTTATTATAAATTAGATAAAAAATTTAGAAACGAACCAACAAAATATGGATACTATATTTGCACTTGTGGATATTGCTATCAAATTGAAAACTGCACAAGACCTTGGATAAGATCTAAATGTCCAAATCCAAATTGTAATCTGATTATAGGTGGTGTTTCACATAAATTAGTGGGGCCAGAAGAGAATCAAATAAATCATTTCAGAGTAATTTTCAATGCAAATGATGCTGTTGAAGGAGTTCCTTGCAAATTATTTGAAGATTACAAAAGAGAAGAAATTGATAGATTTTTAATAATACAAAATAAAGGGATAAATAAAAATGAAATGAATATCTTTCCAAGATTTGATACTTACAGAAGTATGAATGAATTAGGATTTAGAATATTAAATTATATATTATATTCAGCTTTATTTTTCAGTAATTTAATAGGAATAATAAATGAAAATGATTTAAACAATTATATTTGTAAAGATAATAATTGCCTATCATGCATTACCAATAATTGGAATATTATAGAAAAAATTTTAGAGGAAAAAGGTATTAAAAATATTAAAGCTTTCATGAATATAATATTTGGCAAAGTTACTAAAATTTTAAAAGAAGTTGAGCACACATTGACAACAGAAGAAAGAAATGAAGTAGAAATTAAAATTAATAATTATATAGAAGAATTAGTTAAAAACAAAGAAGATTATGAAAAAAATGAAACAAAATATATTGAATTAAATAGTCAATTAAAAAATGCTGCCCCAAGCTCTTTTAGAGAATTACTTTTAGAAAATTATTCACCTTTTGAAAATATATATAGTGAAAATGAGTTTCCTAATTTAAAAATGTTTTTATATTCAAAAAACCTAGATATTGATGAACTCAAAAATTGTTTGAAATTGCAAGCAAATTATATTAACAACTATAGTTTATTGAATCAATTATTAAAAAATCAAGAAGATATTAAATTATTACAAAATATTATTAATATTAATAAATTCACTGGTGTATTATATAAAAAATATAATCATAATATAACTAGATCTAAAGCAAAAACTATATGTCTATCAGACATAAAAGAAGAAAATGATATAGGTGAAGAAATTAAAAAACTTGAAAAGCCATTCAAAAAGTCATGGGAAAATATTAAATCAAAATGCACTAATTATGCTTGTATAGAAATGAAACCTTTAGATATATCAGAGTACACAACTTTGAATCATTTTTTGCCAGATGATGTTGAAAGGGAAGGAGGTATGTATATTTTATCAGCTTATTCTAAATTTATTAATTGGCAAAATATATTTATTGATAATATATTGGATAATAAAAATGAAAAATCACCTATTAATCCTTATTTATATCAATTAAAACAAGAAATTAATGTTTTTGAAGCATCTAAAAGTGATATAATAAATGTTGATGAAAAATTCAATAGAAAATTATTAGATATTATTTATAAATATTCAATGAGAGATATATTTAAAAATGAAAAGATTGACTTTAGGGGATTTAAATATCCTATAAAATTTGATTTCTATTCTATTGAAAAAGAACTTGTTGATATAATTTTACCAGGAATTAAAAAATTTAAAAAAGAAAATGAAGGTGGAATTAGACTAATATCTTATAAAAATGATAGTCTAAGGTTCAGAAATAATTTAATTTTTTCTAATTATATTTCTAAATATCCAAACAAAAAATTATCAGAAGAGGGTAAAAAAATATTAGGTTCTTACCTTGATAAAATTGGCAAAGAGAAAATTTTAGATTTTAAATATTCATGTGAAGTTTTAATAAAGCATATTCAAAACGAAAATTATGAAGAAAGTCAATCTATTTATGAAACCAATAATCTATTACATGAAGATGAAAAACTTGATGATTCATTTCGACAATTTTTCATTTATGACAAAGAAAAGCAATTGTTCCGTATTGATACTTTGATTAGCACTTATAATATAATTGAATTAAAATGTTGGAATAAAATTAAAGAAGAAGTGAATTCTGATTATAAATGTAAAATACCAAAAGATGAAAGAGAAGAACTTAAGGAACATATGAGTAATATTTTTAAAGATAATAAATATATAATAACTAAAGAAGATTTTACAAATGCATTAAGAAGATTAATATCACGAAATTTAACAGGTGTTTTAACTAATACAAGTATTAATGAATCAAATAAATTATTTGAATATATTAAAAAAGAAGAATTTTGGGATGTTCAACATGAAGATTTGGAAAATAATTTAGAAGATATTTTTAAAGGAATTAAAAAAGAAATTCTTATTGGAAAAAACTGTAAAGATAAAAACAATAATTGTGAAAATTGCCAAAAAATGAAAATTAATATAGGAAAAATAGACTGTAAAAATTGTGAACAATGCAATGAGGAATTAAGGGTTAAACATGCACTATCATTTTATGAATTAATGGAAGAAATTTGTAAAGAAGATGATAATGATGAAGAAAAGGAAGAGGAAGAAGAAGAAGAAGAAGAAAATTAGATTAAAGTAATGTAATTATAATAGTTTTTTATTATTAAATTAATTTTATTAAGTAATGATATATTTTATTCTTGTTAAAATTTAAGATAAATAATTTTTAAAACTAAAGTCATTGAAATGGGGATTGGGGATTGGGGATTGGGGATTGGGGATTGGGGATTGGGCCCAATCCCCAATCCCCAATCCCCAATCCCCAATCCCCAATCCCCATTTGAAAGAATTTATTAATAATAATATAATATAATTAAATTTAATTTTTAATTATAAATTATTTATTAAATAATAAATCA
>Ga0247610_10004538_pt1 | contig 14854 bp, 18 predicted proteins | sample 174DNAGHGhighgp2_FD_193483 | JGI IMG/M metagenome (GOLD analysis project Ga0247610, IMG submission 193483) | Sheep rumen microbial communities from Palmerston North, Manawatu-Wanganui, New Zealand - 1742 DNA GHGhigh gp2 | ecosystem: Host-associated > Mammals > Digestive system > Stomach > Rumen... | reverse complement strand
AGCGAAGACCCCGAGCATATTATAACGTATGTAATACCTTTGCCCTATGTTAATTTAATTTTTGATAAAAAGCAAAATACTTATGTTCCCGACAAATGGCATTGGGAAAAAGATAAATTTCCAAGTTATGTGCCGTGTATTTTTTTCAACGATATTGATTTAAAAGAAATGCAACCGGACGTTATTTTTATAAATAACCCCTATGACGACCGCAATCATATTACAAGAGTAGACAACAGATTTTATTCATCGATGTTAAAAGAGTGTACCGATAGGCTTATATATATCCCATACTTTGTAGTGAAAGAACCGGTTACGGAAGAAGAGATGGAAAATGTGGTCTTACAACCGGGAGTTTTAAATTCGGACTTAGTTATAACGCAATCGGAAAGCATAAGAGAGCATTATATCAATATATTGTCAAAAGGAAACCCGGACTGCAAAAGTATGTGGGAAAAGCGAATAATAGCGTTAGGTTCTCCTAAAATAGACAAGGTAGCAAGTTTAAAAAGGGAAGATTACGAATTGCCGAAGAAATGGCAAAAAATTATTAAAGACAAGAAGGTCATATTATATATAACGAGTTTTATTCCCCAAATAACCAACGCCGATAAAATGCTTCAAAAGATGAGATATGTTTTTAACGTATTCAAAAAAAGAAAGGATGTTGCGCTCTGGTGGCGACCGCATCCTCTTTTAAAACAATCGATTAAATCTAAAAGACCCGATTTAGAGAAAGGGTATTTAAAACTTGAAAAAGAATATATAAAAGAAAATATAGGCGTTTACGACGATACGGGAGAACTTGAACGAGCGATATGTTATTCCGACGCGTATTACGGAGATATGAGCAGCGTACTTACGTTATATAAATACACGGAAAAACCTATTATGATTGAAAATTTTAATGTTGTTGAAGATTAAAACGCTGAGAAACTGTTAGAAACCAACTATCCTTCAACTAAAGAAATGTTTGATAATTTACTCGAAGAGCACAACTGTCGGAGAACGTCTCTAACTTGGAAGCCGTTTGTCAATATCCGGTTCACCTGAATTATTTTCACACGAGTGAACACAGCCATAGTTCCGTTTGTAGAAACTATGGCTATGGTTTCTTTTTTGAGTTGGATTGTATTTGTATTTTTTTCAAAAAGGTAAAAGTGATTATAATGCATAATTTTAACAATTCAAAAAACAAAAAAAGAGCTATACATCCATTGGCAATGATTATGCATAATGGCAATATTTATGGCACTGAATTTAGTGGTACAGCGTTTTATAAATTAGACGCTAAAACTTTTGAACCTTCTATCATAGAACTCTTTGTGGGAGAAAATAAGAATTATCCTTTATTTTCTAATGTGTTGTCTTATAAAGAATTTATCTATCTTATTTCATACACTAAATGTCATATACTTGAATTTAATACTACAAATGAAAAAATAAAATATCTGTCATTAAATATATCCGATGAATTAAAGAATGGAATTTATTATAATACAAATATTTCAAATGATAAAATTTTTATATTTGGTTACGAAATAGATACAATTTTAATATATGATATAAATACAGGAGAATCATTCGTTTTATTTGAATGTGCCAATGCTGTTTTTGAAAAATTAGACTCACCTCCTAAAAAAGGACTTTATATATGTAGTTCAACAGTTGTTGGTGATGATGTTTATGCGGTATCATCTTACGGTAATTTTATTCTAAGAATAAATTCCATAGATTTAACTTATGAGATGATTTATTTAAAAAATATTGTTGGAGGTTTTAATAGTATTGTTTATGATGAAAATAATTTTTTGTGGTTAATTCCATATAATATAAATAATTTTGTAAAATATAATATATTGAATAGGGAAATTAAAATAATAAATAAAAACTTTGGGATTTGTAATGATGCATTCGGAGATTGTACTCTAATTAAAAATTATATTTTTATCAACCCAGGACATTTAAATAAATGTTTAATTATTGATATTTTAAACGATAATATAGAAGAAGTAAAAATTATAAATGACCTTTTAAATAGTGATTATAAAGATAATGAAATAGTTGGTTATCCACTTATCATAAGTCCGAATGAAATTATTATTAGTATATTAAATATGTCAGATATTATTGTATATAATATAAATAATAGTGCTGAAAAAAGGAAAATAGGTGAGTTCAGAAATATTTGTTTTATAGACAGTTCAAGATGTATTCGTGAGAGAAAATATGAATCATTAAATGATTTTATAGAGATATTGGGCACTCGCTCTTATGAATTAAAATATAATGACTATGTAGGTCGTGCAATTTTAAATTTGGCATTAGATAAAAATAGAGATATTTATGCAAATATTTATAAGTCTGTGTAAAGAAAAAAATATAAAATTAGCGGAAATACAACCTGGGATGGGTATTTCGATGATAAACGATATTAAAAATATAGTAATATAATTATAAAAAGTACAACGACTATTTATAATCTTATTGAATATGTATATTATGTGATTGGTGAAGAATCTACGGTTTTATATGAAAGTTTAAAATTTGGAAAAAATATATTTATATACGGAGAATTTTCTAAAACTCATCCACTCGTAATACAAAATTTAGCTATCGGTATAGAAAATGTTGAAGACTTCTTGGAAAAAACCAAAGATTTAACTAATTTAAACATAAATTATAAAGCAGCAAATTATTTTTACGCCGATAATGCTAAAGAAAACTATCAAAAATTTTTAAGAGGAGCTATAAACAAAGACTAATCGGAGCAAAACAATGACAACGGAAGAAGTAACTTTTGAAGAATACAAAGAAAAAACAATGCCTCAAATATTTTACAACACAATGAATTTTAACAATTTCAATAAAGATAAAGCGAAAAAAGTACGTTATCTTTTGTTTAAGGACAATAAATATCGCTTTGCTTTATGCGTCGGAGAAAAAAATAATAATTTCTTGATTCCCTTTTCCGCTCCATTCGCTTCTTTTGTTCCCTTGAAAAAATTTTGGAAACTTTCGGAACTTTACAATGCTGTTTCGGCTTTTGACGAATTTGCAAAAAACGAGAATATAAATAAAATTTTATTTACGTTGCCGCCGTCGATTTATGACAATACTTTTGTATCTTCTCTACAAAATGTGCTTATTCAAAACGGATATAAAGTAAAACAACAAGAATTAAATTATAGTTTAAAATTAGATAAAGAGATTGAAGATTATAAAAAAATACTCCCGTCTAACGGACGAAAAAATTTAAATATTGCTTTAAAAAATAAGAATATTAAAATTTTGCATTGCAAAAATATAAATCAAAAAAGTCAAGCATACGATATAATCGCAATAAACAGAAACTTTCGAGGCTATCCTCTTCGTATGACCTGGGAGCAGGTAAAAAACACAATAGCGTTAGTTCCGCATAATTTTTTTATTTTAGAAAACGAAAATAAAGCCATAGCATCCGCGATAATTTTTCATATAACAAATGAAATTGCTCAAGTAATATATTGGGGAAATATACCGGACTTTTCCGAATTTAAACCTATGAATTATTTAGCGTATTATTTATATGGATTTTATCACGATATGAATTTTGAGTATTTAGATATTGGACCCTCTACCGAAAACGGCGTTCCTAACTTTGGGCTTTGCGATTTTAAGCAAAGTATTGGTTGTGACGTTAGCGCTAAATTTGTGTTGGAGAAAATTCTATAAAGGAGGTGACATATTGACAATATCGGATTTTTCTTTAAAAATGGTCTTGCTTTTTTTACCGGGAATAGTTTCATTTGTAATAATTGATAATTTAACTGTTCATCGACAAACAAAAGTTTTACATTGGTTTATTTATTCAATGCTTTTAGGATTTTTATCTTATGCATTATTAAAATTAATCTGGCCCGGAGTGCAATTTTGGGATTTTCTCATTACTCGCGACCCTAAAATCAATTATTCCGAAATTTTAGACGCCATTGTAATGGGAGGAGCACTTGGTATTATTATTACGCTTTGTATAAATCATACATTATTCTTTCGTTTATTTTCTTTGGTGCGTTTAACCAATCGCCAAGGTACGCCAGATACATTAACATATATGTGCGGTTTATACAAAGTGAAGTACATCATTGTAACCGATTGGGAGAAACGTATACGTATTGTCGGTGAATTAGTTGCAACTTCAGAAGCGGCTGATAGTCATGATGAAATTGTTTTGCAAAATGCTACTCTTTATGAATTAGAAAGCGGTATTAAGCTCTATGATGTACCCGTTATTTATTTAGCGCAAAACTTTGAAAAATTAACCATTGAAATTATGAATTCTTAAAAGGAGTTGGATATAATGAGTACCATATTAAAAGAAGGTTATACTTATGTACGCGGAAATAGAACAAATGTAAAACCGGTTGAAATTCAGCAGGGCAATAACAAACCGATTCCTCCGGGAATATTTACTATAAGAAATAACAACGGCAACTCAACGACAAATACTTTTTCAAATGATAAAAAATAATTTTAAAGGAGCCACAATGCGCGATATAAAAAATTACGCTGAAAACTATATAAAAGATGCGGGCGAAAGTTTTGAAGATATTATGGTAAAATACCGCAGAAAAAAAGTTTTGAAACTTTTAGACAAATATGCTCATAGAAAAATTCTGGAAATCGGTTGCGGACTTGAACCGCTGTTTAAATTTTTAGATTCTAATTTTTATGATGAATATACGGTAATAGAACCAAGCAAGGATTTTTATAAAAATGCTGTAAATCTTGCAAAAAATAATCATAAAATAATTTGCCGAAACGAATTTTTTTCTGCAAACAATGATTTAAAAAATAAAGAATTTGACTTTATAATTATTTCCGGTTTATTGCATGAGGTTGAAAGACCTAATGAATTTCTTGCGGAAGTAAAAAAAATTTGCAGACAAAACACAATAGTACATATAAACGTACCGAACGCAAATTCTTTTCACCGACTTTTAGCTAAAGCTATGGGGCTTATAAAAGATACGACCGATTTTTCCGCGAGAAATGTTATTTACCAGCAACACAACGTATTTGATTTAAATTCTTTAGAAAATTTAGTTAAATCCTCAGGTTTTGACGTTATGGAAAAAGGCTCATATTTTATAAAACCTTTTACTCATAAACAAATGTACGCTATGATTAAGGAGAATATTATTGATGAAAGTGTATTGGATGGACTTTATACCCTTAATGATACTTTACCTTTCGGGGGGGGGGTATCGGTTCGGAGATTTACACGAACTTAAAGATAACAACATAACCTTTTTCAAAATTTTTCATAACCGATTCAAGTTGGGTGAACGATTATGAGAAAAAGAAGATACGAATACGGCGGATATTTGCCTTTTGAACTCCCAAATCGAAAGGAATATTTTGATTTTTTGCCGGAAAGCCATATATTCCGCGTTAATGCGGGAAGAACCGCTTTTTATTCGGCTGTAAAAGCTCTAAAAGTTCATAAGGTTTATACTCCCTATCTTAATTGCGCCAATAGTGTCGACCCCATCATAGCCGCCGGCGCCGATATCGAATATTATTTTTTAAACGACGATCTAACGCCAAAAAACGTAACTTTAAAAGATGGCGAAGCAATTTTATGGATAAATTATTATGGCAACGCTAGCGAAGAAACAATACAAAAAGTTTATGAAAAATATTCAAATCTAATTATGGATAATTGCAACGCTTTTTGGTCGTTACCGCTTGAAAATGCGTATAATTGTTACAGCGCAAGAAAATTTTTTGGAGTAGCGGACGGAGCTTATTTAATTCATCCAAATATTTCGAATGTAAATTTAAATTTTCAAGAAGATACCTCGGCGAATGAAACCGAATTTCTTTTGAAAACAATTGAAATGGGGACTAACTCTTGTTATAATGAAAATTTAAAAAACGAAGAAAGATTATGCGATAATTATAAAATAATGTCGCCGTTAACCAAACGAATACTTTCTTCAATAGATTACTCTACCATACGAGAGATAAGACAAAAAAATCTTTTAAGACTTCATAAAAACATAGGGCATAAAAACAAATTTAAAGTGAATATTAAAAGCAAAACTCAGATGTATTATCCTTTTTTAGTAGAACAAGATTCGCTTCGAGAAAGGCTTATAAAAGAAAGAATTTATACGCCGACATGGTGGCGTCACGTCCCGAAACAATCAGGATATGCAACTTTAGAAACTTGGCTTTCAAAATATATGGTTTTTTTACCGATTGATCAACGGTATGATGAAAACGATATGGATGTTATAGCCGACATTGTTTTAAAATTGGTTGATTAACGGAGGTAAAAATGAAAGGATACGATGAACTTTTAGATTTTGAAGATTTTAAAGATTTGGCAAAAGATAAAACTCTAACGCGACATGAAAAAATCCATGCCCCAAATTATGTCCGCGAAGGTTATAACGAGGTTATAATTAAAGATATAACGTCAAAATTGCCGGAAATTAACGGTGATAATAACGTCATAATAGATATAGGTTGTGGTTGCGACGATATGGCGATGGAATTAACTAAAAAGATTATAAACAACAAAAACATATTATATCTGTTGGATTCCGCCGAAATGCTCGCTCTTATGCCGGATAACGATCTTATATATAAAATACCCGGAAAATTTCCGGAGGAATCGGAAAATTTTATAGAACAACATAAAAATATTGCGGACGCTATGTTGATGTATAGTATGTTGCAATACGTATGCGTTCACGACAGCATTTTTAATTTTATAGACAAGGCGTTGGAGCTTTTAAAACCCGGAGGAAAAATGTTATTGGGCGATTTGCCTAACAGAAGCAAAAGAAGAAGATTTTTCGCGTCAAACCTGGGAATAAAAACCCATCAAGAATATACAAAAACAAACGAAATACCAAAAGTAGATCCTTGGGAAATCGAGTACGCCAAACTTGACGATTCTATGATTTTTGCAATACTGCAACGTTATCGCGCAGGCGGACACGAAACTTATCTTTTGCCCCAAGGAAACGATTTGCCCTTTGCAACGAGAAGAGAAGATATTTTGGTTGTAAAAAGGAGTTAAAATGGACGTAAAAAAGTATAAATTCCCCACCCTCAAATTCGGGGGAGGGGGGGTAAACCTTGACGAATTAAAAGATATTCCCTTTCCGATTAAACGCGTATATTATATGTACGATACAAAATCGAACGTAACGCGAGGCAAACATGCGCATAAAAGTTTGGAACAAATTTTAATTTGCGTTTGCGGTAGCGTGAAAATAACTATTGATAACGGTTATGAAAAAGAAGTCGTTCTTCTTGACAATCCCGCGGAAGGATTGTACATTGGAAAAAACATGTGGCACGATATGTTTGATTTTTCCGCTGACGCCACGCTTTTGGTTTTAGCTTCGGATTTATATGACGAGAACGATTATATTAGAGATTACGATGAATTTTTGGAAAGAATAAATTTTATTGAATGAGGTGAATTAAATTTATGTTTATCAATTGGTTTGAATTTGAAAATTATACTACAGGTCAAAAAATAGAGCGTATTAACTTTGATAGATTAAACTTATTGGTAGGAGAATCCGGTGCTGGAAAAACACAAATTTTAAAAATATTGTCGGCATATATAGAGGCAATTATTATAAAAAAAAATATTCCTTTTGCCGGACACTTTCAAATAGAATTTACGATAAATACATATAAAAACACAAACAATTTCAAAGAAAAAGAAATAGTTAACTGGGAAATTGAAACTATTGATGTATATGAAAAATCAACTATTGTTAATCTTTTTCAGTCTCGATATATAATACGCAAAGAAATTTTAACTAAAAATAACTCTGTAATAATTAACAGAGATTATAACAATTTAACATTTAAAAACAAACAAATCCCTGTAATTCCGCACGAGTTAAGCGCTTTTTTTGTTTATTCCAACACGGATGAATTGATAAATATTCAACCAAATATAATGCGTTTTATTTCTTATAATCATCAAATGAACAGTTTTAGACCTATGCCTAAAAAGCAATTGGATACAATTCGAGATATATATACAAAACAAATTCAAAATGAAAAAAAATTAGATTCCTTTGATTTTTCCACAAATATGCCATTAGCAATTATAGATTTTAACATAAATAAAAAAAAAGATATGTATAGTCTTTTCATAACTCAATTGCAAGAAATTTTTCCTTCGATTGAAGATTTAAAAATTGATTGTTTAGAAGAAGAATTATATAGGCTTTATATAAAACAACAAAACAAGTGGATACCGGATTATGATATTTCCAGCGGTATGATGAAAACTATGTATATAATTTCTATGGTTGAATATTGCAAAGATGCGGCTGTAATATTATTAGACGAATTAGAAAACGCTCTTGGTATAAATTGTTTAAATGAAGTAACCGATTACATTTGCGATCACGCTGCAGAAAATGAAATACAATTTATTCTTACGAGTCATCATCCTTATATAATCAATAATATCCCTCAAAATAATTGGCATATAATTTCACAAGATAACGGAATAATATCCTCCAAACGGGCTGTAGATATTGGCATTGATAATTCGTTTACTAAAAATGAAAAATTTATTAAGCTAATTAATTATATGAAGAGGAATCAATTATGAATTTATTCTTTTTAATGGAGGATTCTAAATCATTTGTAAAAGTTTTGCCAAAGTGGATTAATTTTATTATTCCGAATTATACTAGAGTAGATGACATAAAATATTTTCAAAAAAATCAGCGCTGTTATGTTATAGAATCCGGTTATGGTTACCCTCAAATAATAGATTATTTATCAGCCAGTTTATTAAGAATATCTACAGATAATTGTCCCGTAGATTATATATTTGTTTGTTGGGATACAGACGGCAAAAATGATGAAGTAATTTTAAAAGAAAAGTTTGAATACGAAAAAATTTTTCAAGATATAAATCCAAAATACAATTATAAATTATTTGCAATGAACCATTGTTTTGAAACTTGGTTGCTTGGCAATCGCGCCGCCTTTCCAAAAAGGAATCACATTACCGAACAATTCAATGCTTTTGCAGAATTTTACAACGTGTCTAAAGATGATCCTGAATGTATGAATGCTCCATCAAATTATAATTCCTCTTCTAAGTATCATACGCGATATTTAAAAGAAATGTTAAGAAATACTTATCATAGAAACTATAGCAAAAGTAAACCTATGTTTGTCTCTACCGAGGCATATTTTAATGAATTGATATCTCGTATAGAAGAAACCGATGACTTGCGTTCGTTTTATGAATTTATTCAGTTTTTACGTAGCATTAATTTAAATTTTAGTTTTTTTTATATTGGAGAAAGTTTATACGAATAAAAAAATATAAATTTAACCTAATAAAAGAAGTATCCCGCTTCTATAAGCGGGATAAGGGATTATGATAAATTTTTGAAAAGCATAAATATCAAATAAACGGAGAAACCTATGCAAATCGTAAAATATATATTTTGCCACAAGGCGATGATTTACCTTTTGCAACAAGAATAGAAGATATTTTTATAGTAAAAAGGAGTTAAAATGGACGTAAAAGAATATACGGAATATTATTTAAAAGATAACGAAGAAGGATTTGAATTTTTTCAAGTAAAATACCGCAGAAAAAAAGTTTTGGAAATTATGGAAAAATACTCTCATAAGAGAATTTTAGAAATAAGCTGCGGATTAGAACCGTATTTTACTTTTATGGATTCAAATTCTTACGAAGAATATACAGTTATAGAGCCGAATGAAATATTTTATAAAAATGCGGTATCTCTCGCAAGCGAAAATAAAAAAATACAGTGCATAAATATGCCTTTTTATTATGACGAAAAACTTAAAAATAAAAATTTTGATTTTATAATATGCTCCGGATTATTGCCCGAAATACCGGATCCGCAAAAATTATTGGAAGATATAAAGAAAATTTCAAATAAAGATACGGTAATTCATATAAATACGCCAAATGCAAATTCTTTTCATCGTTTACTAGCCAAAGAGATGGGTATCATAAATGATTTAACCGCGCTGTCTCAACGCAATATTAGAATGCAGTTAAATTATGTACTGACACCGAATGATTTTAAAGATTTAATAATTACGGCGGGTTTCAGAATATTAGATTCCGGCTCTTATTTTCTAAAACCGTTCACCCACGATCAAATGTACTCTATGATGAAAAACAATATTATTAACGAAAACGTATTGGACGGACTTTATACAATTAATGATACTTTATCCTCGAGGTGCGGGGGGGGGGGTATCGGCTCGGAGCTATTTGTAAACGTGAAAATACAATAAACGGAGAAGTCTATGCAAATAATAAAATATATGTTTCAGCCTCACGGCGATGAGCGGGGAATGCTTGTCGCGCTTGAAGAATTTAACGATATTCCCTTTCGTATAAAAAGGGTTTATTATATGTACGACACAAAAGAGGGCGTGATCAGAGGTTATCACGCCCATAAGAGTTTGGAGCAGATTTTAATTTGTATTCACGGAAGCTGCAAAGTAAAACTTGATAACGGCAGAGAAAAGAAAATAGTTCATCTTGAAAAACCTTACGAAGGATTATATGTAGCCAACAATATGTGGCGGGAAATGTACGATTTTTCAAAAGACGCTGTGCTTTTGGTGCTCGCATCCGAAGTTTATAATGAAGATGATTACATTAGGGATTATGATGAATTTTTGAAAACCATAGAAAAATTATAGAAGTGAATTATTTTTATTAAATTCTATATGTTTTTGCGTAAATTTGTTGTGTTCTAAAATTCTCAAATTTTTCATTTCTAACTCCGATTTTATGAATTCTTCGATACCGTCAAATTCTGAATTTCTAATTTCCATGCAATGGTACATGTAGAGTTTTACAAATAACTCAATTGAAATTTGTATGCTTTTTTTCATTTTTGTCACTTCATTTCTGTTGGCGAATTTATTTGTTGGTTAATTTTTTGCTGGTTAATTTTTTGTTGTTCATCTTTTGAAAATGGTTGCATTATATATTGATTAACAAGTGTTAGTCGATCTCCCCTAAAAACATAATCGGGATTTATCCAATATTTTCCTTCTTGAATGGCAGGAGCTAAAAAACCTACTTTTTTTAATTCCCTGATACCTCTAAAAAAAGTAGTTCTGCCAATGCCTTCTTTTTGATAATCTTCAAGCATATTATAAATTAAATCAACATAATCGGCTTGATAATTATTATTTTCCATTAAAATATCATATATAAGCATAAATACTTTGATACCTGCCGGAGATAGTCCTAAAAACATTTTTACACCATTAGCGTATAATTTCATAAATTGAGTTTTATCAACCGAAATTCGTTTTCCAAAACAGACATCGCCATAATCTTCGCCTGTTATTCTTGATACCATTGCAAATTGATTTTCATTTTTAGGACTTGCATATATTGCTCTAGTACCTCTAATACTATTCTTTACTACACTTAAACGAAATGGATTTTTAGCAAAACGTTCTTCTTCAGGCGGTCGTCCTCTAGTCATAATTCACTGCTCCAGTTTCAAATTGGATTTAAAAATAAGAATTTTAAGTGTCTAAATTATAATTTATAAAATCCAATATGTCAATATTTTTTTATTTTTAAAATTCATAAAATTGTATAGATTTTAGAATTATCTATTCCATACGTGTGGAATTAGTAGTTCCACACGTATGGAATTAAGTTTTGAGGATTTACGCGGTTTTTCAAAAATTTTTGTATCTACATCTCCCTACTTTAGTGCAAAACTGTCAAAAAGCTAGACGGCTCTGTAACAGAGCCGTGGAAATAACAAGGGAAAAATAATAAGATGCGCATTTCACAAGGTGACGAGCAATGCAAATTGATTTAAACGTGTTAAACAGACAATTTGAGCTTTTTAAATACGAATACGAAGAAGCCGCGTTAAAGGTTCTTCGTTCCGGCTGGTATATTTTAGGACGCGAGTGCGAGTCATTTGAAAAAGAATTTGCAGATTTTTCAGACGCAAAATATTGCGTTGGCGTAAACAGCGGACTTGACGCGCTTACGCTATCCCTTCGAGCTATTGGCGTAGGAATCGGGGACGAGGTTATAGTCCCTGCAAATACTTATATAGCCACGGTTTTAGCGGTTACGGAAAATGGAGCAACACCTATATTTGTAGAACCTGACGAATATTATACGATAGACACGAATAAAATCGAGGCGGCGATTACCAAAAAGACAAAAGCTATAATGCCTGTACATCTTTACGGACAATCGGCGAATATGAAGGATATTTTAGAAATCGCGTCGAAATATCACTTAAAAGTTGTGGAAGACTGCGCCCAATCACATGGAACAAAGTTTGGGAATAAAATGACCGGGACTTTTGGAGTCGGGTGTTTTAGTTTTTATCCAACTAAAAATCTCGGCGCGTTCGGAGATGCGGGCGCGATAGCTACCAATGATGAAGATTTTGCAAAAACTTTGAGAAAACTCAGAAATTACGGGAGTGAAAAAAAATATCATAACGAGCTTGCGGGGGTAAATTCCAGACTGGACGAAATGCAAGCCGCGCTTTTAAGAGTAAAATTAAAACATTTATCAACACTTTTAACCGAACGCGAATATATTGCCCAGAGATATTTAAAAGAAATTCAAAATCCATTTATAACGCTTCCAAAAATTCGCGATAATTCAAATCATACATGGCATCAGTTTGTTATAAGGATAAAAAATCGAGATATATTTAAGAATTATCTTGAAAAAAACGATATAAATACTGTAATACATTATCCGATTCCGCCGCATCTTGCCGAGTGTTATAAATATCTCGGATATAAAAAGGGAAGTTTCCCCGTAGCGGAAAAGTATGCAAACGAAGTTTTGTCGCTTCCTATGTTTAACGGTATGACGGCTGAGGAAATTAGTTTTGTTGTCGATGTTTGCAATAAATGGGAATAAATTAAAAATGAAATATATAGAACAAGAAAATATATTAAATCGATATATAGAAAACATAAAAAATGAGATAGATCTTTTTTGTGAAAAAAAAGATTTTGTAAGCGTATTGTATAAAATTAATAAATTGGTAAATATTTATTACAATTATAATCAACAATTTCGCGATGATTTTTTGGAAAATGCACTGAAAAAATTAGTTAATAATATTAAAGTGAATTTTAAACCTAATCAAAGTAAATATGACATTTTATTTTATGATGGTTTTGGATTTGACGTAAGAAATTTGGCTCAAATTTATATTGAGGCTTTTGGCGTTCTCAACCTTCGTATAATATATATAACATATAGTCGTGTTAAAAATAAACAGCCCAATTTATTGAAAATATTAAATAAGTACGATGCTAAAATACTTTATCTGCCTGAAAATAATTTTTTAGAACAATATTACGCTTTTATAAATTTAATGGAAGAACTTCCCAAAGTCTCCTTTTTTTTATCGGGACCTCACGAAATAGTAGGCGTTCTTGCATTTATGAAATTTGAAGGATTAACAAAACGATATTTTATAAATAATGCCGATCATTTATTTTGGTTAGGAGTAAATGCTTTTGATTATTATTTGGAATTTAGAAATGTAGGAGCATCTATTTCTTTAAAATACCGTAAAATTGATGCAAAAAAATTATTAATACAGCCATATTATCCAAATCTAAACAAAAATATTGCTTTTCAAGGATTTCCATTTAAGAAAGAAAGCAACGATTTTATAATTTTTTCAGGCGGTTTACTTTATAAAACATTTGATAATAGTTTAACATATTATAAATTAATTGAATTTTGTCTTAATTGTTCTAAAAATACAAAATTTTGGTATGCAGGAACGGGCGATACTTCTGAAATAAATAAACTTTGTGATTTATATCCTAACAGGGTTTTTTACACGACAGAACGAGTTGATTTATATAAAATTATGTTAAATATAGATATGTATATAGATACATATCCGGTAGGCGGCGGACTGATGCTTCAATTTGCCGCAATGGCAGGTCATGCTACTTTTGTTTTATGTGAAGATGATTTTAATAACGACGTACTAATAAATGGCAATCATTTAATTTTTAACAATATTGAAGAGTATAAATCGAATTTAAAAAAATATATAATTGACAATAATTTTAGAAAAAAAATAGATAATTCTATTAAACATTCTGTCATCACCAAGGAACAATTTGAAAATAATTTAAATAATATAATAAGAAATAATAAATCTAACTTTCTATTAGAATTTCCTGAAATAAACATATCTATAAATACAAGGAAATATTATAATAATTTCTTTAGTAACGGTTATTATACTTCAATTTTTAATAAAAGAAATTTAGTTGAAAAACATAATTATCGTAATAAGTTGTTTTATGAATTTACACAAAGTTGGTTAGAATTAAAAATTTCGGGACAATCTTTAGATAATTATTTATATGATGAAGGATATAAAAATATAGCAATTTATGGATTTGGAAAAAATGGACATCTTTTTTACAAGGACATTTTAAATTCTAAAATTCAAGTTATATTTGCTATAGATAAATCAGCGAATGAAAAAAAGGAAAAGGAAGCTATACCAATATTATCGTTGATCGATGATTTACCTATTGTTGATGCTGTTATAGTATGTGTAATAGATGAATTTTACCAAATATACAACGAGTTAAAAAATAAGGTGAATTGTCCCATTCTTTCATTATATGATATAATAGGAGAAGCAATGCTACATAATAAGTAAAAAAGGAGAATTTAAAATGATACCCCCCCCCCCCCCCAACCCCAACCAAAAAAAAAAAAAAAAAAAAAATAAAAAAAAAATAAAAAAAAAAAAAAAAAAAAAAAAAA